>Ga0079226_10004775_pt1 | contig 10368 bp, 12 predicted proteins | sample Poulit2014_FD_76345 | JGI IMG/M metagenome (GOLD analysis project Ga0079226, IMG submission 76345) | Agricultural soil microbial communities from Georgia to study Nitrogen management - Poultry litter 2014 | ecosystem: Environmental > Terrestrial > Soil > Agricultural land | place: USA: Georgia...
CTAACTATAGCATTAGTAGTACCTAAATTTTTAACAGAATTAAGTATAGTAAAAGCCTGTCTAGAATCCCTGTGAGGTGACAGATGAAAACCTAAAACAAAGCGAGTCTCTGAATCTACAATGGACCAAATATAATACTTTTGACCAGAAATCCTTACTACGGTTTCATCAGCATGCCATTCATATGAATTAAAATCTAACATTGGAATAAGTTCCAAAGAGAGATTATTGAAAATGGGGCAAACTTTTTACGCCAATTGCTAATGGTAGTATGGGATACCTTAACATTATGGGCTACCCTAAGGATCAAGGCAATATTTCTGAAAGAATTTTTGCCAAGATAGAACATAGATAGAGCAGTAATAATTATATGAACAGGATAGCGCATACGCCTAAAGTCAGTTTTACCAACAAGTTTACTCATTGAAGTTGGGAGTATATTAGTTGGTTTATACACAAACATAGAATGATTACATTTTTTATCACAACAACGATAATTAGAGTAATATTCATAATCATGATGTAGAAATGTTGCTTTACCACAAAGAGGACAGCGAGGATAATTTCGTAACTGTCTAGACACCGGTTTATCAGGAGCAAATTGGTGATTACACTTACGGCAAAGGTATTTTTGATAACCATCTTTATCTTTGGCATAACGATAAAAGAATCTTTATTATTGCATTTTGGACATCTTACTGATACAATTTTTTGCATGAGGACTTCATCTTTTCTAGGAGGTATTTGTTTTCTGGCAAAAACATTGTACCATAGAGGATTGAAGTCCTCAATTTTCATTTAAGTTTACAGAGTTCTTTCATGGTAGAGGATGGGTTTATTAATATAAAACTTATAGAGAATGTTGAGCTTGTTACGGATTTTTAGGCGAACGATATATTTAAGTGGGCAGGGGATACTTAGAAATATAGGTATTTTTGAAGGGGGTTTTATTATGCCAGAAATAGTAGTGGTGGACGACGAAGAAGAAATAGCTGATCTTATGTCATTATATTTAATAAATGCAGGATTTGAGGTAATTACCTTTTATGATCCTTTAGAAGCACTGGAATTCTTAGAAGATAATATTCCTAAAGCTCTAGTTTTAGATATTATGATGCCTAAAATAGACGGCTTAAATATGCTAACGAAAGTAAGAAAAAAATATTATTATCCTGTTATTTTAGTAACGGCAAAAAATGAAGATTTGGATGTTATTGAAGGATTAATGCTAGGAGGCGATGATTATATAACAAAACCTTTTAATCCTTTAGAGTTGGTGACAAGGATAAAAACATTATTGCGTAGAAGAGAAATATATGAAAATTTGGACGGAAAGCATAAGAAGAAATTTCAATATAAAGATTTGTCTATGAACTTTGAAACCCGTGATTGCTATATGAATGGTAAAAAGGTAGATTTAACATCAACAGAGTTTGATATATTAAGGTTACTAATAGTTAATATTGGGAAAAAACTTTCGTCAGAAATGATTTATAAAAATATTACTGGAGATGATTATTATAATAGGGCGTGTAATAGTGTTGCAACCCATATCAGGAATTTACGAATAAAGCTAGAAGATTCTTTTGAAGAACCTCAATATATAAAGACTATTTGGGGGGAGGGATATATTATTGAAAAAGAAAACTAAAAGTTTTTTTAAGGGATTAATGATATTAACCATAATATTAGTTTTTATATATATTATTGTTGGAAATAATTTTCTTCATATCTTCACAACTAATTTTATGTTTGATACAAGAGAAGTAAAAGTTTATGGTAAAACTTATATAGAGGGAAAACTAAGATGGGATATTATAAAAAACATATCCATATTATTAATTTACATAATATATACTATCTCATTTATTATTTCTGATGTTCTTAATATGAGAAAAATTTTTAAGTTTGAAAATGTTATTATATCAGAAATCCATGATCGAATTAGGTTACTAAAGAATAGACAAGCAATTGATAGGAATCCACAGTACTTGGGGATAGATAATGAAGTAATAGAATTAGTTAAAGAACGAGATGCTGTTATAAAACAAAATAAAGAACAAAAAATACAGCATAGTCAATCTATGGCATTTTTAGCCCATGATTTAAAAACTCCGTTAACCTCTATAGTAGGTTATGTATCTTTATTATTGGATGAACCTAATATATCAGAACAAAATAAAAGAAAATATTTAAATATTATCGGGAACAAATCTCAAGAATTAGAAGAACTAATCAACCAATTCTTTAATTTAGCAAAATATCAAATTCAAGCTTCTTCTTTAAGACTTAAAGAAGTGGATTTATTAAATTTATTGATACAGATGAAAGAAACTTTTTACCCTCAAATTACAAAAAAAGATCTTAGGTTTGAGGTTGATATAGATGAACCCATTCTATTATTGGTAGATCAGGATTTAGTTGCTAGAGCTTTTTACAATATTATTAAAAATGCTATACAATATACGGAATCTAGAGGTAAAATAAGAATTTATACGACGAAGGATTTAGAATATCAATCTGTTATTATTGAAAACGACGTTATAGATATCAATGGAGGACAAGCTTTAAATCTTTTTCAACCTTTCTATAGATTGGATCAGTCCAGAAATAAATCTGTTGAAGGATCTGGTTTAGGGCTTGCTATATCAAAAGAAATTATTGAAAAACATAATGGCAAAATAAGCTCAGTTCTAGCTGAGGAAACATTAAAAATTGTGGTAGACTTTCCCTTAGAAATGATAGAAAATTAAATATAAAGAAATCTTGATATTTTTTTGATATTTTCTTTAAGTATGAGAACTTCTTGTTGAGTATACTTTTACTCAATAGGAGTTTTTTTATTACGTTTAATGGTATAGAATCTTATAATTATTTTGGACGCTTAGGAAAAGCATTTAAAACAAATGAAAATTATTATTTCTACGATATGGGAACTGGTAAAATTGCCAGGTGTTTTCATTGCGGTTGTGGTTGTGGAAGTAATGGTGAGTACAGAACAGGAAATAGGGCGGCAGCCCTACGAAGTTTTGGGCAAGTGTAACAGACAAAGATTCATGGGCGGGGCAAAAGCTCCGTCTGTGAATGAAAGCCGAAAAGAGGGATATGTATGGAATTAATTCTTAATAATATAAATAAAACATTTGGTGAAAAGAAAGCAGTTAGTGATGTTTCATTAAAAATAAAATCTGGAATTTATGGCTTGTTAGGAGCAAATGGTGCTGGAAAGACTACATTGATGAGAATGATTTGTGGGTTGTTGGAGCCTACCAATGGCAAGATAAAATTTAATGGAAAAAGTATTAATGAAATGGGAGAAAAATATTTTGAAATATTGGGCTATCAACCCCAGTGTTTTGGATATTATCCTGATTTTACAGGTATTGAATATATTGACTATATAGGTGCTGTTAAGGGACTTTCAAGGGCTTATACAGTAGAACGTGCTAAGGAGTTATTTCATATATTTCAACTGTTAGATGTGAAAAACAAAAAGATCAAAACCTATTCTGGAGGTATGATTCAGCGTTTAGGTTTTATTCAAGCTGTGTTAAATGATCCACAAATATTGGTATTGGATGAACCGACGTCAGGTTTAGATCCTAAACAGAGGGTCATTTTGAAGAATTATCTTTCTCAGATTTCAAAGGAGCGGATTGTTATTTTGTCTACTCATATTACATCAGATGTGCAAAATATAGCAAATAAGATTATTATGATGAAGTCAGGTGAAATAATATGCTTAGGCAACGAAGAATTACTATTATCTCAATTAGAAGGAAAGGTTTGGGAGTTTATTATAGATGAGAGAGAACTATTAGAATATATGGAGAAATTAATGTTTGTTAATTATTCTAGAGATGTTAACAGGATAAAAGTTAGAGTGATTTCTGAAACTTCCCCAATGGAGGGAGCTATATTATTAAAGCCAAATCTTGAAGATCTTTACCTATACTATAACCCAGAGCAAATTGATGAAGGAGGAGATGAGGAACAAAATGGTTCGAATTATTAGTTTTGAATTAAAGAAAATACTAAGATCTAAATTAACTGTTGGTGTAGTCTTAGTAGGCTTTTTGCTTATTATATACTCCTTTCTTCCTAAAATGATAAAGTATTCATTCTATGATGATGATGGAAATCTGCTTAAAAGGCATCAGGCAGTAAGCTATGAAAAAGGGTTAGCAAAGGAAATGTTCAATAAAGTCCAGACAAATGAAGAAATTCAGTCAAATATTAATAAGTTAAAAGAAGAATACATTGTAGAGAAAAATAAAACAGGTTATGAATTTAACAAAGCATTGCCTAAAGATATATACTATGGCTTTTATAAACCGAGGGAAAAGTATTTTAATTGGATTGCTCAAAACTATGCTGCTGGTCCATCTGAGTATTGGAATCCTCATGATCTGATGTTAAGATTTGATGAATTAAACAATTTTTATGAACAAAGACAGCAAAAAGTTCAAAAACAGTTAGGTTCTATGAGATATTCAGAAATTGAAAAGAAATTTTGGGAAGAAAGGGCCGATGTAACTAAAGGACCATATAAATATGGTTACTTTAGTGGGTGGTATTATATTGACGAATCTTTAGATATGTTTGCTTTAGTGATTCTTGCCATAGGAATTGCTATCAGTAGTGTCTATTCAAGTGAACATGAAACAGAAGCAGATGCTGTTTTACTGTCCTCAAAATACGGAAGAACTAAATTGGTGACAGGGAAGATTATAGCTTCTTTAATATTTGCAGTTTTTACTGTTTTACTAGGCGTGCTACTATGTATAATTCCTATATTACTTTTTTTTGGTTCAGAAGGTTGGAATTTACCTATACAAGTCCTTAACACAGATATTCTTTACGAATGGGATTTATTGAAGACAATAGAAGTTAGAGTATTTATGATTATTTTAAGTTCTTTGGTTGTCACGGCAATAGGGCTGACTTTATCGTCTTTGATTAAGAAGACAACACCAGCTGTAGTCATCGTGATAATGCTTTATATAGGTGGTTTGTTTGTTCCTACTGAGAAAGGAAGTAAGTTGTATCAAATGATTGTAAAATTCTTACCTGTTTTTTTAGGTGGACGTCAATACTATGGATTTGTAGGTTATCCAGCTTTTGGTAAAATGTATACATTCTTTGGAATAGCTACACGAATCTATGTTCTATTGATTTTTATACTATTGCCAATTTCGGGAATGATTTTTAAAAAGCATCAAGTGAAATAAAAGGTTGATGAGTCAGGAAATAAATCTACTAAGTAACTAATTAGTGCAATAATTGTTAAAAGATAAAGATAAGGAGAAAAGTATTTGACATCATGTTGATGAAAAAGGGTGGAGGATTATGAATAAAAGTAAATTTTTGTCGGTAAAAAGATGTTTGGATATAGCTTATCATAGTTCTCCTTGGTTATTTATTATAAATATAATATCCACTTTAGCATTGGGAATTTTTTCAGGCATTAATATATATTCAATAGCAGTTTTAGTAAACGGTATTCAGGTTGCTATAGTTAAGGGAGGTGGAATAAAAAGGACCTTTTATTATATTCAGTCTGGTAAACATAGGGTTTATATTATTGAGTTCAATTCAGTCCTATACACATCAAAAACTTGTTTTGAAAACTAATTATTATCTTGATTATAAATTCATAGAACAGTGCAAACATATACAACTTAAAGATTTTGAAACCGAAGAGACCTATGATTTGATTACAAGGGCCAATAATTTAGGAAAAGAAAAAGTTATGCAAACTCAATTTCATGTTTTTCGGTTAATTGAAAGTATAATTTCAATTATAACGGTTATTTCAATCATATTGAAATTTAACAATTTAATATGGACAGTTATTCTAATCGTTCCGATTATCTCTACTGTTACTAATATGAAATTGGGGAAATATTCATACCGAATTGAACGAATGAATATAACAAATAATAGGAAAGCAGACTATATAAACTATCTATTAACCAATAATATTGATATTAAAGAAATTATAAGTTTTAATATTGGAGATTATCTTTTAAATAAGTTTAATAAGTCCATGGAAGAAGTGATACATGCCAATGAAAAAGTGATTAACGGATATACGCTTAATAATCTCATTTTAGGGATTTTGGAAGTTGCAATAAAGCTTTGGTTAGTGATAAAAACAGTATTGTTATCGATAAATAACAAAGGCTTGATAGGGGATGTTATGGGGTTTATATATTTGCTGGATCTTATTGAAAGTAGATTTAAATCTACATTTAGGATTGTAAGCAATTATTGGGATTCCATTATACCTGTTTATTATATCTTTATAAACATAGTCAAGATCATAACCAGAATCCATAGCATAATAAGTAGGTCTAAAAATATTGTTATAGTGTCCAAAAAATTGTTTGATTAAAGGTAAGGCCGTAGTACCATCATCTACGATAGATTTTTTAGGTTTAGCAGCCTCATATGAATCTAATCTTGTTGAATCAATAGAAACATGTTCTCCATCAACAATATTTAATTCTTTAGCCTTAATAACTAGATCATAGAATAATTGTTCAAGTTCTTGTGTATCAGTGAGTTTATCTAAGAATCTACTAAAAGTAGATTCGGATGGAACATTACCAAAAACATTAAAACCACAACAATATCTTAAAACTGGATTTTCTTTAAGATTTAAAGCTAAGTCTTTAGTACTTTGAATTTTTTCTATTTGCATAGCTATTAAAGAATATATTAATTGTTCAGAGCTATAGCCCTTCGGGCCTTTAGAATTACTAGGTTTTCTTAGAACATTAGCAAGTTTTGATACATCAATTTGAGATAAAAGTAATTCTAATTTAGTTTTTGTTGAAATTCCATAATTTCCTTAAAGGAAAATAGGGCTGTTTGTCGAATATACATATTTTGAATTCAAAAAAAGTTTAGAGTTTTCAATGGTTTTCAAATATGAAATTTACTCAAGTAATTAGAACTATAAAAATAAAAGTTATTTATTATGTGAATATTTCGATATAATAAATTCATGTATTAATATGGGGTATATCTTTATTCCTTGGATATGGTTAAGGATGCTGATACAATTTATACAATTGTAGGGATTTACGTTGGAGACAATTAAATATAGACAATTAAAAAATGATGAAATAAACCTAACATTATTCCATAGCTTTAACCGCTATCAAGATGTAAAGAAATGTTGGCGTAAAGAAAATGGACAATGGACATTAAAAGAAATTGCTTTTATTGAACAGTGGGGCTCAGTTGAATATGAATATTTAATTAAATGCCTACAAAACACTGTAAAAACAGGGGGTACAGTATATGGAATCATTTAACTCTGGTAAAATTATTAGAGTTTCTGAAGTAAAAGATAGTAATTGTATGTTATTATGCAATAAAAGTATTTAATCAAAGAGGAGAATATTATGCATGAAATAAAAGTAAAAAAATTAAAACCAGGTTCAAAAATAGCAATTATTTCACCTTCAAATGGATTGCCATTTTTATTTCCTGGAATCTATGAATTAGGTCTTAAAAATTTAAGAGAAATATTTGAATTTGAAATTATCGAAATGCCTACTGCAAGAATGAATCCAAATGAACTTTATAATAATCCAAAACTACGTGCTAATGACATTAATCAAGCTTTCAAAGATAATAGTGTAGATGGAATTATAACTTCAATTGGGGGATATGAATCAGTACGCATTCTGGAATATTTAGATACTGATATGATTCTGAACAATCCAAAATTTATTATGGGATTTTCCGATGCAAGTACTTTTTTATCTTATTTAAACAAACTAGGAATGATAACATTTTATGGACCTTCCGTAATGGCAGGACTTGCACAAATCAAATATTTGCCGACTGAATTTTCAGAGCATTTGAGAAGCATTTTATTTCACAATGAATTTCCGTATGACTATATTCCTTATTCTAAATGGACAAATGGATATAAAAACTGGTCTGATAAAGAAACTTTAGGGCAATGTACTGAATTTTTTAATAATGAAAAGGGCTGGGGTTTTTTACAAGGTGATAAAATAACAGAAGGTCGCCTATGGGGTGGATGTATTGAGGTTTTAGAATTTATTAAATCTACTAAGTATTGGCCAAATGAAGATTTTTGGGATGATAAAATTTTATTTTTTGAAACCTCAGAGGATAAGCCTTCACCTATTCAAGTAGGGTGTATGTTGAGAAACTATGGTATTCAAGGAATACTTAATAGAGTAAAGGGAGTAATATTTGGAAGACCTAAAGATTATTCAGATAATGAGAAAGAAGAACTAAGTAAAGTTATTTTAAACATAATTAGAAAAGAATTTAAATCAAATGAAATTCCTATAGTTATGGATGTAGACTTTGGACACACGGATCCTAAAATAATACTACCTTTAGGTTGTATGACAAGGATAGATCCAGTAAAAAAGAAAATTACTTTACTAGAAAATCCTTTTCATTGAATATAGGATATTAGATGGCTATATGGTATTTAGAATACTATCAGCCTAATATAAGAATAAGGAAGGAAATACATATGAATATAACGGAAAAAATTTACAGAGAGTTAGCTAAACTTGGTTTATTAGGAGATATTCATATTTATTTGCAAGAAATTCGCAATAAAGATGGGATTTATTTATTCAGGGGTGGGTTCAAGAGTCTCTGAATGCTGTCTATAATAGTAAGTTAGAAAGAGCTTTCAAAAAAATACTAGATTTACGGTAATATATCTAGATAGAAGGTGGGAGATTCCAGGTGGACAAATTAAAGAAAGGGCACTTAGTATGAATTATAAAGTAGTTGAAGCACATAAAAGCAATTATCCAAATCCAATTACAATCAAAAAAGGTACAAAGTTGAAAGTAGGAGATAAATATAATGGACCAGAGAATTGGAGATACTGTTATACACTGAATAATGGAACTGAGGAATGGGTTCCAGAACAGTTAATTGTTATAGAAAATGAATATGGAATAATATTAGAAGATTATACTGCGAAGGAACTGAATGTTGAAAAAATGAAATTGTTAAGGGAATAAAAGAACTTAATGGTTGGTTATGTTATGTGGAATTTATAGACAATGATGACAGATGGTTGCCAAAGGAGAAATTAAGCTCATAACTAAAAATTATACGCTAAAATCAACACTCCTCTTTGGTACAGTCTTGCCAAAAAAGGGTGTTAGTTTTATTTTAAAAATGTGTTACTTTCATAATTTAATAATAGTTTGTACAATTCGCCTCTTATAGAATTAAAGCCTTCTCTCAAATATTTTTACCTTTTCTTCATTTTTAAAATCTTCAAGATTTTCTATACCTAATTCCAATAAAAACTCACTCATTATCCTATTGTCTGTGGAGATATGTACTTTAGATTCATTGCCAAATTTATCAACCATTTCTTTTCCTTTTTCCTTTGATATAATAGCTTTTGGTCCCCCTACACATCCGCCATCACAGCCCATTCCTTCTAAAAACTTTGCCTCAGTTTTACCTTGAAGGGCATTTTTTAGCATTTCTTTGCATTCTTTTATTCCACTAGCCTGTTCACTGGAAAATGTATCTACTTTATCAGGAAACATCTCTTTTAAAGCATTTTTTACAGCTGTGGACACTCCACCTATTCTTCCATAAATTCTACCACCTTTAGAAGTATATTGTGTAGATAATTCTTCATGGAGGTCATCTAATTTTATATTAAAGGCATTAAAAATATCTTTTAATTCATTAAAGGTTAGTACATAGTCTATAGCATCCTTTACGTCTTTCATTTTTGCTTCGGCTTTTTTTGCTACACAAGGACCTATAAATACAACCTTACATTCGGGGTCTAACTCTTTAATAACTTTACCAGATGCAATCATTGGAGAGACAGAAGGAGAAGTATATTTTATTAGCTCATGGAATTTAGCTTTAATCATTCCAACCCATATAGGACAGCAACAAGATGAAAGCATAAAATCTTTTTCCTCTACTACAAGTTTATTAAACTCTACAGCCTCTTTAATCGTAAGCATATCTGCAAAAAATGCTACTTCTACCATATCAGCAAAACCTATTTTCTTTAGTCCTGCTCTTATTTGCCCCATAGATACATTTGCACCAAATTGTCCCACTATTGCTGGAGCTACAGCTGCTATAACCTTTTGATTTTTCTTTAAATCTTCTAACAGAGGCATAAACTCTACTTTATCAACAAAATTTTTATTATCACATGAATCTACACAAATTCCGCAGTTAACACAACTATCCATGTCTATATCTATTTTAGATATATCTTTCCCTATAATAATAGCATCAAAGGGACAAGCATTTTGGCATATAGTTTTACCATCAATCTGTATACAATTTTTTACGCAAGAATTAGTA
>Ga0079226_10004776_pt1 | contig 10367 bp, 11 predicted proteins | sample Poulit2014_FD_76345 | JGI IMG/M metagenome (GOLD analysis project Ga0079226, IMG submission 76345) | Agricultural soil microbial communities from Georgia to study Nitrogen management - Poultry litter 2014 | ecosystem: Environmental > Terrestrial > Soil > Agricultural land | place: USA: Georgia...
GTTGTTAAGAAAGACGCTTACTGCCGCTATACTACAATCCAGAACTGGGCAAACAACGTCTATAACCTTGTTACGAAACGTACGTTTGTCGAAGAGAACGGTACGATGGAATGGGTTGACGGCAACATCGGTTCGAAACTGACGATGAAATATCCGTCCGTATTCCTAAAAGGCGAAGGCGCACGTGGAATGACACTCTCCATCGCACTTGCAGGAAAAGGACAGCACCAGGATGCAGGTGCGAAGATGATCCACCTTGCACCGAATACTTCATCTACGATTGTGTCCAAGTCCATTTCCAAAAATGGTGGTAAAGTATCCTACCGCGGTATTGTCCACTTCGGCCGCAAGGCTGAAGGCGCACGCTCAAACATCGAGTGTGACACTCTGATCATGGATAACGAATCCACTTCAGACACAATTCCGTACAACGAGATGCTGAACGACAACATCTCGCTCGAGCACGAAGCGAAAGTTTCGAAAGTATCCGAAGAACAGCTCTTCTATCTGATGAGCCGTGGACTTGGTGAAGAAGAAGCGACAGAAATGATTGTCATGGGCTTCATCGAGCCATTCACAAAAGAACTGCCAATGGAATATGCGGTCGAAATGAACCGTCTGATTTCCTTCGAAATGGAAGGTTCCATCGGCTAATATATCTCCCATGCTCCTGTCCCGATTCCGGGACGGGAGTTTTTTTATGGCATTAAAAAAAGGACTTCTCAAGGAGAAGCCCTCAGGGGATATCAATATACAATCGGGGAAGTCAGTATGATCATCGTAAGGGAGATGATTACAAGATAGATGATGGAAAAACGCAGGTTCACCTGTGCCCATTTTGCGAGTTTTGTCGTTCTCAGGCCTGAAGCGACAAGTATGATCCAGACGATGGTCATGAAGAGTACAACGGTGAAAAAGATGCCACCCATGCTGTTGAGCAGCAGGAAAGGGAAGGGCAGCAGTGCGACAGTGTAGATTAGCATCTGCCGGATGGTCGGCCCCTTGCCGGAAACCACCGGGAGCATCGGCACGCCGGCGCGTGTGTAATCTTCAAGCCTTTTTACAGCAATTGCCAGTGTATGCGGCACCTGCCAGATGAACAGCAGATATGCAAAGGCAATCGGGATGATATGGGTTGCGGGTGCAATCACCGCCCAGCCAATCAGCGGGGTGAATGCACCGGAGATGCTGCCGATGATTGTATTTATGGTGTATTTGCGTTTTGACCAGAATGTGTAGAGCACGACATAGAAAAACCAGCCGAGAAAAGAGTAGATGAAGGCTTCGAATGTCGTGAGCAACATCATGCCCATCCCGATGGCGGATGTTATAATCCCTGCCCAGAGCACTGATTTCAGAGAAAATGCACCAGTGACAGTCGGGCGGTTTCTTGTACGGTCCATCTTCCTGTCGAGGTCTGCCTCATACCAGTTGTTGAGCATCAGTGCGCCGGAAATGACGATCGTACTACCCATGATCGTCAGCAGGAAAAGCGGGATATGTTCCATAAAATTTTCGCCGCTGAAGTAAAGGGCAAGCCAGTAGGCGGTAAAGACCGGCAGCACATTTGCCACCAGCACCTTTCCTTTCAGCAAATATTTGATATTGATTAAAAATCCGGAAACCGTTCCTGTTGTTTGTCCGGATGTATTCTGTCCATTCTCCAAGAATATTACCTCATTCGATTCTTTATAAAAAAGCTCTATTTTTCATTATAACAGTTGCAGGATAGGGCTGGAATGGATAATTTGTGAATGATGCCGCGTGGACAACCAGGGAATAACGGATGGATGAAGATTGAGGGACTCGAGTATATGTTTTGTCCGGCCCACAGAGGGTAGATTATATGAAACTTGATTTTTTCATGTAAACTGCCCCGCTCCTGCCCGACGTGAATACGAAGAGGAGGAACCATGCATATGTCTGTAGTCGAAAACATTAAGAAGATCAAAGCAAAAAAAGATGATACAGGGATTCTTTCACTGTATTTGAATACCGACGTCACGGACCGCAACCAGGCCAATGGAGAATGGAAAATCCACCTGAAGAACGGGATGAAGGAACTGAAGGAACAGGTGAAGAAAAAGGATGACCAAGAAGAGCTGAAAGCGTTGCAGAATCTCCTGGATAAAGCTGAAACGGAGATCTATGCGAAGCAGAAGGAGATGCAGCGGGGACTCATACTCATTGCGTCTGCGGACGGTGAACTCTGGCGTGAGCGTATACTACAGGTGCCGGTGACGACCTCCATCCGATGGGGCCGCACTGCGGATACACAGCAGGTGGAGGAACTGGAACAGAAATTTCCTGAAACGGCAATCATCGTCGTCCAGCAGGCGGACGTCACTTTCATCGAGACCGAACTCGGTACGATCCAGGATGAAAAATACTTCAGCTGGAATTTAGAGCGGCAGAGTTGGGTGGATTATCAGGAAGCTGTGCAGCCGGGCGAAAGAGGCCACGGCAAGGATGAATTCCAGAGACGCTTTGATGAGAATCAGCACCGCTGGTACAGGGATCTCGCACAGGAGCTGTCCAAGGAGATGAAAGGACGGAGACTGAAAGGCGCCTATCTAGTCGGCAGCAAGGAATCCATCGCCGAGCTCGAGAACCATATGAGCGAATCATATGTCAGGGGCACCATTGCCAAAAACCTGGGTTCAAGTCCGAATCATGAAATTCTCAAAGAGGTTTATGATACTCTTATTTAAAAATATGGAATAATGATTCGCACCGGTCTTTATGGATAAACCGGTGCGTTTTTTTGATATAGTTGTCCTGTAACATCACTGAAAGGGGATATGATACATGATCGAAGGAAAGACATTGGAGCAGTGGCAGGCCGAGTATCCGCTCCTTGAACTGATAAGAGGATACGAACCTGTACTGTGGGCAAGTGGCAAGACTTACAGGGCAGATGAAGTCATCAGGACACTGCCTTTCGGCCAGGACGATGTACTGGCGGCAGAAACGCGCCTCAGACGTTTTGCTCCTTACATTGCCCGGATCTTCCCGGAAACAGAAAGTAAAGACGGCATCATCGAATCCCCTCTGACAGGGGCGCCGGATATGAAGCAGGCAATTGAAGGAATCTTCAGGGTGCCGGTGGAAGGAAAACTCTTTGTGAAAGAGGATAACAAGCTTGCGGTATCAGGCTCAATAAAGGCACGAGGGGGCATTTATGAAGTGCTGAAGAGGGCTGAAGACCTGGCGCTTTCTGCCGGCATGATCAGTGAAGACGAGGACTACAGCGTATTCGCTGAAAACAGGTTCAAAGAGTACTTCTCACAATACTCGATCGTCTGCGGCTCCACGGGGAACCTCGGTCTCAGCATCGGCATCATGAGTGCCGAACTCGGGTTCAATGTGACAATCCATATGTCCGATGATGCCAGAGCCTGGAAAAAGGATATGCTCCGTTCAAAAGGTGTCAATGTAGTCGAGCACAGCGATGACTACAGCAAAGCCGTGGAACAGGGCAGGCTGGAAAGTGAGCGGGATCCGAAAAGTTATTTCGTGGATGATGAGAATTCGAAGACATTATTCTTCGGCTATGCTGTTGCGGCGGTGAGACTGAAAAAGCAGCTCGCCGAACAGAATATTACCGTGGATGGAAACCATCCCCTCAATGTCTATCTGCCGTGCGGTGTGGGAGGCGGTCCCGGCGGCATAGCATTCGGACTGAAAGTCATTTTCGGGGATGATGTTCACTGCTATTTTGCCGAACCTGTGCATTCCCCGTGCATGCTTATCGGTATGATGACCGGTTATCATGACCGGCTGTCGGTAGCTGACTTTGGACTGGACAACAAGACGGCAGCAGACGGTCTCGCGGTCGGCAGGCCTTCCGGTTTCGTCGGCAGACTGCTTGAAGGGCTGGTTGCAGGGGTATACACCGTAAGTGACAATCAGCTGTTCAGGTTGCTTGCGCTGGCCCGTATTACAGAAGGACTCAAGTTGGAACCGTCTGCCGTTGCCGGCTTCATGGGTCCGGCTGTCGTCCAGAACGACAGCGGACATACTGTTCATATCGCATGGAGTACCGGTGGGGAGATGGTGCCCGAGTCGGTCTGGCAGGAATATTATGAAACAGGAAAAGCCATGCTGAAATAAGAAAGGCTCCCTCAAATTGACTGGGGGAGCCTGAGTGTTGCTTTTAATAATTGAAGTATGGGTTGTATCCCGGCAGATATCCATTCTGAAGATCTGAGAGGGACAGACCGAAGTCCATCTGGAGATGAGGGTAGTCTTTAAAGTCTTCCCAATCTCCACCCCATGTAAATCCGAATTCTTTAGCCATGTCTCCAACTTCAAACCAATCCGGTTTACTGTTACCATTTCCATCATATTCGAGGTTCCATGTGACATCACCGTTGCCGGTTTCTACTGCATAATCCACGGCAAGCCCGTAGTTATGGTATGATTCTCCGCCTTTGGCATAAGTAATGATATTTCCCGGCTCGCTTCTGCCCTGTTCATAGAGCGCGTCCTGTTCTTCAAATGAACGGAAGCCTTCGGTGAAACGGATGATGATCCCTTGACTGGCAGCTTTCTGCTTCAGCGCTTCAGCGTTTGCTTCGATTGTCGGGTGCAGATCTTCCGGCAGAGAATCTTTATGTGCATCGTTCGCTGAGGCAGTATTCGCATTGGCACTCAAAAACAGCACTGAGGGCACGACTGCGAATGTAAAAAGTGCTGCAGTCAATGATTTGATTGTGTTCCTCATAGGTAGTATTGTCTCTCCTTTATAGTTTTGATAAAAAATGGTACGGCCCAACGTTAACACTTTGTACAAATATTTTCAGTTTAATTTAGGACTCAGATCAATTCTTAACGTGCTGTTAATCAGACTGAAAACAAAATGTAATATTATTGGGAAAATTTATGAAAATTGATTTACTTATTATGTTAATTAATGTAGAAAGCATTTTATGCCGACAGCTGAACTTCATTTAACAAAAATACACTGAATCGATTATAATGAAGAGAGAATATTCGAACATTTGGAGGGGTTTCATGCATTACACTGAGCTGGATACGCCGGCACTCCTGATTGACAAGCGTATTATGCAGGAGAATATTGACAGCATGCAGAGTTTTGCGGACAGGAACGCAGTCAGGCTCCGGCCGCATACGAAGACGCACAAGATGTCTTCCCTTGCCAAAATGCAGGAGGCGGCCGGTGCAGCAGGCATCACTGTCGCGAAAGTGGGGGAAGCGGAAGTGATGGCATCGGTTGGTCTGTCCGACATATTCATCGCCAATGAAATCGTCGGTGAACAGAAGCTGTCAAAAATACGCGCACTTGCTGGATCCATCGATATTTCTTTCGGCATCGATTCTATTTTTCAGGTGGATGAAATTGAGCGTGTCTTTGAAGGGGCATCCAAAAAGGCACAGGTGCTGATTGAGATCGAAGTGGGCGAGAAGCGTTCCGGGGTCATAGAGGAAGAGTATTACAGCGCGTTGCTCGAGGCGGTAAAACATAGCAGGAATGTGGAATTCAGGGGAGTATTCTCCCATGACGGTCATACATACAAGGCAAAAACAGCAGATGAAGTGAAATATCTCTATGAAGAAGCCGCACGGAGAACAATCCGCTTTGCGCGCATGGCATCTGAGGCGGGGTTTGAAGTGGATACAGTCAGTATCGGTTCTACGCCGCCCTTTATACTCGGATTCGATATTCCGGACGGCGTGACTGAAATCCGGCCCGGGACGTACATTCTCATGGACGCTGGCCAGTCGAATGTCATCGGTAATTTCGATTCCAGTGCGGCGACGGTGCTTACGACCATCATCAGCAAACCGACTCACGCGCGTGTGATTACTGATGTCGGTGCGAAAGGTATTACGATGCAGACACGCACGAAGGGTGTCACCGCGACGGACAGCCTTGGTCTGATTGGAGAGTTCGAGGGTGTGTACATCGACAGTGTGTTCGATGAACATGCGATCATTTATGATGAATCGTTCAGCAGGCAGGTTGAAATCGGGGATAAGGTAAGGATCATTCCAAACCATATATGTCCGGTCTCCAATCTGCACGAGAGCGCCTTTCTTATAGAAGATGGAGAAGTGGTGCGTGAACTGGAAATCGACTGCAGGGGGAAGATTAAATGAGGACACGATATATTTGTGCAAGCTGCGGCACTGTGCATGAAATCACGTTATCCAGATGGAAATGTGACTGCGGCGGCATGCTTGACCTCGACTTTGACAGGCAGGATATAGACCCCGCTGCATGGCCGGAATACCCAGCTTCCATCTACCGGTATGCAGAGACCATGCCGCTTGATTATGAGGATTGGCGGCCTGTTACGTTGGGCGAGGGACAGACGCCGCTGATTGTGCTGGATGATTCGCGAGGGGAAACTTATGTAAAAATGGATTACATGATGCCGACATTGTCATTCAAGGACCGCGGCGCGGCGGTGCTGATAGCAAAGGCGAACGCGCTCGGGGCGGAAAAGGTCATCGCAGACAGCAGCGGGAATGCCGGCACAGCCATAGCTGCATATGCCGCGCGGTGCAACATCGCCTGTGATATATATTTGAGTGATGCCACGTCACCGAAGAAAGTGGCCCAGGTGAAGGCGCACGGAGCCGGAATCAGACAGATAAACGGCACCCGGGAGGACATTGCTGCAGCTGCCCAGCATGCGGTGGCTCAAGAGGGTGTGTTTTATGCGAGCCATGTATACAACCCCTACTTCTATGAGGGGACGAAAACTTATGCATTTGAAATTATCGAAGAACTCGGGCGAGCCCCTGACACACTGGTCATCCCTGTCGGCAACGGCACCTTGCTGCTCGGTGCATATTACGGGTTCAAAGAGCTGATGGACAGCGATGTGATTGACAGACTGCCGAAAATAGTGGCTGTCCAGGCTGCAAATTGTGCGCCGCTTGCACGGGCTTTCGAACGCGGGGAGAGTGTGGCGGCGCCTGTCCGGAATACCGGCACGCTTGCAGAAGGCATCGCGATTGCTGCCCCTGCCCGTGCCCCGCAGATTCTAAAAGCAGTGCGGGAAACCGGAGGTAAGTTCATATCAGTGGAGGAAAGTGAGATTGCCCGCGCCCGCCGGGAAATGAGTGAAAAGGGATTCTATGTCGAAGTGACCAGTGCGGCGAATTATGCCGGATATTTGAAATACGGGAAAAAGGTAGATGAGACACTCGTCATCCCGCTGTGCGGGGCGGGTATCAAATCGGAATGACCGAAGAAGTGAGGAATTACTCCGGATAAATTTGTACCGGAGACTTTTTTGTGCGTATAATTGGTTTAAATTAATTTCGACGCGGAGGAACTTGTTATATGGGATCTAAAACTTTGAAAGCCGGAAACGGGAATCTGTGGAAAGGGCTGCGGCCGATTCCGGGTAAACTGTATCTGACAGAGACGGTACTGCACCATGTACCCAATTTTTCAGCATTCCACAGGACGGAGCGCACGGTGGAACTTGAGGATATTGATAAGGTCGAAATCGGTAAGACGATGGCATACGGCTTCATTCCGTTGCCAAATGAGGTCAGGGTGACACTCAAGGATGGGGAAGTGCTGAAATATATAGTCAACGGCAGGAAGAAATGGAAAAAGGCGATTGATGAAGCGGCGGGCTTAACAAAAACCGGTGCTGCATAATAAGTCAGTTTAGAAAGGGTGGGGGGGTATGACCGGAGAGAATGCTTTAAGTTTCAAAGGGATGGGGACGCTCCTGCGGGTGACGGCGGTGGTCACATCGAGTATGGCGACCGTCATTTCAACATGGCTGCCGCTTTTTATCCATTATGATTTTTCCATATGGGGGTTGCTGTTTCTTCTGTGCTGCTCATGCTTGGTGCCTTATTGATACACGGGGCATTGACACATGTATTCAATGACATCACCGATTTTGAATCCGGCACCGACCAGCACAGCCCGGCGCTTCTATCCGGCGGCAGCAGGGTGATCCAGTCGGGTGTCATTGGTGTGGGACAGCTCAGGAAAATTGCTCTGACACTTGCAGTGACCCTCGCGGTCCTTGCACTGATGCTTGCTATTTTTGGGCAGTTGGAGCTGGCGATACTCATTGTGGTCGGCATATGGGGTGCGGCATCGTATTCGCTACGGCCGCTCAGATTTGCCTATATACCCCTGGCCGGAGAGTGGCTGAGCCTGTTTCCTTCGATGCTGCTGCTCGGTCTTGCCGCTCCGTGGCTGATGCTTGAGGCCATTCCTGCGTGGGGATGGCAGAACGCATTCATCAACGCCCTGTGGTGTATGAGCTGGGTGATGGTGCATCACATTCCGGATATGGAAGCGGATAAAAAGGCTGTTCCACTCAAACGGGCGAGTGTCGTATGGTCGGCAGATATGTTTGGCATGCGGGGTGCCTGTTATCCGACAATATTGTATCTCGGACTCATCGGCGTGTTTGCACTCACGATGATGTTGACGCGTCCGGTTGCGGGCATCATGGTGATTGTCCTTGTGGCATACGGTATTTACATGATTGTGAAGATGGACTTTTTTGATCCGGAGGCCGTGACTGCTGTTGAGAAGAAGCTGATGCTCCTGGCCATGACAACGGCAGTCGGGCTTGGAATCTTCGTATGATCTGACACGAAGACGCCCGCCCGGGGCAGGGCGGGCGTCTTTTATTCCTTGCGGCCGATTGAGATGTACGTCGCGATGCCGAGTATGATGACGATACCGATGACCTGGTAAATGCCCATACTGACATTGAGCCAGATGACAGAGCTTAAGACGGCGGAGACTGGCTCGATAATGCCGAGTATTCCGGCTTCCCTGGAAGACAGATGCTTCAGGCTGCTGATGTAGAGCAGGAAGGCGAGTGTGGTTCCCAGAAGGACGGAGAGTATCAGTATGACTGCGAGGCTGAAGGTCCAGTCGAAGTCCAGATCGAAATCCCACAGCGGATGGATGAAGTTCATCGCGATGCCCCCGATCAGCATCGATCCGCCGACCAGCTGTAGCGGGTGAAGGCGGTACAGGAGCTTCTGTGCATGCAGTGTGTAGTAGGCAAGTGCAACACCTGAAACCAGTCCCCAGATGAGGGCGGCCGGGGAGACGGCCATCCTGCTGAGATCACCGCCTGTCGAAAGCAGTACGACACCGGCGATCATGCCGATGATGATCAATCCGTCGGCGCGGGACCATTTTGAGTACTTGCGGATGACGAGCCACAATATGATGTATATCGGCCCGGTATACTGGAGCACCGTCGCGATGGCGGCGTTGCCGTGGCCGATTGCGGCCATGAAGGAATACTGGACCATCGTCATCCCGAGCAGGCTGTAGACGAACAGCATGCCGAGTGTCTTCCGGTCCATCCGTACCGGCTGCTGTTTCCTCGAGAAAAGAGCATAGGCAAAAAGCAGTATGATGCCGCTCGCTGTCAGACGGAAAGTGACATACCAGTCGACCGTTACAGGTGTATGCCTGAATATGTAATCCGCTGCAGTACCGCCGATTCCCCACAGCGCAGCTCCTATGATGACGAAGAGCAGGCCCTGTATATGTCTGGAATTTTCATGCAAGCGAACCCCTCCTTTTATGTGTTTACTCAAGGTTAGGGTATAAATTTGAAAAACACAATATGAAATTCTGCCAAAGCAAAACCGGCCGTAGGAAGTCCCTGATATGATAAGGTTGAACTGATGAAAGAATATACAGTTGGAGGGATTGCGATGACAGAACTGGATAATTGGTTTGACAAGGCGATGAGTGCTGAGACCTACATCAGCAGCATGGAAAAGCATAAGGAAAACCTGGAGAACGTCTTCAGCAATTTTGCGATACCCGATGATGGGGATTTCTTCAGAAGGCTTGAGGATAAAAACCTGCGCGCCATCGTGATTACAGAAGACTGGTGCGGCGATGCGATGATGAACACACCGGTGCTTCTGCATCTGGCGGAGAAGAGCCATATGGAAGTCCGCATGCTGCTGCGGGATGACAACCTGGAGCTCATGGACCAGTATCTGACCAACGGGAAATCCCGTTCCATCCCGATCATCATCTTCATCGACGAAAATGGGGAGGAAGTCACACACTGGGGCCCGCGTTCAGAATTCGTGCAAAAGGAAGTCGACGCTATCATGTCGGGGCTGCCGGATAAAGAAGCCCCTGGCTACAAAGATGAATTCACCAAAAAGATCTCAACGCTGACCGCACGGTTTTCCACCGAAGCGGAACTGTGGCAGTCCGCCTACCGGAGCATGAAACAGGAACTGGAAGAGAATATTTGAGAAAACGCCCTGATGGGAGCAAAGCAATATCCATGCTCTCATCAGGGCGTTTAAGTGTTTATACGGAGGATATTGGCCATTGAAAACTTTCAATGACCGGCAAACGGATTACA
>Ga0079226_10004777_pt1 | contig 10366 bp, 11 predicted proteins | sample Poulit2014_FD_76345 | JGI IMG/M metagenome (GOLD analysis project Ga0079226, IMG submission 76345) | Agricultural soil microbial communities from Georgia to study Nitrogen management - Poultry litter 2014 | ecosystem: Environmental > Terrestrial > Soil > Agricultural land | place: USA: Georgia...
CTGGGCGCCGGGTAATGAATCTCAGCCGTAATGCGCATCAAGGAGCCCTATCAAAAGTTAAGAGGATCAAAACAAGTCATCACTACCTGTGAAGGATAGCCCGAGAGAGAAGTTCGAGCGAAACCCCAAATGTATTGCGACCGTGACACACTTATTGTTACGGTCAAAGAAGGACAACGTGAAAACACAACCGGGGAACTCACATGGTTTTACGAAAACCCTTCGTTCTATTTGCCGCACTGGGGGTACTTGCTGGCTGCAGCAGCACACCAACGCCAGAAGGAACTGAGCCACTCAACGCAGCTGAAGAACTGGTTCAACCACTCGATCGAGAACAGACCGAGGCCGAGAAACAGTTCGAGAAACGCTTAGGCCCAGAGTCTGAACTTGCTTCCGGGACTTCTCGCCTCCTGCGCGACGACGATGTAGGCCTCTATTGGGTCAGCCGATCACCACGCGGCGAGATCTGTATAAGCGCGGAACTCACAGCGAAACCAGCTGAGGAACTAGGAGACGAGATGGAAAAAGGTGCACACACCTCTTGCGTATCGGAAGCGTTCTTTGCCACTGACGGTCTCGCAATGCGAGGAAGCGATAGTGAAATCGCAATAACCACGCACCTCCTGCCCAATGATGTGTCTGAAGAAAGCGCAGCAGAAGTACAGGAACTCTTGAACACCGGATTCACAGTAGACCCTCGAATTGACTATCCCTACCTCCTGGTCTCTGAAAAACCTCATGGCTTTGACGAAGCCGACATCACTGTCGAGCGAAGTCCTGGCGGGGACATTCTGTTCCAGGCTCCTTAATCAAAAGCCCACGCGCAACCAGCAGGTAGGGAAATGAACCGTCTATACATCTTAAGTCTCGGCGCGATACTCAGCGCCATCTTGATCACACTGGCACTGGCCTTCATCCGTCGTCCGTGGAAAGCGAACTCATCAGGAACGGCTCGCATACTCACCATCATCGCGAGCGCTCTCGGTATTTTGCTGCTCACTGCCAAGCGAATAATTTCTTATCTGCCGCAAGTTGCCGTCAAGGTCCAACCGAAACTTCCTCCCGAATATCTGGAGTGGTCTTTTCTTTTACCTCTCGTTATCGGGATGGTCGCAGTAATCATTGTTGGTTTTCCTTCGCGAGGTCCTAACAGCAAAGACAGATCCGCAGATTTAACGCCCCGCACGCTGAAAACGTTCATGCCTGTTCCGCAAGTGTGGGGCTATCTCAGTGTGCTCGCCGTAACCGTTCTGGTGGCAGTAGCCGCGGGGCTTGCTTCCAGCCGGGATGATTCAGGGCACTACCGATACTTCACGATCGATGCGGGAGACATGTCAGGAAGTACTACTTTTTACGGCTGGTACTACTCCGTACCAACAATGCTGATATTGACTGTTTTTGTCCTCTTGACGGTTATCGCGATGGTTTTGATCTCTAAACCTCCGCTGCCAACAGATGTTTCGCGAGAGAGCGCCATCGCAGCACGCAGACTGCGCATCCGCAATATTATTTACCTGGCGACGGGCGCGATACTGATTCATCTCGCCACAATAATTAGCTGGCTCGAAAACACGGCAGGGTTGCGTTTAAGCAGTAGCCCCACTCGCGGGAGTTATTACCGCACTCAGGCCGCTTTTGAACCGCTGACTAACCTGCTTCCTATCGCAGACTTCATTGCTTTCACAGCGGGGTTTTCCCTCTGGCTCTACGTGTCGATCTCGGTGATGCGCAGCCGTAAAAATAAAACACCTCCGGCGCCGCAGGAAGCAAAAGTGTCATGAGAATTTCCTTGGCCGAAGACGGTGCTCCTTTAAGTACACAGTTGCAAGAACAAATCCGTGGCCTCATCACCACGGGACAACTTGCAGCCGGTGAGCGTCTACCTTCGGTCCGTCAACTTGCGTCCGATCTAGACATTGCGCCGCGCACAGTTGCTAAGGCATACGCTGCTCTGCAAGGCGAAGGTCTTCTGAATGCCCGCATAGGCGGTGGCACACGCGTAGCCCCTAACGCGTCACCAACCAACCAAGACGTCGTAGAAGCAGCCCGACACTTCACCCACGTATGCAAAACCAACGAAGTGAGTCGCGAAGAAGCAATCCGAACCCTCAACGCTTTGTGGTAACGCGGGCAGTATCAAACCATTGGCACCTCCGCTAACTCTTGCGCCGAACTAACAGGTAAATTGCATCAAATAGTCTTCTAGGAGCCGCTTCTTCAAGCGTCGCGGGTTTTTGGTGTCGTCTCGTGCTGTATTGCTGGTCTGTTCTTCATCCCTGAGTTCATTGGCAAAGTTGCGGACGCGGAGCCAATCGAACTGCTTGACTGGGTTTTACTACCGATTGCCCTCCTAACCGCTAGCGCGGCGAGCGGAACCATGAAGGGTGGCGTCCTTCTGACTGCGACTCGTGCCCAAAGTTTGGCAGGAAAATTTCCGCCACCGTTTCAGGGGGTGAGCCCCAGGTTCAAAGATTCATAACCTCGTGAGTTCATGACGTCATGTGCAGTTCGGAGGGACTGCTAGAAGGTTCTCATCACCTTTCTCCACCCAACCAACGAACTGCATTGTCGAACAAATGAGCGTACCCATCCCACTCCATAAACTCCACGGGCGCCCAATGAGGCGAGATATCTGAGGCGAACGCCAACGAGCGGCCTTCACCTACTTCTCGGATAGCCAGCAATGGGAACTCTTCAACCATAGCTAGCGTAAGAGCATCTTCTCTGACATGCAGCCTCTGGTAGCCAAGCAGAATTGGCCATTGAGCGTCGAGTCCTTGAGTAACTGGGTGCTCGGTCCTCGTCAAGTAACCTTTAACGCCTTGAGGCGTTTCCACTCGGTCGTCGAAAGGTTCAATGGTCACAGGTAGCACATCTTCAACAGCAGTACGATGATAGTTAGCTTTACCCTGAAAGCCCTGAAAGCTGAGGTAACCACCTGCCATCGCTAATCCGCCGCCTTTACCGACCCAATCGGCAAGAAGATGAAGCCTGTTTGGAGCTGGCTTACCTTCAGAGAACACTCGAGGCGAAAGCAATAAAGAGTTAGCTCCTACATCCGAAAGAATTACAACATCAAATTCATTAAGCTCTTCGATGGTTTCAGGGAAATGTTCCGCTACATCATGAGAAAACATATGTTTCACATCATGACCTTTGCGAGAAAACACTTCCAATAAGCGTTCGCACCCTATTTCTAGTTGTGTATGGGGAAACCCATCGTATCCTTTGTGGTCCACCACAGCCGATATCCATGACTCTCCCGCAAGCAAAATACGCATCTCCGTACCTCTTCCTTAAAGCTTCATCTCCAATTTAGACCTTGAAGATATATAGTATCATCACTCATTACAAGTAATCGCTATTTAATGAATCCAGCGTAACCTTTGGCTTATATCGACACCACCCATTCATTTGAGCGATAAACTGAAAAGTTTCTTAACATTATTGACATTTACTTTTTGTGTATTAATGTCGCAATTTGTGTGAAATCTCAGGACGTCGTCAAAGAGTGAAGGTATGAACGATAAACCGTTACCACCATTCCGCCGTAGCATTGTTTTCAAAAACATGTCATGACTAAAAAGAAGCGACGAGCCATACCCTCTATTAACTAACCGTTCGATCGCTTCTGCCGTCATTCGCAGATCCGGAGCTCTCCCTTCGCCCGGCAAATTGAACCGAAATGGCATTCCAATCATGTCGAATTCAAGCCATACACCCCTGTCAGCGATACTAAGTTGATATTCCCCATCACTCCCAGACGGATCGATATGACACAAAACAACCGCTGAGTTCGGCACATTCTCTTCGACCAAAATAATATCTAGTATTCTGTGCGCTGCACGAATGAAACCGGGTAAATGAACGAACAAAGGCAAATTAGCTTCACGTTGAACGCGACAAGCCGCTCGCAGGCTACGAATTTCATTGCTCGTTACTCCGGGGGAAATTCCGATCTCGCCGATAACACCCGGTGTTGCACTTTTATGCCTTTTAGCGGTTGGGCCATAGTCCTCCCGTAGCATGTATTCGGCTAAAGAATCAGGACCCATACCGTCCATCCACTGAGGATGATAGGGCTCTAGATACCATCCACCACCAGCGATTATATTTATCCCTGTTTTCTTCGAAACTTCTTGTAACTTCGTTAAATTTCTACCCTGCCCTTCGGGAGTCACATCGATGACGGTTTGACCGCCGTACTTCTTGTATTCGGTTAGCTCATCAAGCGCATCAGTTACAGAATCGAGCCGGCAATTATCTAATGACGCCAATGGATTTTCGCGTAGGATCCATGCATTCTCTGGCGTCACCGGGACATCGAATATCGCAGGATAGTCGGGGTTCGGATACAACTCTCGCACGCCAATATCATTAAACAAATGTTCGTGCGGAAGGGTAAATCCAAGGGCTTCTATCGATATTTCTCCAGCGACGGTATTTACCATTGGCGCTTTAACAACATCACTCATACAGGACTCCCATAATATAAAGTCGCACCATAAGTCACACTATGTAAGCAAGGTCGTGAAACGATCTTTCTGCCTCGATAGTTTCGCTCATAATGCCTAACACTTCACTCGCGGATATGGCATCGACGTCGATACACCGGTCTACCATTCTTCGCAACTCTCTCACTCGTGTCTCAAACTTCTCCGATTGATGCATCTGGATCCATTTTTTACGTTCGGGGGATTCGATATTAAAAGCATCGATTAGAGAACACCAATGAAGATAAAAGTATTCAGTTGCGAAAAAGAATGCAACGATCTGAGGGTAGTCATACGTCCGCGCGATTCGAGCAGCTAAGTTTTCTAAGTCATTCGTTGACGTTTTTTCGGGAACGTCCGTCTGCTCATCATCAGTATTATTTTCATTACTAACTTCGAAGAACGTGTTCTGGTCGTATGCTAAGTCGATAAGCGCACTTGCATGGTCTCTTAATTCATTCATAGACGGCGCTAAATAGCATGCCAGTCCAGTTAGACGAGCCGCGGATTGAACGAAATTGTGTTCCAGTATCAGATAGTTTTGAAACGTTTGCGGATTTAAATCCCCGCTAATAAATTCAGAAAAAAATCTGTCCTCTGCAGCTTTCATGATTTGAGCATCGATCTGGCCTAGTTCCATTTTCTCCCACTCACACCTGTAAAACGGCCGACAATATTTATATTTTCAGGCATAAACTCTTCGCCGCCTAATCCATTTTCATGTTTGAGGACAACAATTCGACAGCGCCGACTATGTATTCCCAGTATTTAGGAACATTCAGTTTGGTTGCTACTTCGATTAAGGGGAGATCCTCTGAGAAACGGTGATCCAAATCAACGCTAGTGGCACCACGAGTCCAACGACCTTCTAATTCTACGGAAATCGGTGCGGATTGCCACTCGCATACGCCTGGTTCAATAATTGAGGCGATAGTGCACGGGTCGTGGAGAGGTGGTGAGTCAAACTTCCAGACACTTTCATAGGACTCTCCAAAGAAGCCCATCCACTCGCTAACAACTTCCCCTAGTTTCCCTCCGCGGTCCTTTATTTCCTGCACGACTTCTGGTGTAACCAGTGCCTGATGCGTGAGGTTAAGGCCTATCATCCGAATCTGAACATCTGTTTTTAGGATTAGATCTAGAGCTTCCGGATCTGCATACGTATTGAATTCGGCATATGGCGTGTGATTACCGCGCTCTGTTGAACCGCCCATGAACACAATTTCACGCAGATTTGAAATTACATCGGGATGTGCCTCAAGTAGAGATGCGACGTTCGTAGCCGGGCCAATCATTGCCAGCGACACAGGTTGGTCCGAACGCATGATTTTCTCATGCATCCACGCAGCCACATTCACAACCGAGGTAGGCTGCACATTCGATCTTGGAATGTCAGGGCCATCTAAACCGGATGTTCCGTGAACATATTCTCCAAGAACTGCTTCGCCTCTGAGAGGTCCTGCAGACCCTCGAACCACCGGGACATCGCTACGGCCAATCAACGACAACACATCCAAGGCATTTTGACTTGTGTTATCAACAGTTGTGTTCCCAAACACAGTGGTTACGCCTATCAGGTCAACGGCAGGGTTCCCGCATGCGAGCAGAATAGCCATCGCGTCGTCATGTCCCGGATCACAGTCTATTAGTACAGGTCGAGGTTCGCTTTGCTTGAACATAATGCCCCTTTCAACTTATTGCTATTCGTGAAAATATGCGATAATTCGCTAAAATAGCGATTAAAAGAATGGCTCCTTGAAGAATTGGTACCCAAAACACATTTAGCCCGATAAGCACAAGCCCATTCTCAAGAACTCCAAGGGTCAATGCGCCGATAATAGAACCGATAATAGAGCCTTTTCCACCGAGTAAGTTAGTGCCACCTAAGACAACAGCAGTAATTGCTTCGAGTTCAAAAGCAACACCGATATTTGACGAGCCACTACCTAGACGAGTGGCGACAAGGATTCCACCAATCGCAGTGGCGATACCTGTGCCCGCCAACACGTACATCTTGATTCGACGAGTATTGATTCCGACTCGACGGGCGCTTTCTTCTCCAGACCCCACGGCGCGGGTGTAGAGACCATAACGAGTACGCGCGAAAACGTACCATCCAATAATCGAAATAATAGCTGCTATCCAAATCGCACTATAGATTGAAAATATCTTGCCTGAACCGAACCACATCAGAATTGGCGATTGGATTTTGGTGCTGTAACCACCCGTCATTAACTCTGCCACTCCGCGCAACCCTGTTAAAGCGGCGAGTGTGACAATGAAAGCTGGCACTCGTTGATAGGACGAAATATAACCCAGAAAAAAGCCGCTACCGAGTCCAATTAGTAGTACAAGCGCGATCGCTATCAATGGATTGTATTGCAAACCAAAGATGCCAAGAGCAGCACCAGTTACCGCCAGTAACGAGCCAGGTGACAAATCAATTTGTCCAGCGGTAATCACAAATGTCATCGCAACCGCCACGATCACAGTCGGTGCTATGTCTCTCCCTGCACTCGCAAGATTACGCTCTGTTAAAAAATACGGACTTAACGACGCGAATAGAACTAAAAGTAATGCAAATACAACGATAATCGCTAACGTTTGCACATTTGATTTCGCCCATTGAACTAATGGTTCTGCTTTAACCTTCACGATGCAACTTCTCCCATCATGGCGTCAACAAGTTGCTCCATGGAAGTCTGATCTGGAACCAACTTCGCAGCGATCTCGCCTTCATATAAGATCACAAAGTGATCGGCTACTTCGTATAGGTCTTGCAACCTATGTGTAATCAAAACTACTGACACTCCTTGCCCAGAAATGTCTTTAATGAGCTTTAATACAAGTGCTACTTCTGCCGCTGCCAAAGCAGCTGTCGGCTCATCCAAAACAAGGATTTTGGGCTCAAAAGTAGCCGCGCGAGCAAGAGCAATGGCCTGCCTTTGACCTCCCGAGAGCGTCTCCACAGTCTGATTAAGATTTGGAATGCGTATTTGAAATCTATCTAAATGACTGCGGGCTTCACGCATCATGTGCGCGAAATCGAGTTTTCTAGAGATATTCGAGTAGTGTTCTCGCCCTAAATGCAGGTTCTCTGCCACAGTTAGATGATCGCATAAGGCTAGATCTTGAAAAACCATTTCGATGCCAGATTCTCGGGCATCGAGTGGTCCAGAAATCTTAGCATCTTCACCATCGATTATTATATTTCCTGAGTCTGGCTTAACGACTCCTGCCAGTATTTTCATTAGTGTCGATTTGCCTGCACCATTATCACCAACCAGGCCAATTACTTCTCCTGGTTGAAGTTCAAGGTCTACTCCTCGTAGTACCTTCACCGGGCCAAAGCGTTTTTGTATCGACTGCATTTCGAGTCGTGCAGGAGCATTCACGATAGACATTTCCTTTTTCCTTTCTAATCATTCATAGATTGAACGGAAATCATCAACATTTTCCTGCGTGACTATGTCGATCGGTATGAGTATTTCTCCCTGGGGATCTTCACCGTTGAGAATGCTATGCAATTCTTCAACCGCACTTTCACCTTCTTTATGTGCGTTTTGTTGCACAATCGCCTCAACTAGCCCGTCATCAATACCTTGGATGATTTCCTCAGTAAGGTCCCACCCAATCACTTTGGTGTCAGGGTCATCCATGTCTTCCAGAGCTGATACTGCTCCAAGAGTCGCGGGAGTGCCGCTCGTATAGATGTAATCCAATTCACTCTGTGCAGTTAACAGATCCGTTGCAGCTGTTGCTGCTTGCTCATTTTGATTTTCACCATCAACCGCTTGAACGAAATTTGCGCCCGCTTCATCTACAACTGAGCGGAATTCGTCGACGCGTCTGTTTTGAATTTCTGATATTCGCGCTTCAATGGTCCCATAAGCCGTCCCATCGCCAAATCCCTTTTCGAGCATGTATTCAGCGAATTCTTTCGCTGCTTCCCCATTGTCAACACCAACAAAACTGTCGTAATGTTCTTCACCGATATTTGTGTCAATCGACACAATAGGTACATTAAAATCACGAGCGTCATCGATCGCAGGAAGGGACCCATCTACGTCGATAGGATTGACAATAAGACCATCAACTTGTTGCGTCACGAGCCTTTCAATATCGCTCGACTGAGCCGTTGGATCGTTGTCTGCATTGGCTACTTTCAATTCGCAACCCAGATCGTCGGCTTTTTCTTTAGCACCATCCACCATTTGCGTGAAGAAAATGTCTTGCTGATTAATGATGCTAAAGCCGATCGTGCAGTCTGAAGATTCGTCGGCGCTCTCGCCTGTCCCATCTCCCGAGCCACCACTGCAAGATGTTATAAGAAATAGAGATCCAATTATACTTGATGTGTAGAGCAACTTATTTTTGCGAATCATCGTTGATTCCTCCAGAGACAAAATAGCCATTTAAGTCACGCATTGGACAAGGCACAAAGCAAACTGCGATCACTATCTAAAATATGACCACGAGTTCATTAGTTACCAATACCTCGATGTGTCACCTGCCAATCGGTCTTTGTTTCATGTATTCGTTTTCACGAAGGTCAAGTTGATTCCCCAATCAGGAGACTCCCAGGGAGAGTTAGTAAGGGAGTATGGTTTTCAGTTACGTCAGTATCTGTTTGCATCATTTCGAGCAACATCGAAATACAAGTGCGTGCAATAAGGTTCACCGGTTGTTTGTAGGTTGTAAGTCGTGGGCTTATGTACTGAGACATCGCTATGCCGTCAAAGCCGACAACGCCGATCTCATCTGGTACGACCACATTATTATTCACTGCGGCACTGATAGCTCCGATAGCCATAAGGTCATTGCATGCAAAAACTGCGTCTGGCAAAACGCTTCTATTTAATAACGTATTCATCGCCTTAACGCCAGACTCTTCTGTGAAATCTCCGGCTACTATTAAATTTGGATCTACTTCAATGTTCGCCTCTTGCAACGCTTGCAGGAAGCTCTCGAGTCTGTGCTGTGAAACGCTTAATTCGGGCGGTCCAGTTATATGTGCGATAGTGCGATGGCCTTTGGCAAAGAGATGACTCATGACTGCACTCACACCTGAAAAGTTGTCCGTTTGCACCACAGGGACGCTTAAAGCTTTAGGAACTCGGTCAAAAGCAACAACAGGGATCGTTAAATCATTCAGCGGCGCGTGCGACGCCCATCGCAATCCAGAATGCATCAATAGCAGGCCGTCTACAGACCGTGAGGCAACTAGTCGTCGGACCTCCTGTTCCGGCTCTTCGCCCGCAATAATGAATACGGAGTAATCGTTTTCATTTGCGACATGCACAACTTCGTTCACTACAGCTGGAAAAAATGGATTCGAGAATTCTGAAACGACTAAAGCAATGTTCTGGCTCTGCTGGCGACGCAATTTTTTCGCTGAAGCGTTCGGTTCAAATCCCAGTTCGTCAATTGCTTCCTTTATACGACGTCGCGTGCTCTCGCTCACGAAAGCTGTGCCGTTGATTACGCGTGAAACTGACGCAGTGGAGACCTGAGCTTTCTTAGCGACATCGTGTACGGTAACGCCTTTATCCACCGTGAACCTCGCAGTCTACGTTGACTACCACTCGGTTTCATTGCAAGAACGTGAGGACCACATTCCCAATAACTTTTTCAAGTGTGCGGCGTCACATTCGCTATGTCAACCCCTGAATGTCATGTTCTAGATTAATATGGTAGTTCTCTCAAGTTTGTTTCGTATGTTCAAACTAGACCATTATGCGCATGCCAACAGTTATCCACAATCTGTGTTTTTGGGACACATTGGTCAGTTGATCTCGCTACAGTCAAGATCAAGATTCAAGACAGCTCGACCGACATTTCCGCTCACGCGTTGAAGCGTCGCGGTGTCATAA
>Ga0079226_10004778_pt1 | contig 10364 bp, 14 predicted proteins | sample Poulit2014_FD_76345 | JGI IMG/M metagenome (GOLD analysis project Ga0079226, IMG submission 76345) | Agricultural soil microbial communities from Georgia to study Nitrogen management - Poultry litter 2014 | ecosystem: Environmental > Terrestrial > Soil > Agricultural land | place: USA: Georgia...
CCCTCTGCAACACGGATGGCAAACGTGCGATAACGGCGCTCCGTCTCGACCTTCGGGCCGCTCCCCTTGCCCTGGCTCTCGCGGTGCTTGCGCACAACCTCCGGCCCGCGGTGGATGATGTTGCCCATGACCGCGCCAGTGCCGAGTACGATGGGGCGATAGACGCCCTCGGCGGATGTCTGGACCTGGCCGTCGCCCAGCTTCGGCCCCTTGATTATCTGCGGGTCGATGGCGTTGCCGACGACTGACCCGATCGCGCCGCCGATGGCCGCGCCGACGGGTCCGCCGATCATGCCGCCAACGATCTGTCCGGCAAGCGGAAGTATCTGGCGGGCCATTACACGGGCCTCCGAAACACGTGCGTGATGCGGTCTACCATGTCCGGCGACAGGCGATGCTCGATCACCTTCCCGTAGTGACCGTCCGCGTGCAGCACGGCGAATCCACCGAGAGGGTAATCAGTGATGATCGTGACGTGGTGCGGCTCGACCTCGAAGCGGATCACCGCGATGTCGCCGGCCTGCAAGTCGGACTCACGGACAGGGGCGACAGCCACGGGATCACCGAGCGCGGCCGTGATGTGAGTGATCAGCCCGTCGTTGTGCGGCTCAGGGCCGTACAGGCGGAAGTCCGGAAGGTCTACGCCGAGATCCTTGTACGCCAGCCACGGCAGGCCGGCGCAGTCCAGAGCGCGCGGCGAGCGCCCACGGTGGCGGAACTTGACGTCCAGGTACTTGCGGGCGGAATCGACCAGTGCGCTCATTGCTGTTCCTCGAACGGCTGCGTCGTCGCCCCGCCGTCGCCCGGCCCCAGCCCGGCACCCGGCATGCTCATCGCGCCCTCATCGCCAATCGGGATATCAGGCTCGCCCCGAAAGTGCAGCGGCCACTCGGCCCCGAAGTGGTGCCGGCATCCCTTGGCGTCATCGCGAGCGTGCTTGTTGCAGTCCACGCGGTACTCGACCTCATCGTTCTCTTCGACCGGATACGGCAGGTCATAGGACAGCGTGATCCAGCCGTCGCCGTCGTTGTCGGTGATCTCGATCGTCCGGCCGGCGTTGCGGCCGCTGGTGAAGGTCAGCAGGCCCGGATTCAGCGCCCCGGCCGCCTCGATGAACGGGTCCACCCGGAACAGCGTGTGCGGTTCCAACCCCACCTCGGCCACCGTGCCAGCCACCAGCAGCGTCTCGGCCGGGAACCCGCACCAGCCCCACCGCACCTGCGGGCCGGGCGTCTCGCTCCCCACAGGCTGCGAGCCGAACACTGCGCGGCAGGTCAGCGAGTCCTTCTCGCACACCGACTGTTTCAGCTGCGCCGCCAGCGCCCGCAACTCGTTGACGAACGACAGACCGTCCGACCGAACCGTGACCCGGCCAATGGTGCCGTGGCGCAGGGTCACGTGGCCCATCGACAGGTCTTCGTAGTTGACCAGGTAGGCGGTGTACTTGGCGAAGTCATACGCGCCCGCCCGGATATCCTCCTCGCTGATCGGGAAGTCGAACTCGGGCAACAGGTGCGTGGATTCGTCCAGTCCGGCGCCCAGCTCACCATCCCCCATCAGGCTCGGCGGCTGCATGCCAATGGGCGCCAGGTACTCGACCTCGCTCACGCCGTCGTCGTACACCACGTTTCGATCGAGAAGCGTCGCCCCATACGAAGAGAAGCCAGGCGTAACCGGGTCGAATCGAATCAGGAGCGTGGTGGTTGTGGCATCACCCTGTAGGTGTGCCTTGAGCGCGGGCGGGATGTAGCGGGGCATTACGACTCAGTCTCCGGCGGCGGAACTTCGATCAGGTCAACAGAGCCGTTGTGAGCGAACCCATCGGCTGTTCGGTTGTCGATGGAGAACGGCAGCCAGTCTTGGTTGAATCGAACCCACACAGGAAACGGCCCAGACCACCGCAGGATGTCTCCATTGCCGGGCGCGCTGTCGAACGTGATAATCCCACGGTCAGGATCAAGGGTGTAGTTCGACACGGGGGAATTGTCGGACGTGACTACCACTCCAGAAGTGTCATCAGGCAGCGCATAGACGTTGCGCTGATACGTAACGCCATCGATCACTGAAAGCTTCGACAACTGGAACTCAGTCATCGTCCCGTCGCCCACGCCGAACACCTCATCGTCCGCCGTGTTGTCCAGCGGGTCGCTGTACAGGAACGCATGCAGCATTCCCCGGCACACCAGGTGCATCTGCTTGATGTTGGCGTAGCGTTCCGGGTCGATGTTCTGGAACGGCAGCGTGAACCGATGGCGGGCCTCGGCCCAATCAGCGTTCCGACGCTCCCGCTTGTTCTGCATCTCCACGATGCGGGTGCGGAACTCGGGGCCGCCCTCCCATCCGAACGCCTCGCAGGCTTCGATCTGTGCTCTTAGATACACGTCAACCCCTCACCGTCGCCATGCGCTGCTTGACGGCAACTTCCTGCGCCACCCTCTGTTCGCTGCGCCGGTCCATACGCCCCTGCAAAGTCATGTTGATGGTCGTTACCTGCGACCCTCCGCCACGGAGTTGCTCATGCGGCGTCACATGCACCGGCTGATTCCCCGTGAGCATGTAGTCTCGCCCACCGACCGTCGCCATTTCAAGCCCGCGCTCGTTGACCTCATAGATCGTGTTGGGCTTAGCCCATCCGCCGGAAGCCTTTCCGCCGCCGAACAGGCTACCCAGCGCCGCCAGCCAGCCGCCGCTGCTGCCCGTACTGGTCGTTCCCATCTGACCGAACATCTGTTCGATCAGGCGGTCGGAGACGATCTGGCTGATGCGCCTGCTGATCGAATCCAGCATGTCCAAGAACGCATCCTTCAGGGACTTGGTGCCGGAGATAACGTCCGCAAGCGCCCCGCCCATTTCGTAGCGGAACGCATCCATCACCTCAATCTGGGCTTGAACGGCTTCACCCTGCTCGTACAGCAAGTCCACAGTCTCCAAGATGGCTTGCCCCATGTCCGACTCAGCCTCCACGCCAGCATCCAGCAGGGCGTTGCGTCGGGCGATCCACTGGGACGACTTGCCCAGCGCCTCGATCTCCAGGTTGATCTGTTCTATTACCCGGTTCTCACGGGCGCGCTGCTCTTCCTGTTCCTTCAGCTCCTTTTCCGTAGCGAGTTGCTGGCGGCGAATGCCCAACAGCTTCTCGGCCCTCGCCAGCTGCTCAGGGGTCGCCCCCATTACCTCGATGTCGAACAGCATCCGCTCTTCGTTCGACATGCCGAAGGTCAGCACGTCGCGGCTGATGCGCTCGATGGCGCTCTGGACTTGCTGGTAGATCTGAGCCGCCTTGTCGATCAGGGATTTTCCCTTTGTAGCTACGACCGTCTCCGCTTCCTCGTAGTCCTCGGTAACAGCGTCGGCGACGGGAGTCCCCTCTATCTTGGTGTCATCCCATATGTCTCGAATGTTGTCACCGATGGCCCTCATATTGGCGTCCAAGTCCTGAAAGTTCATTCGGACTATTTCGCCAACTTCCCGGAACCTTCCCTGCACGAGCGAAACAATGGCAGCTCCAACAGCGCCCAGCGCCTCGCCCACAGTCTTGAATACGCCGACGACAACCGCCCCAACCGTTGCCAGCAACTTCACGCCCGTCGCGGCGACTCGGGAAGTCTTATCCAACCTGTCCGCCGCATCATCCGCATCAGTGAACTTGGAAGTCATTTGGGTCAGGGTTGGCAGGAGTTCAGATGCGATGGTCTGCTGAAGTCCCTTCTTGACGCCATCCAGCTTGCGCAGCTCGTTTTGAAACGCGAGAGCATCTGCTACAAGATCCTGCCCAACCGTAACCCCCAGCTTGTCGGCTTCTTCCTCGAACTCTCGAATCCGATCTGAACCAGCCGCAAGCATGTTCACCAAGGGCATCCCCTCGGTGTCAAAGATCGCCATCGTGTCGCGCAGACGGCCACCTTGGCTCTGCGCGTCCTTCATAGCCTCAGCCAGCTTTCGGAACTGCTGGTCGGGCGACATGCGGGCAAGCTCGCGGGCAGACAGGCCCAGTCGCTCCAGCGCTGCCGCAGCCGGGCCAGCGCCATCCTTGGCTTCTTCAATCCTTCGGGTCATCCGGCGAAGCGCCATCCCGAACTGCTGCTCCGACACGTTCGCCATCTGCCCGGCGGCGTATTGGAGGCGGCTTAGGCTCTCGGTGGAAACCCCGATTTGCTGGCTGAACTTCGACAGCTGATCAACATCCTTGGCGATGCCAAGCGTCATGTTGTAGAGGGCTTCACCAACCTTGTTAAGCCCCTTTCCGATGGCGTCCCCGATCACCGTGCCAAGCGCAACAGCTCGGGTATGGATACGCGACATCTGCCGCTCGGCTTTGGTAGCGCCCTGCTCCAGGCCGGCAGTCTTCAGGAGCATGTCGATGGTCAGCGTGCCAAGGCTACGGGTTGCCATTACTTGTCCTTCTTAGAAACGGTTTTCAACATGCCGAACACACCTTCCAAGGTAGCCTCCTGAGGCTCATCCTTGGGCCACTCCATCAACTTGCTCGGGTCAAGATTCTTGAAGTGGAGCGCAGCCGTTTTCGCCAGCATTTTTTCCAAGCGAAGGGCCGCATTGAACGGCCCGTACTGATGCCGGTACTTCGCCAGCTTGTCCCGCCACTCGGGGGTTATTACTTCTTGCCACTCTTCCGGGCTTCTCCCCCCGAAGGCGAGGGCGACTTCGATCCAGAACGTGTCTTCGGGGGAGAGGGCTTTTTTGGGCGGACGCCCGCGATGCGTTCGATCTCCTGCACGATGGGCAGCAAGATCCACGACGCCATGCTGGCCGCTTGCTCCGCTGACTCAAAGAGCGGGGAACCGTCCTCATTCCGGACCAACCGAAACACCATCACGAACGGACGATCATCTGGATCGGATTGCGCGATGGCGATCTCATCGGCAGAAGACAGCCGCTTGAGGTACACGTCAACCGCTACCCGCTCGGCGTCGCCCGTGACTTCCGGAACCTCGGGGTCAGCCCATTCATCCTCTGGAAGCAGGATGGGCTTGTCGCACTCAATTGCGCGCTTGATGGGCTTGACTGGCACGAATGCCCCAAGCGCCTGTAGATCAGAAATGCTCATTTGTCCTCACCGTTAAAGGTGGCGGCGCGGGAATCTGCACGGCGAGGAAACAGCCCCAGACCGCCGCCGTGGAACGTTAGCTGCCCGCAGGGATCAGCTCAGGCTCGCCGGAAACCTGGATGCCAACCGTGGACTCCACCACCGCGTTCAGCGCGAAGGAGAACGGGAAGCTGTTCATGAACCCCTCGAACAGAATCCAGCTCCGGCTGGCCGGCGTGTCGAACACGTACTCGCCATCACTGTCCGTGGTGACGGTCGGCGGCGTACCGGGGTCTTCCGACCAGCCCACCGCCCACTGCAGGGTCTCGCCCGAGGTCTTCAGCTGGTGCAGTCGGACGTGGGACGCGTCTTTCGGGTCGATGTTGATGCCGAAGGTCGCGGTGCCTGGGGTGGGCATCCCGGCCTCATACGTGCGGGCCGGCGAGTTGAGACAGGTCGTCTCGATTTGGTCGAGGGTGGTGTCGATACCGTCGATGCTGGTGGGGCAACCCACAGTGATCACGGTCCCGTCATCTGGGTCGATCACGTACAGATCGGTCCCTTGGGTCTTAACAGCCATTTTGATTTCCTTCCAACGTTGGGATAAGGCGTCTCACGACGCGGTTTTCGGCTGCCTCACGGCAGTCGTTTCGGCCTGTGCACAGGCCAAATCTATGGGTTCCGATACTCCCAAAACTCCACAGTGAACGATGCCCGATACAGTCCTGTCACGTCCTCGCGGAACTCGCCGTTGTATCCGGTGACGTAGCCGTGCGGCTCGAAGGCATCGCGCAGCGCAAGCAGGACGTTGCGGGCCTGGGTTGCGGACGTCCCGTAGCAGTCCACTTGGATTCCGGGGTTGTCCGCCTCCGGCAGACTGCTCAGGTTGTTCTCGGCCAGCCCGTAGATCAACTGCCACAGCGCATAGGGCGACTGTGACGCCGCATTGTCTGCGTGCGGGGCGCTGCTATACGGCCAGAACCGGACAGGGTTCGTGCCCAGCAGCGTGGTCACGGCGGCGCTGTCCTTGGCGTAGGTGAATACGGGAGGGATCACAGCTTCCTCATCTCTTTGTCAAGCTGCGCCGGAAGATCTGCCGACACCGCAGAGAATGCAGCCGATGCCTTTTCCGTCATCGCGCTGCGCATGAATGGGTTCGGCGGGACTTGCTTCCCGCTTTTGTGCGTGAACCCGAACTCGATCAATCGCCAGTACCAGGTATCTCCGCCGGGGTTGGATTTGCTCCCCCCGACGTGATACGTTCCGCCGCCCTTGCGATTCTTTGCGCCACCACGGACGCCCACCCGCATCATCGGGCCTCCCTGCCGCTTCTCCCTTCGCCGACCGCCTCCTTGAACAGTGATGTTCTTCCAAATCTGTTCTGCAGACTCTGGGTCGTCAATGCGCTTGGCGTTGTCGCGGGCTGCGTTGCGGATGACGTTCGCGCCCTTGCGCAAAGCCCGGCGTCCTGCGTTGTTTCCAAGCCGAATGGGGAGCTGCCGGATCTTCTTGATCAGCGCGTCATATTCGATCTCAGGCATAGCTCGACACCCATTCCTCTTTAAGATGCCACGGCCTTGGCCGACCGTGGAAGCACACAACCGATGCGCCAGCAGGCACCGAGCCATCTCCGATGGAGCGCTTGTTCAGCCCTTTCGCTACGTGGACCTTGTAGCTCACAACCCGGCCCGGCAGCACATCCTGGAACCTCTGCGAGTCGTGCAGCACCTCGCCGATGAACTGCTGATCCCCGTGGCGCATGCACTTACGCATGGCCGCCTTCGGGTCAGCGATCCACGCCTCCCAGACTTTGGCTCGGTCCGATTCCGTCAGGTACATCAGCCCGGAAGCTGGGCGCTCGGGATAGTAGAAGTCCGACAGCATTGTGGTGCGCCCCAGACTCGCCAGATCCGACAGGTCGCCGACGATGACGGTGTCCAGGTCAATGTAGAGCAGGTCGCCCCGGATCGAGGGATGAAACAGGTTCATCTTCGACCACCACCCTGGCCAGCCATGTGCAAGCGGGATGACTTCGACGCCATCGACCTGCACGTCTGACATGCAGAAGAAGTCTGCACTCGGCAAGTGCATTCTAACCTGCCGCTGCAACTCCTGAACATGCGATGGCTTGTAAACGCCCCCTGAGCGCAGGACACACACGACCCTCTGCCCAGTCATGAACGAGGAACCCGGTAGTAGTACATTCCACGGTCAAGAGTTCTCCCCTTGTATCCCAGTGGACAAAGGATCTCGTCTAGTTCTGCGCAACCCGAAAGCGCCTCGACCAGCACGTTAGGCTTGTACTCGCGCAACGTCTCGATCGAACCCGAAAGAACTTGCGTTTCCGCGCGCTCCACGTCGATCTTGATGGCGTAGATCCGGCCGACTCCCTCGTCATCGAGCCTTACTGTTGGAACATGCGCGATTACGGGGCCGTCAGAAACGATGCTTCCTCCAGATGTCAGGCTCGGCTTTCCGCGCAGCTCGGAAATCCCGTTTGAATCACTAAGCGCCTTGATGCGAATGTCGATGTTCGACACTCGATTCAGGCCGACGTTAGAAGCAATCCGGCTAGCCGCTAGTGGATTCGGCTCATATGCGTAGGTGCGCTTTGCTCCGTTCAGCGCAGCTAGGATCGAGTAAAATCCGGTGTAGGCACCGACATCCACCATCACCTTTCCGCGAGTCGCCAGCATCCTCCACAGATCAGTCGTCGCTGGCTCAAATCCGCGCTTCCGCTTCCGGTTGGCAACCAGCACGTTGTCTCCCTGCTCGATCAGCTTCACCCCACTCAGCACAGCAGCCATTGCAGCGCCTCCCTAGGGCTCATGCGTGGAAAGCAAGTCACTTCGCTATCGGGAGACCCGTTAGCCACTTGGACGCCGGCAGCACGAAGCTGTGGAGCGGCGCTTGCGAACAGTTCCGGCAGGTGGGCGAGTGTCCTAGGCATCCCGCCATCGATACGGCGCACCTGACGGCCATCCACTCCGAGGAGGGCCACCTTTTTCGGCCGCATGTGATATGCGAGGTTCAGCGCCCCGAATCCGCTGTTGCCTGTATTGATCTCGGTGGGGTGTTCCGACAACCCACCAGGCGCCCGAGCCTTGCCCCACTGGTCCCCAGTAATCCGGGCCAGCCGCTTGACCCACGTGGGGAATCGGCTGTGGACGGGCCCACAGGCCACGTACTGGCATCCCTCTACTGGGTTTCGAATCCGAACCATGTTCACCTGCGACGGGTCCAGCGTGAACCAGTAGTGCGCCGACCCGAGCCAGTCAATCGCGCCGTTGACCGCGATGACAGTTGCGCCGCACCGCACTATCTCGTTCGGGGCAATGTCTCGCAGGCTCGGACCGGACCCGACAACCGCAACTCGTTCAGTCTTCGGGAACATCGATCACCAAGACCTGATGCCAGTTGTCTCCTTGCATCCAGACATTTGATCGGCGCCGCCCGTCCAGCATGGCCTCCCGACCGTGCATTCGGGTGATGGTGATCGGTCCTTCCAACCGACATGGCTTCTCGTCCGTAAGCATCTTGTTGCGGGTTCCGTCCGTGTTGGGAGTCTCCGACATCCTGTAGACCAGATCCTTGATCCGGCTGGAGTGCCACTGTTCCGCCCGAATGCGCCCCTTCATCCAGTCTACGCGGGGCACGTTGTAGCGGTCGGCCCAGCTGTCCGCCAATCGCTGGATCGCACGATGCTTGTCCGAGTGCCAGTCGAACTGGCGCTTGATGTCGTTGCGAGTGGGTTTGCGAAGATGAAACATGCCGAACTCACCATCCGGCGCAGTCAGCACCCACTCATACCCTGCGACCATTAGGCCATCGATGGCTGCATAGAAATCCCCATGGCTATGCGTGTAGTTGCCCTGCCCCTCATGGTGGCCGGGCTCGCCGAGTCGGATGGATGTGACCACCTCCTTACCGACTCGACGAATCTCCTGCACGGCCTTCGCCATGTCCACCGGGTACAGCCAGTTCAGCAGACGGGAGCACACCACGGTGCCGAACTGCTTGTGGCCGAACGGCAGGTCCAGCACCGTCCCTCGCTGCGCCTTCAGACCCGGACACTTCTTCCGGGCCTGGGCGATCATCTCGTCTGAAGCGTCCAGCGCCTGGAAATTCAGTCCCTTGCGCCGGTAGATGTCCAGATAACGACCGGTCCCCACGGGAACGTCCAGCACCGGCCCGTACCGCACAAACTTATCTACCGCCGCCTGCTCCCTGCCCCAGCACGGCTTGTAGCTGCGCTTCCGGTCGTAGTCTCTAGCGGTCGATCCGTAGTACCGATCCGCCACCATCCTGTAAGTATTCATCCAGTCTCGCCATTTTGAAGCATTTTAGATCAGACCCCGCCGTACAGTTGACAACCTCAATACCTCTATTCGCCCTCGACCAGCGCGCGTACTGCGACAGATGCATCCGGCGCTTGGCCTCGCTGGTGTTCGACAGGCCGTTCCGGTACTCGCCGAAGAAATGGCTGCCGTGCATGTCGAACCCCGCCAGCAGGATTCGAGTTGCCCCGGCCCGCTTGGCGCACTCCAGCGCAAGCACCCCGCTGTTCACGGCGACGTAGCCCGGCACCTTCACGCGCTCGACGCCCTTGACCTGGTGCATCGTGTACTTCGCGCCCGGCAGCTTCAGCGCCTCCGGGTACTTCCGCCACCAACCGCCGTCCGTAGCCGCGATGAAGTCAGCCCACGGGGAAAGCTCAAAGGCGCTGGTGACCGCCCCTAGCGGCAGACCTGCCGACCGAACGCGCTCGGCATCCTCTGCCGTGGCGGACGGCCCCGGCGCGAGCAAGACCCACGTCGTCACTGGTCCAGCCTGACGCCCTCGCCGGTCATCAGGGTCAAGTGCTCCAACCCGGACTCCGCATCCGGCAGCACGGCGTGGATGTTGTAGTACTTGCCGCGATACACGACGCGCATGGACGCATCCACGTCATCGCGATACCGGATCACAATGCGCCCGCGAACCTCCGACTGCTCCGCGCCCGCCGCAAGGAACTCGCGCCCCGACATGGGGACCACCTCGGCCCACGGCTCGGCGACCGTCTGCCATGACGGGACCATCTCGCCCGTCACCGGGTCCTGGTCGATCACCTGTTCCTGTAGCTGCACCTTGTGGCGCAGCTTGCCGGACGCTACTGCGGGCATGTCATGCGGCCTCTTTCCGATGCGCTTCCGCGATCCGCTCGGACGCGATGGCGAAATACTTGTCGTCCCGCTCGATCCCGATGAAGCACCGCCCAGTGTTGGCGCAGGCGACGCCGGTCGATCCGCTGCCCATCGTGAAGTCAAGCACCGTTTCGCCG
>Ga0079226_10004779_pt1 | contig 10361 bp, 8 predicted proteins | sample Poulit2014_FD_76345 | JGI IMG/M metagenome (GOLD analysis project Ga0079226, IMG submission 76345) | Agricultural soil microbial communities from Georgia to study Nitrogen management - Poultry litter 2014 | ecosystem: Environmental > Terrestrial > Soil > Agricultural land | place: USA: Georgia...
CCGGTTCCGCAAGGCCGACGGCTCGGGCATCGACTCGCTGCTCAGCCCCGAGATGAAGTCCACCGGCGAGGTGATGGGCATCGACGCCGACTTCGGCACCGCCTTCACCAAGAGCCAGACCGGCGCCAACTCGCCGCTGCCGACGGCGGGCACCGTGTTCGTCTCGGTGGCCAACCGGGACAAGCGCGCCATGGTCTTCCCGGTCAAGCGTCTGGCCGACCTCGGTTTCGAGATCCTGGCCACCGAGGGCACCGCGGAGATGCTGCGCCGCAACGGCATCGAGTCGCAGACGGTGATCAAGTACTCCGACGACAAGGCCCGCGAACACGGCGAACGCTCGATCGTCGAACGCCTGCTGGCCGGGGAGGTCGACATGGTGATCAACACCCCGTACGGCACCACCGGCCCGCGCGTGGACGGCTACGAGATCCGCTCGGCCGCGATCTCCTCGTCGACCGCGCTGATCACCACCGTGCAGGGGGCCGCGGCCGCCGTGCAGGGCATCGAGGCCGGCATCCGCGGCGACATCGGGGTGCGTTCGCTCCAGGAGCTGCACGCCTCGCTGCGCGCGGCCGCCGACCGGTGACCGCGACCGACTGGGCACACCGGCTGCGCGCGGCACTGGCGGCGCGCGGCCGGCTGTGCGTGGGCATCGACCCGCACCCGCAGCTGCTCGCCGACTGGGGCCTGACCGACGACGTGGCCGGGCTGACCCGGTTCACCGAGATCTGCGTCGAGGCCTTCTCGTCCACCGCGGCCGTGGTCAAACCGCAGGTCGCGTTCTTCGAGGCCTACGGTGCGGCGGGTCTGGCGGTGCTCGAATCCGCGCAGGCCGAACTGCGTGCGGCCGGGGTGATCGTGGTGGCCGACGCCAAACGCGGTGACATCGGCTCGACCATGGCCGCCTACGCCCGGGCCTGGCTGCGCCCGGGCTCGCCGCTGGCCGCCGACGCGGTGACCGTCTCGCCCTATCTCGGGGTCGGTGCGCTGGACCCCGCGGTCGACGAGGCCGGGCGGGCGGGCGGGGGAGTGTTCGTGCTCGCCCGCACCTCCAACCCCGACGGCGCACGGCTGCAGACCTCCCGCGGTGCCGGCGAACAGCACGGGCGCACCGTCGCCCAGCAGATCGTCGATCAGGCGGCCGCGGCGCACGCCCCTGCGGCCACGGTCGGCCTGGTGATCGGCGCGACCCGTCACCACGGGCTGGATCTGACCGGGTTCACCGGGCCGATCCTGGCGCCCGGCCTCGGTGCGCAAGGCGCCCGGCCGGCCGATCTGCCGGCCCTGTTCGCCGGGGCGACCGAGCTGCTGCTGCCGAACGTCTCCCGCGGCGTACTGGCCGCCGGACCGGACGTCGCGGCGCTGCGCAACGCGGTGCATCGGGTGCGCGACGAGATCGAAGACGCACTGTGACCCACGAGCCGATGCGGCGCCTGCCCGGGCGCTGATCGCGGGGACCGGCGGACGGGCACCGATGTGCCGCCGGACCGCCCCCCCGCAGCGCTTTTTACGCGCCCGGTGAACATCTTCGGAAGATATTTTTCACCGTTTCACTCCGGTCCCCGGCAGGTCCGGCACGTCCCGGCACCGATCGCCGGGCGGTCGGCACCGACCTGCACCGATCGGGAATTAACCCATGATGACCAGCGGTGATGCAGGAAGTGGCGGGCAAGCGGCCGAGGCCGGGCGGGTGCGATCGGCGCCGGCGCGGGCGCCGCACAGGCCCGCAGCGCGACAGGCGGATCCGCCGTTTCGGTTCGCGCAGATCCCCGGTGCTGAGTACGGTCACTAGCGCTGCTGCTGACCAGCGGTGACAACATCTATTCTGAGAAACCCTCGGAACATGAACATGCCGTGACCGCGGACCCGGATTGGCCGGGTACCGTTGCCAGGCACACGACGAGACGGAGGAACCGTGGCACTTCCCGAGTTGACCCCTGAACAGCGCGCTGCAGCGCTGGAGAAGGCCGCCGCCGCACGTAAGGCGCGCGCCGAGCTCAAGGAGCGCCTCAAGCGGGGCGGCACCAACCTCAAGCAGGTGCTCAAGGACGCCGAGACCGACGAGATCCTCGGCAAGATGAAGGTCTCCGCACTGCTCGAGGCCCTGCCCAAGGTCGGCAAGGTCAAGGCCCAGGAGATCATGAGCGAGCTCGAGATCGCCCCGACCCGTCGGGTCCGCGGCCTCGGCGCCCGTCAGCGTGCGGCGCTGCTGGCCAAGTTCGACTTCACCGAGGACTGAGCAGCACCGGTGAGCGATGAGTCGTCCGGATCCGCGATGGATCCGGCGACACCGGAGAAGGGCCGACTGGTGGTACTGGTCGGCCCTTCCGGTGTCGGAAAATCCACCGTGGTGCGCGCACTCAAAGACCGCATCCCGGACCTGTTCTTCTCGGTCTCGGCGACCACCCGCGACCCGCGGCCCGGCGAGACCGACGGGGTGGACTACCGCTTCGTCACCCGCGCCGACTTCCAGACCATGATCGACGCGGGCCGGATGCTCGAGTGGGCCGAGATCCACGGCGGGCTCCAGCTCTCGGGCACCCCGGCCGCGCCGGTGCAGGAGGCGCTCGGTGCGGGCCGGCCCGTGCTGGTGGAGGTCGATGTGGCCGGCGCCCGGCAGATCCGGGTGACCATGCCCGAGGCGGCCTTCGTCTTCCTGGCCCCGCCCGACTGGGACACCCTGGTGGCCCGGCTGGCCGGACGCGGCACCGAAGACGAGACGGTCGTGGCGCGCCGGCTGGAGACCGCGCGCGCCGAACTGGCCGCCCAGGACGAGTTCGCCCACATCGTGGTCAACGACGACCTGGACCGGGCCGTGGCCACCCTCGCCGGGATGCTCACCGGCGCCCCCGCGCACCGCGGGTGACCCCGGGCCCGGCGGGCGCAGCGCCGCCCGCACGGGTCCGACCGCCCTGCCCCCGGTCTTGATAGACTCGATCATCGGTCGGGCGCGACCGTGTCATGCGGCCCGCGCGCCCCTCCCGTATCGGACCCGGATCGTCGGGTCCGCCCCGACAAGCAACGGAGCACCAGCATCGTGAACGACAGCCAGGCCGACGTCCAGGAGACCCCCAGCGCGATCCCGGCGTACGACACCCCGGAGGGCCTGACCAACCCGCCGATCGACGAGCTGCTCGAGCGCGTGTCGTCGAAGTACGCGCTGGCGATCTTCGCCGCCAAGCGCGCCCGGCAGATCAACGACTACTACAGCCAGCTCGGCGACGGGATCCTGGAGTACGTGGGCCCGCTGGTCGAGCCCGGCCTGCAGGAGAAGCCCCTGTCGATCGCGCTGCGCGAGATCCACGCCGATCTGCTCGAGCACACCGAAGGCGAATGACCGATCGCGCGGCCGGTCTGCGCATCGTCGTCGGCGTGGGCGGCGGCATCGCCGCCTACAAGGCGTGCGGACTCATCCGGCACTTCACCGAGGCCGGCCATCAGGTGCGGGTGATCCCCACCGAATCGGCCCTGGAATTCGTCGGTAAGGCCACCTTCGAGGCGCTGTCGGGCAACCGGGTCGACACCGGTGTGTTCGCCGACGTGCCCTCGGTGGCCCACGTGGCCCTCGGCCAGGAGGCCGACCTGGTGGTGGTCGCCCCGGCGACCGCCGATCTGATGGCCCGCGCGGCCGCGGGCCGTGCCGACGATCTGCTGACCGGCACGCTGCTGATGGCCCGCTGCCCGGTGCTGCTGGCTTTGGCCATGCACACCGAGATGTGGGAGCACCCGGCCACGGTCGCGAACGCGGCCACCCTGCGCAGCCGCGGGGTGACCGTGATGGAACCGGCCCACGGGCGTCTGACCGGCACCGACACCGGGGCCGGACGGCTGCCCGAACCCGACCAGATCGGGGCGCTGGCCGACCTTCTGCTCGCCCGCGCCGACGCGGTGCCGCGGGACATGACCGGCCTGCGCGTGCTCATCTCCGCCGGCGGCACCCGTGAGCCGCTCGATCCGGTGCGGTTCCTCGGCAACCGCAGCTCCGGCAAACAGGGCTACGCACTGGCGGCCCTGGCCGCCCAGCGCGGCGCCGAGGTCACCGTGATCGCCGGCGACGGGGTGCATCTGCCCACCCCGGCCGCCGTGCACGTGCAGACCATCGGCACGGCCCGCGAACTGCAGACCGCCGTCGACGCCGCCGCGCCCGAGGCGGACGTGGTGATCATGGCGGCCGCGGTCGCCGACTTCCGGCCGGCCGACTATGCGGGCGCGAAGATCAAGAAGGGCGCCGGCGAACCCGACACGGTGCCGCTGAGCCGCAACCCCGACATCCTGGCCGGCCTGGTCGAGCAGCGCGCCCAGGGCCGCCTGCCCGTCGACCAGCTGATCGTCGGCTTCGCCGCCGAGACCGGCGACGACGAGGGCGACGAACTGCACCACGGGCGCGCGAAACTGCGCCGCAAGGGCTGCGATCTGCTGGTGCTCAACGCGGTCGGCGACGGTCGCGCGTTCGAGGTCGACGACAACGCCGGCTGGCTGCTCGGCGCCGACGGCTCCGAGACCACGATGGAGTTCGGCTCCAAAGCGCTCATGGCCTCTCGGATCCTGGATGCGGTCACCGCGCTGCGCAGGCGCGCCGACGGACCCGACTAGCACCGGCCCGCCCGCGCCCGGCGACGGGACCGCCGTCGGCGCCGCCGCGGGTGGTCGCTAATGTGCAGGAGCGCCGCGGCACGCATCACGGCGGGCCCGGCCGGCCGGTGCCCCGCGCACCGCGGCAGGACCTAAAGACAGCTACGTCAGATACGCACCGATCGCGGAGGGAGCCCCCGGCCGGATCGGTGACCGTGCGGGACGCACCGGGTGCGACCCGACCCCGCCGCCGACCGGCGACGGGAAGGAACAGGGGAGAGGTATGTCAACGCAGCAGACCGGGCGACGGTTGTTCACCAGCGAGTCGGTGACCGAGGGGCATCCCGACAAGATCTGTGACGCCATCAGCGATTCGATCCTGGACGCGATGCTCGAGGCCGACCCGGCCAGCCGCGTCGCCGTGGAGTCGCTGGTGACCACCGGCCAGGTGCACGTGGTCGGCGAGGTCACCACCGCCGCCTACGTCGACATCTCCAAGATCGTGCGCGACAAGATCCTGGAGATCGGCTACGACTCGTCGGCCAAGGGCTTCGACGGCCACTCCTGCGGGGTCAACATCGCCATCGGCGCACAGTCCCCGGAGATCGCGCAGGGCGTCGACAGCGCCTACGAGGCGCGGGTGGACCGCTCCGACGACGCGATCGACCGGCAGGGCGCCGGCGACCAGGGGCTGATGTTCGGCTACGCCTGCACCGACACCCCCGAGCTGATGCCGATGCCGATCGCCATGGCCCACCGCCTGGCCCGCCGGCTCACCGCCGTGCGCAAGGAGCAGGTGCTGCCGTACCTGCGCCCGGACGGCAAGACCCAGGTCACCATCGAATACGACGGCGAGAAGCCGGTGCGCCTGGACACCGTGGTGGTGTCCACCCAGCACGCCGCCGACATCGACCTGGACAACCTGATGGCCCCGGATCTGCGCACCCACGTGGTCGATCCGGTGGTCGCCGAGTTCGCCGAATACGGCGTCGACGTCTCCGACTACCGCCTGCTGGTCAACCCGACCGGCCGGTTCGTCATCGGCGGACCGATGGGCGATGCGGGACTGACCGGCCGGAAGATCATCGTCGACACCTACGGCGGCATGGCCCGCCACGGCGGCGGCGCCTTCTCCGGCAAGGACCCGTCGAAGGTCGACCGCTCGGCCGCCTACGCGATGCGCTGGGTGGCCAAGAACGTGGTCGCCGCAGGACTGGCGGACCGGGTCGAGGTGCAGGTCGCCTACGCGATCGGCAAGGCCGCGCCGGTCGGCCTGTTCGTCGAGACCTTCGGCACCGAGAAGATCGAGGTCGAACGCATCTCGCAGATCATCACCGAGGTGTTCGACCTGCGTCCCGGCGCGATCGTGCGCGATCTGGACCTGCTGCGCCCGATCTACGCCGACACCGCCGCCTACGGACACTTCGGCCGCACCGATGTGGACATGCCGTGGGAACGCACCGACAAGGCCGACGTGCTGCGCGAGAAGGCCGGCCTGTGACCGACGCGCACGCGTAAACAGGTACGGAAGGCGGATCGGATGACCGCGGACGGGCGACCGGTGGCGACGCTGCCGGTCGCCCGCGTGCTTCCGCTGCTCCAACCGGCCCACCTGGACCGGGAGTTCGACTACCTGGTGCCCGAGAAGATGGCCGAGACCGCCCGGCCCGGGGTGCGGGTGCGCATCCGGTTCGCCGGCCGCCTGGTCGACGGCTTCGTCACCGAGCGCCTGGCCGCCAGCGATCACACCGGCACCCTCGCCCCGCTCGAACGGGTCATCTCCGACCTGGAGGTGCTGCCCGCCGATCAGCGCCGCCTGGTCGACGCGGTGGCCCACCGCTACGGCGGCACCCGCGCCGAAGTCCTGCGACTGGCCGTCCCGCCCCGGCACGCCCGCGCCGAGGACTCGGTGCGCACCCGGCTCGCCGAGGCCACCGAGCAGGACATCCCCGAGGACGAGGCGCCGGCACCGGCGCCTGCGCCCGGCACCGGCTGGGACCGGTACGTCCACGGCGCCGCCTTCCTCGCCGCACTGGCCGACGGGCGGGCCCCGCGCGCGGTCTGGCAGGCCCTGCCCGGCGAGGACCCGGCGGCCCGGCTCGCCGACGCCGCCGCCGCCTGCGTGGCCGCGGGACGCTCGGCGGTGCTGATCGTGCCCGACGCCCGCGTGCTCGCCCGCGTCGAAGCGGCGTGCACCGCGCTGCTGGGCACCGACAAGGTGACCGCACTGGCCGCCGAACTCGGCCCCTCTGCCCGCTACCGGCGCTGGCTGCTCGGCCTGACCGGGCTCGCCCGCGTGGTGGTGGGCACCCGCGCGGCGGTGTTCGCCCCCGTGGTGGCACCCGGGCTGATCGCGGTGTGGGACGACGGGGACGACAACCTCGCCGAACCGCGCGCCCCCTATCCACACGCCCGCGAGGTCGCGGTGCTGCGCGCCCACCACAGCGGAGCCGGCCTGCTGCTGGCCGGTCACACCCGCACCGCCGAGGCCCAGCAGCTGGTCGAGCACGGTTGGGCCCACGACCTGCTGGCCGACCGGGCCACCGTACGCGCGGCGGCCCCGCACATCCGCGCCGCCGGCGACAGCGAACCGGCCCTGGAACGCGACCCGCTCGCCCGGGCCGCCCGCATCCCGGCGGTCGCCTTCGCCGCGGCCCGCAAGGCCCTGGCCGCCGGTGCCCCGGTGCTCGTGCAGGTCCCGCGCGCCGGCTACCTGCCGGTGATCGCCTGTGCGGGCTGTAAGGAACCCGCCCGGTGCCGGCGCTGCGCAGGACCGCTCGGCCTGCCCGGGCCCGCGGGCGGTGACGGCGCCGCCCCGGAGGAGGCCGCGTATCCGACCTGCCGCTGGTGCGGGAAGACCGAACGCACCCACCGGTGCGAGCGCTGCGGCTCACGGGCGGTGCGCGCCTCGGTCGTCGGCGCCGGACGCACCGCGGAGGAACTCGGCCGGGCCTTCGCCGGCACCCCGGTCGTCTACTCCGGCGGGGACCACGTCCGCGACGAGGTGCCCGGCGAGCCGGCGGTGGTGGTCTCCACCGTCGGTGCCGAACCGCTGGCCGCCGGCGGCTACGGGGCGGCGCTATTGCTCGACGGCTGGATGCTGCTGACCAGACCCGACCTGCGCGCCACCGAACAGGCGCTGCGCCGCTGGGCGTCGGCCGCGGCCCTGGTGCGGTCCGCCGACGACGGGGGAGAGGTGGTGATCACCGCCGAACCCGGGGCGCCGACCGTGCAGGCCCTCATCCGTTGGGACCCGGTCGGGCACGCCCGCGCCGAACTGGCCGGGCGCGGCGAGGTCGGTTTTCCGCCCGCGGTGCACATCGCCGCGGTCGACGGCGCCGCCTCGGTGATCGCCGATTTCGTCGAGATGCTCGAACTGCCCGAAGGCACCGAGGTCCTCGGACCGGTTCCGCTGCCGCCCGGGGAGCGCGGCCCGGCCGGCTCGGGCGAATCCGACGAACCGATCGACCGGATCCTGCTGCGCGTGCCGCGCACCGCCGGCCGGGCACTGGCCGAGGCCGTGCACTCCGGGCTCGCCCGGCGCAGCGCCAAACGCGTCCCCGGCACCGTGCGGGTGCAGATCGACCCGCTGCGGGTGGGCTGACCGCATCGCGCAGCCGGCCTGCGGCCCGGGGTGCCCGGCCCGCCGCGGCGTTCGGGCGGGCCACTAAACTGGGCACCCGCTCACCCCACACGAAGGAGACCGATCGGTGCGTCTGATCTTCGCCGGCACCCCCGAGGTGGCCGTGCCGGCGCTGAAGGCCCTGCTGGCTGCGGAAGACCACGAGGTCGTCGCGGTGGTGACCCGACCCGATGCGGTGTCGGGCCGGGGCCGGAAGGTGCGCCGCTCGCCCGTGGCCGAGGTCGCCGGCGCCGCCGGGATCGAGGTGCTCACCCCGGCCCGCGCCGACGATCCGGAGTTCCTGGCCCGGGTGCGTGAACTGGCCCCCGACTGCTGCCCGGTCGTCGCCTACGGCAACCTGCTGCCCGCGGAGGCACTGGAGATCCCCGCCCACGGCTGGGTGAACCTGCACTTCTCGCTGCTGCCGGCCTGGCGCGGCGCCGCCCCCGTGCAGGTCGTCATCTGTGCCGGCGACGAGATCACCGGCGCGGCGACCTTCCTGATCGAACAGTCCCTCGACACCGGCCCGGTGTTCGGGGTGGTCACCGAGACCATCCGGCCCACCGACACCGCCGGAGAACTGCTCGACCGGCTCGCCGAAGCGGGCGCCGGTCTGCTGGTGGCCACCATGGACGGCATCGCCGCCGGTGAGCTGCAGGCCGCCCCGCAGGCGGCCGACGGGGTGTCGTACGCCGAGAAGATCACCGTCGACGACGCCCGCGTGCGCTGGAGCGATCCGGCGCTGGCGGTCGATCGGCACATCCGCGCGGTCACCCCCGATCCGGGGGCGTGGACCCGCCTGGGCGAGGACCGCCTCAAGCTCGGCCCCGTCACGGTCGTCGACCCGGCCGAGCTGCCCGGCGACGCGGCGCCGGGCCCGGGCCGGGTGCGCGCGACGAAAAAGGCCGTCTTCGTCGGCACCGGCAGCGACCCGGTGCGGCTGAGCACGGTCCAGCCGCCGGGCAAACGCCCGATGGCCGCGGCCGACTGGGCGCGCGGCGCCCGCCTCGACGATCAGACGGAGCTGGCATGAGCGCAGACGGCGGTGGCGGTGGCGGTGGCGCCCGCAAGGGGCCCCGGCGCGGCGCCGGCGGCAACCGTTCCCAGGGCCAGGGGCAGGGCAGGGGCCGCGGCGGCGGACCGCACGGCAAGGGCCGGGGCGGTGGTCGGCCGCGCAGCGACCGCGAGCGCGGCTTCGGGGCCGGGCCGGGGACGGGCCGGCACCGGGGGAGCGGTAAGCCCCGCGGCGGCCGTGAGCGCACGGTCGATCCGGCGCGCACCGTGGCCCGGGATGTGCTGCGCGCGGTGCGCGAGCGCGAGGCCTACGCCAACCTGCTGCTGCCAAAACTGCTCGCCGACCGCGGCATCAGCGGCCGCGACGCCGCCTTCGCCACCGAACTGACCTACGGTGCCGCACGCGAGCTCGGGCTGCTCGACGCGGTGATCGCCGCGGCCGCCGACCGGCCGGTCGGCGACATCGACCCGGAGATCCTCGACGATCTGCGCCTGGGGGCCTACCAGCTGCTGCGCACCCGGGTGCCAGCCCACGCCGCCTTATCGACCACCGTCGACCTGGTGGCCGCCGACGCCGGGCGCGGCGCCTCCGGCTTCGCCAACGCCGTGCTGCGCCGGGTCACCGGCGCGAGCGCCGAGGAGTGGATCGACCGGCTCACCCCGGACGCGGCCGCCGGACCCGTCGCGGCGCTCGCCTTCGCACACAGCCACCCCGAGTGGATCGCCCAGGCCTTCGCCGATGCGCTCGGCGCCGATGCCGGTCAGCTCTCCGACGCACTGGCCGCCGACAACATCGCCCCGCAGGTGCATCTGGTGGCCCGCCCCGGCGAGATCAGCGCGGAGGAACTCGCCCTGATCACCGGCGGCGAAGCCGGGACCTATTCGCCGTATGCGGTGCATCTGGACGGCGGTGATCCGGGCCGGCTCGAACCGGTGCGCGAACGCCTCGCGGCCGTGCAGGACGAGGGCAGTCAGCTGATCGCCCTGGCCGCCTACCGGGCACCGGTGACCGGGGAGGACACCGGCCGGATCCTGGACCTGTGCGCGGGCCCCGGCGGCAAGACCGCCCTGATCGGCGCACTCGCCGCGATCGACGGCCGCCGCGTCGACGCGGTCGAACCGGCCCCGCACCGGGCCAAGCTGGTCACCGCCG
>Ga0079226_10004780_pt1 | contig 10360 bp, 12 predicted proteins | sample Poulit2014_FD_76345 | JGI IMG/M metagenome (GOLD analysis project Ga0079226, IMG submission 76345) | Agricultural soil microbial communities from Georgia to study Nitrogen management - Poultry litter 2014 | ecosystem: Environmental > Terrestrial > Soil > Agricultural land | place: USA: Georgia...
AAAACGATCGGTGGCAAGATTTTGGCAAAAGTTGGAAGGTGTTAATAGATTTTCATTATATATTGTAAAATTTCCTATTTAAAAATTAAAATGTCTTAGCAGTTCAATTGACATCTTAAAGAAAAGGCGACCTGTTGTAGCATAGGTTACCCGAAAGATATTATAAAACAATTTATAAATCGTAACAATTCCTATTTACAAATCGTAATCATTACGATATGATATAAATCAGATTAATAAATGAGTGTATTTTTGATTGAATTAAATGGAATTCGAGAAAGGAATGGAACAAATGAAAACGCTGAAAGCTTTCCTGGTATTTTTGGTAATAGGAATTGTGACAGCCAGTTGTACTCCAGCTGAGCAGTCTGAAAACGATGAGAGTGCAGAACGTACAGTGTACACCTCTTTATATCCTCTGCAATATATTGTTGAAGAAGTCGGTGGAGAGACCATCCAAGTGAAAAGCGTTTTTCCTCCGGGAGCAGATGCCCATACATATGAGCCGTCATCCAAAGATATGACGGCCATCGCAGACAGTGATGCATTTATTTATTTAGGGGCAGGCATGGAAGCATTTGCTGAAACAGCGGCAAGCTCTTTGTCTTCTCAAAATGTCAAGCTTCTTGAGCTAGGTGAGCATGAGGAGCTATTTATAGAGTCGGAACACGATCATGACCATGATGGAGAACACGGACATGAAGAAGAGGATGGGCATCACCATCACGGGGATCATGATCCGCATATTTGGCTGGATCCTCTACGAATGATAGACATGGCAAAAATCATTAGAGATGAACTTATCGAACTCTATCCAGAGGAAAAAGCTGTATATGAACAAGGATTTGAGGAACTTGAAGCGGATTTAAGGGATCTTGATGACGATTATCAAAATGTGTTAGAAGAAAAAGAAGATAAACATATTCTCGTTTCCCATGCTTCATTTGGGTATTGGGAAGAAAGATATGGTATTGAGCAACTTTCAATAAGTGGCTTATCAACGGAAAATGAGCCTTCTCAAAAACAGTTAACTGAAATTATTAATCAAGTTGAAGAACAACACTTGGATTATATTTTATTTGAACAAAGTGGTTCAAGCCGGGTCGCTAAGGTCATTCAGAAAGAGACAGGTCTTGAAGCTTTAACATTGCATACGTTGGAAGTCCTGACAGAAGATGATTTAAATCATGAGGAAGATTATATTTCATTAATGCAAATGAATTTAGAAACATTAGACCATGTCACAAAGTAAAATTGACGGGCCCTTCATCCGTGTCACTTTTGAAGGACCCGTAAGATTCACGTTATATAAACAATGCCTATGAAATCAATCTTAGCCCAATCACGGCTACAATAATCAGGCTAACAAAACCGATTCTTCTCCAATCTGAAGATTCTCCGTAAAAAATCATTCCAACAAGGACTCCGCCCACAATCCCGATACCTGTCCAAACAGCGTAGCCCGTTCCCATTGAGATGGTTTGTAACGAATAGCTGAGCAATGAAAAACTGACAGCAAATCCGATAATGATTAATAAAATTGTTTGCAGTGGGCGAGTCGTAATACGAAGTTGGTTAATCATCGCTACTGCAAAAGCCTCAAGTAAACCGGCTATCACAAGAGAGAACCAAGCCATTAGGATACCTCTCCTTTCTCATCTTCCCGATCTGTTACTGCTTTTAACCCCATGACACCTGCTAATAAAAGCAAAATTAAAAACGTTTTATCCCATCTGAAAGGTTCGCCGAAAAAGAGAATCTCAGCAATGACAGTTCCGACGGTTCCAAGACCAACATAGACCGCATAAACTGTTCCAGCTGGGAGAATTTGGCCTGCTTGAATCATCATGTAGTTACTTACAATGATTGCAATCACGGTACCTGTCCATGTCCAAAAGTCGTGGGCATGAGTTAATCCAACGACCCAAAAAACTTCGATAACAGCTGCAATAAATACTTTTGTCCATTGCCAATTCAATAAAAGCACCTCCATCATACTTATGTTTCACAGTGTAACGGACTGGCCGCATTGATTCTTCCCCGCGCTAACTCATCTGACCAGAAGTTTGGTACACTAAAAGACGTTCACTTCAAATAATAAGAATCCGCAAAAATTCCAAGAAGGAGATGAACAGTCAGTCCCTGTTCGAGCAGTTTACTTAACAAAAAAAGAAGATGAAAAGAACTGCTCTTACTAAATTGGGTTTCATTTTCTAATAAAATAAAGAAAAGCCCTAAGAAAAACTGTTCAAACAGTTTCTCCCGGGCTTTTGTCCCTCCGTGGCACAGTAAAATAAAGACTGCGGGCTTTCTCTTGGTCCAGTCCAGCATATGGTCGCCGCGGAACCCTAGAAAGCTTTCATCATTTATTTAAATTCGTCTTTATTATACCCCGATACAAAATGCTAATCAAGATTTTTGAATTCAGGAAATAATTTTTTTCTTTTTACAAAGTCATTTAGCAGGATTTTTAATGTGATGAACAGAAGTTTTACTATGTATATATTTTAAAATACATGCTTCTATAGTTGAAGATTGAACATAAAATGAAATCATGCATGAGAGCAGAAGACAAAGTAAAGAGACGTTTGATGTTCAATATAGTTAGGCAAACAAAGTATTCTTTGATCTTGATTGCGGTTGCTATTGCAGCATGGATCACTGCATTTTCTTTTATGCCAGATTACATTCCAATGCAGTATACATACGTTGGAGAAGAGATATGGAGTACGAATAAATACCTTGCGGGGATATCTATTGTTTCACTAATGTTATTCATTTATTTGATAGCGCTGCTGAAACCTAAAATAAATCCAGCAGGAAAATCCTATTCTTTTTTAAAAAAAGGGTTTAAGAAAAGGAAAACAAGTGAAAAATAAACAATAACGAAACAAGATGATGCTGAGTTAGCGATTTGGACTTTCATTGTCGTATCTTACAAAAAATTGCATGCACTAAATGATTGAGCTTATTGAAGGTGCACCTAAGTTAACATAAAAATGAAGGAATTTTTAATCAGTTGCCTGATTAAATTATCTTGAAAAGAATGCTATACTAGTATATGTACCTCAAAAACACAGTACTTGCGCGAAGCAATGACAGGTCAGCATCCGAGCTTGATAACAAAAAATAGGAAAAGAAACAATCTTAGCATGTTATTTTAGAACAAAAAATAACTATAGAATAGAGAGTTGATTAAATGGTAACACTTTATATCACACCAAGCTGTACGTCATGCAGAAAAGCAAAAAAATGGTTTCAGGAAAATAAATTGCCATATCGGGAGAGAAACATTTTTTCTGAGCCGATTAAAAAGGAAGAGATTCAGGAAATTCTAAGTTTGACTGTCGATGGAACCGAAGAAATTATTTCGAAGCGTTCAAAGGTTTTTCAGGAATTGAACATAGACTTTGAACAACTAACATTAAATGATTTATATAAGTTGATTCAACAGCATCCTGGAATTTTAAAAAGGCCGATTATCATGGATGATAAACGCCTCCAGGTAGGATACAGTGCTGAAGAGATTCGGAGCTTCCTGCCAAGATCGGTACGAACACTTCATCTTTCCGAAATGATGACCGAATATTAGGTGATGAACGGTTATCATGTTGTGAATATATAGGAATCCTGCAAGTACATAAAGAAAAGCTGACCCGATGAGGTCAGCTTTTCTTTTATTTCTGAGTTCGCTTTTGACGCCGGGTACGTTTTGTCAGGTGTTAAATAAGGGAAAGACCTATGTAGGCGGAGGTGTTGAGTGAAAAATAAAACGGAAATTGCTATTTTATAATATCAATTAAAGGAGGAGAGGTATGATAGCATACGATGCGATTATAATAGGATTTGGTAAAGCTGGAAAAACGCTTGCAGGAGAATTGGCAAACAGAGAGTGGAAGGTAGCTTTAGTTGAAAAGAATCCAAAAATGTACGGTGGAACATGTATCAATGTTGCGTGTATTCCGACGAAATTGCTTGCATATGATAGCCAGCGTGGGATACCGTATCATGACGCGATAGAAAGAAAAAATAAAGTCGTAGAAGAACTTCGGAAAAATAACTACGAAAATTTGGCGGAACGTAAGCAGATCACTATTTATGACGCGGAGGCGACCTTTCGATCAAACAAAGAGGTGGAACTTCATGCAGCCGGAAAGAAAGAAGTATTAACTGCAGAATACATTTTTATCAATACGGGTGCGGAAAGCAATCTGCCCCCTTTGAAAGGGGATATGGACTCAGATAAGCTGTATACGAGTACAACATTAATTAATGAAGAAAAGCTGCCTGAACGGCTTGCTATTGTGGGTGGAGGCTATATCGGTCTTGAATATGCTTCCATGTATCAAAATTTTGGTGCGGACGTGACTGTCATTCATTCTGATGATGAACTGATGCCAAATGAAGATCGAGAGATTGCGGACGAGGTTCAAAGTGTGCTGGAAGAAAAAGGGGTCCGTTTTTTATATGGAGTAAAAGCAGAGGAAGTGAGAGAAAATGAAGACATCACACTCACTTTATCAAACGGTGAACAGATCACAGCAGATGCTGTATTACTTGCTACAGGACGCAAGCCGAATACAAACAACTTAGGTCTTGATCAAACAGCCATAGAATTAACAAAAGATGGAGAAATAAAAGTAAATGACCACCTTGAAACAACAGTAGAGCATGTGTATGCGCTCGGAGATGTAAAAGGCGGCATGCAATTTACGTATATTTCTTTAGACGATGCTCGTATTGTAATGGATTCCTTGTTCGGTGATCAGGATTATTCGCTTCAAAAGCGTCAGAACATCCCTTATTCATTATTTATAGATCCCCCGTTATCTCGTGTAGGACTTACAGCAGAAGAAGCTAAAAAGAAAGGATATCGTGTGAAAGAGGGAGCATTGCAAGTAGCTTCTCATCCGAGGGCAAAGGTCATTGATGATCAACGCGGTCTTTTTAAAGCCGTTGTCGATGAAGAAACCGAATCCATTCTTGGAGTTAGTCTTTTCGGTCCGCAGTCCGAGGAGCTGATTAATTTTGTGAAACTGGCGATGGACAAGAATATTCCTTATACGTACCTAAGGGATCAAGTATATAATCATCCAGTTATGATGGAATCGTTTAACCAATTATTTTCATCCTTAAAATAAAACGTCACTGGGGCTTGCCTTAACGGAATGGATATTGAGGCAAGCCGTCTCCTGCTGAGAATGAGAATCTATTCTTGAAATAGAAATATCACAGCTACTAAACTGTGACAATCATAACAAGAGGAGACTTCGTTTCAAAAGTGTTTTTAAAACATCCCCATTGAAAGCTAAAATGTTAAAGTAAAGTGAAGACCGATTCCGTAAGGGCTGTACATTCTCTATTCTACCGAATATTACGGGCTATTGGATATTCCCTTGAAAAAATTGATTTTTGAAGTGGAAGTTCTGCAGCCAATTAGACTGCAAACGCATTTATAAATTGAAGTGAAATAAGAAGGTGTGAAACATGAGTATTTTAAAAAATGATTGGGCTCCTATTATGGAAAAGGAATTTGAAAAGGATTACTATGTAAACCTTCGGGAATTTTTGAAGAAAGAATATGCTACAAATACAATCTATCCGGATATGTATGATATATACAATGCATTACATTATACAACGTATGCACACACAAAAGTTGTTCTTCTTGGACAAGATCCCTATCACGGACCGAATCAGGCACATGGGTTAAGTTTTTCAGTGAAGCCAGAGGTTGCTGTGCCTCCTTCGCTAAAAAATATTTATAAGGAATTGCAACAAGATTTAGGAATTCCGAACCCCAATCATGGTTATCTTAGAAGTTGGGCGGAGCAAGGTGTTCTGTTATTAAATGCTGTTCTCACAGTACGAGCGAGACAGGCAAACTCTCATCGTGGGAAAGGATGGGAAAACTTTACGAATGAAGTGATCCGACAAGTAAACTTGAAGAAGGATCCCGTCGTTTTTATGCTATGGGGAAGAAATGCACAAGAAAAGGAAACATTCATCACCCAAAAGCATCACCTTATTATTAAGTCACCCCATCCAAGTCCATTTTCAGCACATAAAGGATTTTTTGGCAGTCGTCCGTTTTCACGTGCCAATCAATTTTTAGAGCAGGTGGGTCGAAAACCGGTCGATTGGCGGTTGTAATTGAAGCAAAGCAAGGAAATTTCTTACATAGATTAAAAACAGGTGGTAACAATGGAAAGAGGAATGATTTGAAATCATGTAGTGTATATACTGAATCAAAGCCTAATGATTCGATGATGGCATGGTGGGAGGCCGTTCATTTGGTTTAAGAGCGGTATGGAAATAAAGGGTGAGACGAGATGGAAAAAGTGCGTTTAAAGGCACCAGATGGTTTGGAACTTTCGGTTGAAGTGTTTCATGCGGAAGAAACGAAAGGTCTTGTTCAGCTGATTCATGGAGCAAAGGAACACAAAAGAAGATATCATACTTTTATTAAATTTTTAAATCAACAGGGGTTGACTGTGATTACATCAGATAATCGAGGCCACGGGGAATCAGTGAATGCCCAGTATCCGCTTGGTTTTATGAATGGGGCGGATCAAATGGTCAGTGACCAATTGATTGTGACCGAGCATATTAAGAAATTATATCCAGGTAAGGATTTGTATTTATTCGGCCATTCTTTAGGTTCGTTATTTGCAAGAATTTATATTCAGGAACATGACCATGAAATAAAAAAACTTGTCTTAAGCGGGATGCCGAATTACGTTCCTGGAGTCAGTATGGGCATAGCACTCGGAAAATTGTTCACAGCACTGACGGGGAAACACGGTTATAGTCGTTTATTAAACCATTTAACGAGTAGTAAAATAAGCGAATTTTGGATTAGTGAGAGCATCACCAATCTTGAAGCCTATCGCCGGGACCCTTTTTGCCAAATTGCCTATCACAACAGCGGGGCATTAACGATCTTTGAAGCAGATAGTCGAATGCATGATTATGAAAGGTATTTATGCAAAAATCCCGATCTTGAGATTTTAAGTGTGTCCGGAGCGGGCGATCCAATCACAGGTGGAGAACTTGGTTTGAAAGATTCAATTCTTTCTTTATATAAAGCAGGCTACAGAAGCATTCAAAATATTGTTTATGACGGGATGAAACATGAAGTGTTGAATGAAGATAACAATCAAATTGTGTATGATGATATTGTGAAATTTTTATTCAGTAAGCAGAGGGGAGCAAAAGGAGTTTAAGAAAGCGGTGGGAATATGATGATTTTCAGGTTGTCCCTTGCTGTCATTGTCCTCTTCTATTTTATTGTGAAATTTGTCCGTATCGTGCGGATCATGAGGAAACCGGCTTTGCTTCCTCGGACAGAGGAAGAAAGGAAGGCAATCCGGATTCATCCGGAGAAGGTAATCCAATTTCCAACCTATCCGGGGCAGAAAAAGGGAATGAGGTGGTATATTGTATTTTTAATTTTTATAATGATTGTTTTAGTGATTGGAGCGATCGTGCAAGGGATTACTTGGCTTCTTTATTTATATCTCACTTTTATGATTTTTTATGGTGCCAATCACTTTTTAAATCTTGTTGCAATTATGCAAGATGGTATTCTAAGTGGAAAAGGATTTACTCCCTGGCATCGTATCAAGTCCTATCAAATTAAAATGATTGATATCAATCACCGTTATTACGGCTTTTCGAAAGATGTGAATCATCGTTATGAGCTGAGTATTAAAACGAAAATGACAACGATTCGGTGTATGATAACAAATGAATTTGTTAAGAAACGGGTTGTAGCTTATCTAGAGAAAAATATGAATCGTTAAATATGGAGTGGATTAACGATTGAAGATAACGCGAATCTATCACTATGTTGCTGAAAAAGATAATAAACAATTCAGTTGACATGGTGTTTTTATACCTATAAACTTACTAAAAGTAACGTAGTTATTTATAAAAAGTAAAAGGTTAGATAAAATAAGTAAAATACGGGAATTATGAAATAAGATGACCTGATAGGAGGATCTTTAATGGAAAATAAATTTTTCGAAAAGCCGGCAATTTATGTCGATGAAGTAAGTATTAATGTGATGGATTTAGAACGTTCTTTGGCCTTTTATTGTGATTTTATGGGCTTCAACGTGCTAGAAAAATCGGAGAGAACAGCTGTGCTCACAGCGGATGGACAAACAGCAATCCTTCGACTTGAGCAGCCGGAGGGCGTTTTGCCGAAGGAAAGACGTACGAACGGCCTGTACCATTTTGCTATTTTGCTTCCAACGCGAAAAGATTTTGGGGCTTTTTTAAAGCATTTTGTTGAGGAAAAAGGACGCGAGCTTCAGCTTGGAGCCGCCGATCATTTAGTTAGTGAAGCCCTTTATTTTAATGATCCAGATGGCAATGGGATTGAAGTTGCACGGGATCGTCGATCTGCAGAGTGGGGCTGGAACGGTGAAATGGTAGATATGGGAACGATCAATCTTGATGCGCAGGAAGTGCTTCAGGAGGCAGAGGATGAAATCTGGAAAGGAATGCCGGAAAAAACACGAATGGGGCATATTCATTTGCATGTGGCGAACTTGCAGGAAACAGAGAAATTTTATCTTGAAGGCTTAGGATTTGATATTGTTTTTAGGTTTCCAAGTGCGCTCTTTACTTCAACAAATGGATATCACCATCACATTGCTCTAAATATTTGGAATGGCGAGGAAGCGAAACGACCAGAAGAAAATAGTGTCGGTTTAAATTGGTTTAATCTTGTTTTTCCAGATGAAAAATCACGTTCGACAGCAGTTGAACGAATTCAGGAAATAGGTGGTACGATTCGAGAGGAAGCGGAAGTTATCCTAACAGAAGACCCTTCCGGAAATATCATTCGCATGGTAATCGAAGACTAATGATACTTAGAGCAAGGCAGGCTTATTTCTTCCTTGCTTTTTCTTATAAAATCCTCATTTTGAATGGTTTTCATCCTTTCATTTTTGACAAAGCAAACGATTTGCCCTCTGCACCTTATGGACCCTAATCGTGTCATTTACATAGTTACAATTACACAGTTGCGTGTCGTTATACCTGCATCAGTCACTGGTCATGAATGGGACATTAGGACTGAATGTGGGTGGGACAACAATGAACGTATTGACGTATTCTTAGGAGTTCGCTATTATCCTAGACAGGAAAGCTAAAATGTTTTGCTTTATCAACTAAAGAAGGGGAAGAACGTGATGAAAAGAGAATCCAGAATATTTTTGGTATTATTATTTTTATCTATTTTTTTAGCGGCTTGTAGTTCGGATGAATCTGCAAGTGGAGGAAGCAGTAGTTTGCTGGATGTTGAAATTGATGAAGCACAATATATTTTATCTGGCGATTCAGGGAGCACATCAGAGGAAGATAAAGGTTTATTAGCTGTTACGTTAGATATCACAAATAAATCGGAACAATCTGTAGATGTGTCTCCATATGATGGAATCGTGCTTTATGATGAAGGCGAACAAAAAAGCCCACAAACGGATGTATATAATGCAAATGTAGATTTGGGAGATACCGACTTTGGGGATATTGGACCGGAAAGAACAAAAAAAGTTTCAGCCATTTTTTATGTAGAGAATGATAAGGAATATGAAATTGGTATAAAACCGTTTGTTGTCGATCCTGATACTGACCCGGAAGAAGTCCTGCTACCAATTAATACAGCGGACTATGCAGATGGCTTTGATCAACTGGAGGATCCTGCAGATGCGTTGGTAGCGATTGTGGATACCATTTATTTCGATCAGGAGAATCCCGATTACGAAAAACTTGTATCCGAAGATAAAGAGGCTTTGCAAGATGATGCCAAAAGTTTATTTGAAGATCAGATGGATATGATTTTTTCACGAGGTGTGCCAGACGAGGAACTTGATAAAAATTATGACTTGTATAAATCATTGCTAGCAGAAAAGGCTGAGATTACAGCGGAAACGACTGCCAATGCAAATGATAAGGCAGTTGTTCAAATTGATTATGAAACATTGCCACTGGATGTCTATGATGATGTTCGCGATTATACAAAAGAATATCGGGAAAATACGGATGATTGGGATACAGAAAATGCGGAAGAATATGCTCTGGAAAACTTTGAGAAAGTATTGGATTCAATCGAACCTCAAAGCAACCGGAATCAATTGGAAGTCCTTATGACGAGAGAGGAAGGAAAATGGTCTGTGGATATGTCGGATTATAACGGTGAGCGTTTAGCAGAGGCCTTTGCTGCAGGTAAGAGGTGATCAGGCAGTGAAAAATAAATGGATATATATTGGAGCTGCCGCTGCCATTGTGATTGTTTCAGCTATTTTCATTACAATGCAGCAAATGAATAAACCGGAAAAGGTCATAGATG
>Ga0079226_10004781_pt1 | contig 10360 bp, 10 predicted proteins | sample Poulit2014_FD_76345 | JGI IMG/M metagenome (GOLD analysis project Ga0079226, IMG submission 76345) | Agricultural soil microbial communities from Georgia to study Nitrogen management - Poultry litter 2014 | ecosystem: Environmental > Terrestrial > Soil > Agricultural land | place: USA: Georgia...
ACTTGACTTGACTTGACTTGACTTGACTTGACTTGACTTGACTTGACTCTAATAAACTCATTTTTTGTTCCTGTCGGTTAGTGATAATTGGTGTTGATTATAGCAATTTGTGGGTGGTTTTGAAGTGTTGTTTTTGGTGTGGGTTTCGACTTAAAGGTCGAAACCCAAACTTGCCACAGTAAAATGGGGTTGCCCTTTGGGCGAAAATTAACCCCTTACCCTTTCCCTCTTTAACGACTCCTCAATCTCCTTAATCCAATCCAACTCAAATTGCGTAAAACCGGCTTGTAGACGAGCATCGGTGTTGATCACACCTTTAAAAATTACGATCCGATATTGTCGTAATAGATCGGAAAAACTGGTGAGCGGATCAAGGTGGCGTTGTTGGCAGAGAGCGTGGTACCAATGATTGCCGATAGCAACGTGTCCGATTTCTTCATTCAAAATAATGGTGAGAATTTCAACCGCACGCATATCTTTACGCTGTGCCATTTTTTCACGTAACGGCGGTGTGGCATCTAAACCGCGTGCTTCCAAGACTCGAGGCACTAATGCCATTCGTTGCCAAATGTCGTGGGCGGTGGCTTGTGCCATTTCCCATAAACCGGCGTGCGCTTCAAAATCGCCATATTGGTAACCGAGAGATGCTAAATGTTGTTTCACCAGTGAGAAATGGTAAGTTTCTTCGTGCGCTACTTTGAGCCAATCTTTAACAAAGGCAATGCCTTGCCCGAGTTGTTGTTGTGCGGCACGGCCAAAACGCCACGCCGCATCCAAGCCGAGGTTAATCGCATTAAATTCAATATGGGCAATGGCGTGAAAGGTGGCGGCGTAGCCCTCCGCACTGGCAAAGGCGCGTTTCGGTACATCCTGCGGCGCAACCAATTTCGGTTTGTCGGGAATGCCGACAATGTCATCATTCGGTGTCACTATCGGATAATTATCAATATTTTCAAGCAGTTGCCATTGCCAATCCTGTGCCATTAATTGATTAACTAAATCGCATTTTTTTTGCGGATCTTTTTCTGCCAATGCAGTGGTGATCGCTTGCCAAAATGGGATGATTTCAGGGGGCATATTATTCCTTTAATTTATTCGCTGGTTGCAGCAGAGGTGATTTTTTTCTCTAAATAAACAATCATTTGCAGTGCAATATCCAGTTTGCTAGTTTTTTCGATTAATTCCAAACCGGGGCTGGCGTTGACTTCTAAAATCATAGGGCCTTGATGGGTGCGGATAATGTCTACACCGGCAACATCCAACCCGATAACTTGTGCCGCTTTAATCGCTAATTGTTGTTCTTGTGCGGTCAGTGTTGCCGGCACGGCGCTGCCGCCTCGATGGAAATTGGCACGAAATTCGCCGAGTTTGCCTTGACGTTCCATTGCACTGATGACGCGATTGCCAATCACAAAACAGCGTAAATCATCACCTTTGGCTTCACTGATGAATTGTTGCGCCAACACCGGAATGTTGGCGTGTTTTAACGTTTCCAACACACTGGTGGTGCTGCTGTTTTCCGGCATTAACATCACGCCGATACCTTGTGCACCGGCTAAGGTTTTTAAAATTGCCGGTGAGCCGATATTTTGTGAGATTAATTCAGCACTCACTTCATTACCGCCGAGCGTGGTGGTCGGGACAGGTAACTGGTGTTGATGCAGCAGTTGCAGGCTTTGCCATTTATCACGTGCCAGTGCAAAAGCTTGCGAACCGTTAAGAATCGGGGTGCCGAGCGTTTCAAAATAACGCAGAACACGACAACCCATTTCGGTACTGGTGGTACCGAAACGGGGAATTACGCCATCATAATGTGGCAACGGTTGATATTCTTGTGCGTCTATAGCCTGATAATAAAGACGCGGTGTGCCTTGGTGCGGCAGTTGTAGAATGCAGCGGTTCGGATCGAGAATATCCATTTGATGACCGCTTTCCAGTGCTGCTTCTTGCAAACGTACACAGCTATAAAGACGAGGCTCACGGCAGAGCATTAATAATTTCATTTTTTAGCAAAGCCTTGTTGTTGTAAGTAAGGCAATACGCCCGGACGAACCGGCTTATCCAACGCTTTGATGACGTTTTTGCTCCAGTTGTTGTCGATATTGCTGCGAGCTTGGTAATAGTCGGCAGTGAGTTGATCAAATTCGGCTAATTTGTTTTTATCTAACGCTTGGTAGTGATTTTCAAAAAACATCATTTCATTCGGCAAACGTGGTTTTAGCGGTGGATCTTGGTTTGGGTAACCTAAACACATTCCGACCAATGGCAAAGTGTGTTTTGGTAATTGCAATAATTCACCGACTTTCGCCATTTGATTACGCAAAGAACCGATATAAACGCCACCTAAACCGAGCAGTTCGGCACTGGCTAAAACATTTTGCGCCATAATCCCGGCATCAACTGCACCGATAAGCAACACTTCTGTCCAATCAAGTTGCGCTTGCGGAAAAATTTCAGCGTGTTTGGCGAAATCAACACAAAACACCCAAAATTCAGGTGCGGAAGCGACATACTGTTGGTTTGAGCACCATTCCATTAACTGCTGACGCATTGTTTGATCGGTGACGCGGATAATGGAAACGCATTGCAGATGGTTGGAAGAGGATGCCATTCTGGCGGATTGGATCAACTGTTGGCGTAGATCGGCATCAATTTCTTTGTCTAAAAATTTACGGATAGAACGGTGATGATGTAAGGTTTTTACGGCATCTTTGGACATATTCAGCTCCTTTAATCAAAAATTTTCAATTAAAATGATTTGGATTGATATGATATACCAATCGCTACAATGCTTAAAATAGTTTCACGCTTTGATTTATCTTGCGGTAGAATAACAGCGTTTTCGTTAATTAATTGAATTAAGGAGTCAATAATGTATACAGTAATTTTTGGTCGTCCGGGTTGCCCATATTGCAGAAGAGCAAAAGAGTTGGCGGAAAAATTGAAAAACACCGTTGAGGATTTTGATTACCGTTATGTTGATATTATCGCAGAAGGCATCAGCAAAGCGGATCTTTCTAAATCTGTCGGTAAACCGGTTGAAACCGTTCCACAAATTTTTATCGATGAAAAACCAATCGGTGGTTGCACTGATTTTGAAGCATTGATGAAAGAAAAATTTGGTGTTGTGGCTTAATACCAAGTTGAATTTAGAGTAAAACAATGATGTTATACCCCACCGCTCGGTGGGGTATTTTTTTGCGTAATTACTTATTAATCAATTCAGAAACCAATTTAATCACCTGTTGATTTTCGGCATCCGAGAGTTTGCCCTCTTTGGCAAAACGGACAATGCCTTGTTTATCCAACACCATAATTAATGAATTTTCCGGTTGTAATTGCCAACTTTGTTTCACTTTGCCGTTATCATCAACCACAACCATTGTGTAGGGAAACTCTTTTTTGCCGTTTTCTGTTTTGCTTTTTGCCATACTGCTCATTCCGAGTGTGGCATCGGCAGTGTTGACAATCGTGGTGGTTTGATATTTATCGTGTGGGAAATTGGCAGCTTTGATTTTGTCCATCAATGGATCATTCATCGATTTGACGGAAATACGCCCAGCCATATGTTGCACAACGCGAACTTTGCCGTTAAGGCTGTTGCTGTTCCACGTTTGATATTGCACTTTGCCACCGTTAAGCAGCACTTCGCCGCTTTGTACATTGCTGACGGTGAGCGGTGCTTTGCCGAGGGTTAAATTATGCGCATTTGCTGTAAACGGTAAGGTGACCGCACTGATGATAAAAAGTGTTTTTAATAATTTCATAGTCATTTCAAAATCGATTATTCCAAATAAAAAGAGAAGTCATTTTAGCAAGAATTGCCTGATTCAAATATCACTGTTTATTGCGAACGGCGTGCAAAATAAAAACAAAGGTAACACCCAAAACTAATGCAATGCCGCTACCGATTTTCCAATTAATTTTTTCGTGCAAAAACAGAATAGCAAACAGGATGCCGAAGATCGGCTCAAGCGCCGAGATCACGCCGGAAATATTAGCTGAAACGAATGGTAAACCGCTATTCCAGATTTTTGGTGCTAGCCAACTGCAAACAATGCCGAGATAGAGCAGTGCTGCCAAGTCGATTGGTGGCGGATCAAAATGCCATTGTTGATTGAGCAACAGCGTGAACGGAATACAGAAGATCATTCCCAGCATAATGGTGACGGCGGTGTAACTGCGTGGCGAAACGTCTTTCATAATTATTTTTGCCCAACGTGTGGTAAAGGCAAACACGACTGTGGATGCCAACACTAAAAAACAGCCCCAGACATCAATTTGACTGTTCGGATCATCATCGCTCACCACTAAGGCAATGCCGATAAATGCAAGCAGCCCGAGAAAATAGTCAAATTTTGCGGCTTTTTCTTTAAAAAAGAGATCGCCGACAAACACCATAATCAAGGGTTGCAAACCGAGCATTGTTACTGCACTGGAGGCGGAAGTATATTTTAAGCCGACAAACTGCAATAGAAACACGACCGGGTAGTTGAGAAAAGAGAGCAATGCCAAGCGCTTATAATGATGAGGGGCAATATAGCGATAAAAACGGATAAAGGTCGGCAACACAATTAATGCGGCGATACAAAAACGGAACTGTACTAAGATCACTGGTTCAAAAGAGTTGTAAGCCAGTTTGCCGATTGGCAATGAGCTGCCCCAAATGGCGATTGCGATAAATAAAGCCAACATAATGACAACAATATAAATTTACTAGGAGCAGCATTATAAATCTGAGCTTAAATTTGCTGCAAGCCCGGCAATAAGTTAGGGAATTTTGTTAGACTTATCAGCGGATTTTGTTTAGACTGAACACTTTGCAAAAATTACATTATTCTGTAATTTTGTTTTTTAGTGTGAACACAAACAAGTGTGATACTTGAATTTGCATAAATCGTTTTTATAGTCTTTTATCACTTAAAAGGAGAAAAATATGTCGTGGAATGATTCAGGGCAGGATCCTTGGTCAAAGCCGGGAAGTTCGGATAAACAAGAGAACAAAGGAAATAGCACATCTGGACAAGATCAAAAACCAAATCAACAACAAAATAATGACAATAATCCACCTGATTTGCTTGAAGAGTTATCAAAATTTTTCAATAAATTGAATCAAGGTGGGCAAGGAAATAATAATCCACAACGCCCTTCAAGTGCGGCAATTTCTTCTAAAGGTTTCGGTAAATTAGCTATTTTTGCGGTGATTATTGCCGTGATCGTTTGGGTGGTTTCCGGATTTTATACCATCAAAGAAGCGGAGCGTGGCGTGGTGTTGCGTTTCGGTAAATTGGAAAAGATCGTTCAGCCCGGTTTGAACTGGAAACCGACTTTTATTGATAGCGTGATTCCGGTGAATGTGGAGCGTATCAGCGAGTTGAAAACGCAAGGTTCAATGTTGACGCAAGATGAAAATATGGTAACGGTTGAGATGACGGTGCAATATCGTATTCAAGATCCGGCACGTTATCTTTTCAATGTGGTCGATCCGCAAGACAGTTTAAGTCAAGCGACAGACAGTGCGTTGCGCTATGTTATCGGTCATATGACAATGGATAATATTCTCACAACCGGTCGTTCTGTAGTGCGTGAGCGGACTTGGAAATCATTGAATGACATTATTAAGCCTTACAATATGGGCTTGGAAGTGATCGATGTTAACTTCCAATCTGCCCGTCCACCGGAAGAAGTTAAAGATGCATTTGATGATGCTATTAAAGCTCAAGAAGACGAACAACGTTTGATTCGTGAAGCAGAAGCTTACGCTAGAGAGCGTGAACCAATTGCGCGCGGTAATGCACAACGTATTGTAGAACAGGCGACAGCTTATAAAGAACAGGTTGTATTGGATGCACAAGGTGAAGCGGAACGTTTTGCTAAATTATTGCCTGGCTTTAAAGCAAATCCTGAATTATTGAAAGACCGTTTATATTTGGAATCTATGGAAAAAGTGATGGCGGGAACACCAAAGGTGTTATTGGATAATAGCAATAATTTAACTGTGTTGCCGTTGGAACAGCTGTTAAAACAAGGGAAGAAAAGTTCAGAGGATCCGAGCGAACAGCATCAAAAAGTGAGCGATATGCCGAAAGTGCCGCTAACATCATCAGCACCAATGACTAAACCGGTCACAGATGCAAAAGGACAAACAACAATTGAAGTAGATCGTCAAGGGAGATTTTAATGATGCGTAAGTTTGTAATTCCTATTTTAGCTGTGATTGCGGTTATTGTTTACGCCAGCATTATTGTAGTACCTGAAGGCACAAGAGGTATTATGTTGCGTTTTGGTAAAGTGCAGCGTGATGCGGACAATAAAGTGGTGGTGTATAGCCCCGGGTTACATTTTAAAATTCCATTTATTGATGGAATTAAGATTTTAAATGCGAGAATCCAAACTTTAGATGGGCAAGCGGATCGCTTTGTAACCGTTGAGAAAAAGGACTTATTAGTTGATTCTTATGTGAAATGGCGTATTGCTGATTTCGGTAAATTCTACACTTCAACCGGTGGTGGGGATTATTTGCGTGCAGATAGCCTGTTAAGACGTAAAGTCAATGACCGTTTACGTTCTGAAATCGGTTCGCGTACTATTAAGGATATTGTTTCCGGAACACGTGGCGAATTGATGTTAGATGCGAAAAAAGCGTTAAATACCGGTGCGGAAAGCACTTCAGAATTGGGGATTGAAGTGGTTGATGTGCGGATTAAACAGATCAATTTGCCGGTCGAAGTTTCTTCATCCATTTATCAGCGGATGCGTGCAGAACGTGATGCGGTGGCACGTGAACACCGTTCGCAAGGTCGTGAAAAAGCAGCATTTATTCAAGCGGATGTGGATCGCAAAGTCACCGTGATTTTGGCAAATGCTAACCGTAAAGCACAAGAATTACGTGGGGAAGGTGATGCGGTTGCAGCGAAAGTTTATGCTGATAGCTTCGGGCAAGCACCTGAATTTTATAACTTTATTCGTAGCTTAAAAGCCTATGAAAAGAGTTTCGCACAGTCTGATAATATGATGATTTTGAAACCGGACAGTGAATTCTTCCAATTTATGCAACGTCCACAAGGACAGAAGTAACCGAAAAGCCTCAATAGAGGCTTTTCTTATGTTGAATTCAGAAAAAGATTGGTTTGGCATTTTGTGTATCTGGTAGTAAAGTATTTTCTTGGCTAGGATAGATTTTTTTAAACTGAAATAGAGAACCTAAAGGTAAAATTATGGGAAAAAGTGTAGCAGTTCTTGGCGCTCAATGGGGCGACGAAGGAAAGGGTAAAGTTGTTGATCTTTTAACGGATCGTGTGAAATATGTTGTTCGTTATCAAGGTGGACACAATGCAGGGCATACTTTAATTATTAATGGCGAAAAAACAGTATTACGCCTTATTCCATCAGGCATTTTGCGTCAAAATGTAACTTGTATGATTGGTAACGGCGTGGTGCTATCGCCTTCTGCATTAATGCAGGAAATGGGGGAATTGGAATCTAAAGGTGTGGATGTTCGTAACCGCTTGTTAATTTCTGAAGCTTGTCCGTTAATTTTACCTTATCACGTAGCGATGGATCACGCACGTGAAGCAGCATTGGGTAAAAAAGCAATTGGTACAACTGGGCGTGGTATTGGGCCGGCTTATGAAGATAAAGTTGCTCGCCGTGGTTTACGTGTTGGCGATTTATTCAATATGCAAGTATTTGCGGAAAAATTAAAAAATGTTTTGGATTACTACAATTTCCAATTAGTGCATTACTACAAAGTTGAACCGGTCGATTATGATAAAACGCTTGCGGATATTCAAGCAGTTGCTGATATCATCAAGGCTATGGTGGCAGATGTAACTACTATTTTGCATCAAGCGAGAGCAAGAGGTGACAATATTCTGTTTGAAGGCGCACAAGGTACAATGTTGGATATTGACCACGGTACTTATCCATATGTTACCAGTTCAAATACTACTGCCGGTGGGGTGGCAACCGGTGCCGGTTTCGGGCCGCGTAATCTTGATTATGTATTGGGTATTATCAAAGCTTACTGTACCCGTGTTGGTGGCGGTCCGTTCACCACAGAATTATTTGATGAAGTTGGTATGGAAATTGCTCGTAAAGGAAATGAATTTGGAGCAGTAACCGGTCGCCCTCGCCGTTGTGGTTGGTTTGATGCGGTGGCAGTTCGTCGTGCCATTCAATTAAATTCTATTTCTGGTTTTTGTATGACCAAACTTGATGTATTAGATGGGTTTAAAGAAATTAAAATTTGTGTTGCATATAAAATGCCAAATGGTGAAATTCTTGAATATGCACCATTAGCTGCGGAAAAATGGGAAGGGGTTGAGCCGGTTTATGAAACTTTACCCGGTTGGTCAGAGAATACTTTCGGTGTTACCGATTTTAATCAACTGCCTGAAAATGCACGTAAATACATCAAACGTATTGAAGAAGTTACCGGCGTGCCGATTGCGATTTTATCAACAGGCCCAGATCGTGTTCAAACAATGATTTTACAAGATCCGTTTGCAGCATAATTTTTTGTTTGGCTGAAAAGTGATCTGACCCTGAAAAGTTGGATGCTCATTTAAGGACTGAATTCTGTATCGAACAGGATTCAGTCCTTTTAATTTTTATTGCATTCTGTTCTCATTGTAATAATGAACATATTCTTTGATAACAAGTTCTAGTAATGTATGACAGGTTAAAGAAAAACTTTCGTCTCGTTGAAAGTAGAAATTTACAACTTGTTGTTTAAATTTTTGGTTGTATTTGGTCATAAAAAATCTGCACCTCTGTTGTTGGATATAATTCCAACTTTTGGGGTGCAGATCAGCGTTAAGTCTTTTTATTTGGCTTAATACTCTTTATTTTAATTTAGATAATTTCGCTTCAATTGCTGCTAAACGTTGTTTTAGCATCATATTTTCTTGCTCAAGAGAACGAATGCGTTGTTCATCATTAGATACCTTGATAACGGGCGCTTTTTGGTTTGATGAACCAAAGCGATAAGTGATACCTGCATTCCATATTTTATACTTACTGCCTGAATAAGCTGCCCCAGCATTTAACAACAAGTTCTCGTTGATATGATGAGCCACACCCAACGCAAATCCTTGTTTGTCTTTAAAACGCCCAGTACCTGCCATCACTTGAAATTTCTCATTAGGATCATATTGCAATGGTTTTAATGCGGCTAATGCAGCATTCATCGCATCACCTGCACGAGATTCTTCTTCGACACTGTCTATACGGCGATTTATACGGTGATCAGTTTGTGCAAGCTTGATGGTATTATTTTCAATAAGTTTTCTGTTCTCTTCAGTTGCACCCATAACAGCGTATAACTGGCTACCATTAATTGCATCGGTACTATCTGCGTTAATACGACCAGCTGCGACATTGGTGATAGTACGGTAGATACTAGTATTCATATCCGTACGACCATTACCATTGGTAGCATTAGCTGGATCGTTCCAATGCCCCCTATCCGTGGTGTCCGTATACCCAAGAACCCCTTGTCCACCAATACTAACGGTTCCTACCACTTGCGATTGATCGCCACCTGCAAACGTATATTCTTTACCATTAATGGTTGTAGAAGCAGTTGCTTTAACATCTTCGGTAATTGAACTGGTTCCTAAAGCAACAGAATTTTTATGATCTGCACGAGCATATGCACCAAGTGCTACTGCACTGTCTTCTGTTACCACAGAGTAAGTTCCAACAGCCGTATCCGCTTTGCCAGTTGTATAACTGCGAGTTCCCATTCCCACACTGAGTTTTCCTTCCGCAACCGCACCATTACCAACAACAGTAGCCTGACTTCCTCCAGCAATGGCTGCCGCACCAATCGCCGTTGCCCCCACAGCACCTAAGCCAAATTTATTGGGATGATTATATGCATCACGGTCAATAATAATACCTGCTTTGGCAGCTTCACCTATAACAGTATTACGATACCCAACCGCTTCTGCTCCATTACCGATAGCAATCGCCCCCGAGCGGATCTTACGAGGATCGCTCCCTGGCGAAACATTCCATTCCGATTTACCAGTCTCAGGGTCAATCCGATCAAAAACATCCGCATTAGCATAGTCTTCATTAGTTGCACCTGCTTTTGCTAATGTACCAATGGCAATGCCATTCGCATTGTAGGCATAGGCATTGACACCCATAGCAACGGTATACGTATCAAGGGCATGACCATAACCTACTGCTGTAGCGATATAACCCTTGGCTTCTGCACTTTTGCCAACAGCTAGTGAACCTGCCCCTTCTACTGTTCCACTATCCACTTTTTTCTTTAAATCTTCTTGTACAGTATAAAGTTGCCCACCATTAACCACCTCTTTACTGTTTTGTGCTATGTTACCATTAG
>Ga0079226_10004782_pt1 | contig 10360 bp, 5 predicted proteins | sample Poulit2014_FD_76345 | JGI IMG/M metagenome (GOLD analysis project Ga0079226, IMG submission 76345) | Agricultural soil microbial communities from Georgia to study Nitrogen management - Poultry litter 2014 | ecosystem: Environmental > Terrestrial > Soil > Agricultural land | place: USA: Georgia...
ACCAACAACGTCATTATTTTCACAAAAATTTGGAGCCGACACGAATTTTGCAACGTTAGGTGTATTGTTAACGACTGTACTGTGCATTTTCACTATTCCATTCCTTTATATGCTTTTGCATCTGCTTATAAAAAACACTTGATTGTCTTTAGAGATCAGGTATTTTTTATGAGATGTTTGTGCTTTGGCGGTCTCTTCTCATCTTTGAACATAAGAAAAATACGGTAGCGCAATTAGTAAAGTAATAACACGGATCAATGCGGTGGAAAATATTCTTTCGAAAAATAACCATGTGACCTTGGAAATCCCCCCCCATTCCCCTATTATTATGCCCAGTAAAATTAATAAAGTTAAGGCGGCAAAGAGGGATAGGTTGAAAGTACTGGATGTAAGCAGCCTAACAGAGTACAAATACTAATAATAAAACTGTAATCGATAATTAAGGGAAAATTCAAATTTTTTCGAGAGAGTCGTGGATGATAAAAATAAAAAAATGATATGCATACCTGTACTTTATCCTGATGGAGACATTAACTGGAGATGATCTAGTTCGCTTTTTCTGCTTTTTATGGTAGAATTCTAGACAAAGTAAACGATCTCTCGAACTTAGTCAAAAGTGGGAATCGGAAAGAAATTCAGCTTCGTTTAACGTTAAATTTGCTCTTCAAGCATATAAGGAATAAGTTCATATATCATTCGGAGGGAAGGAATATCATGATGGATTCTAGTATTGCTTTTCATTCGATTTTGGAGATCAAAGAAAAAAAGAAAGAGTTAAAATCACAATGGGAATACTTCGTTGGCGAGGATCAAAAACCGCAGAAAATACGTAAAGATATTTTCCAATCTTGGAAGCGCTGTCAAAATTACGGCGTTAATCCCCATCAAAAACAATCATCCGTCATACTAACAAATGACCAGCTGAGTGAACTCATAGACAAATCGCAACTTTACAATACCTCTATTCCCATTTTAGAGGAATTAAAACAACAAACAGTTGGAACGGAACACCTTATTACTCTATGTGATAGTAACGGGAGAATTATTTATTTATCGGGAAAACATAGTCTATTACATAAAGCAGAGAAAATGAATTTTGTCCAGGGAGCAGACTGGAGTGAAAAAATAGCTGGTTCAAACGCAATTGGAACTAGTATTGCTGCAGGAAAGCCTATTCAAGTCTTTGCCTATGAACATTTCTGTGAAGGTGTTCATCCTTGGAATTGCTCTGCAGCTCCGATTAAAGACCCTTTCACCGGCCAACTATTAGGGGTTTTCGATTTAACAGGACCAAATGGCCTAGCCCAGCCGCATTCACTGAGTCTTGCTCAAAATGTTTCAAATTTAATTCAGATGGAAATGAAGGAAAAATCAAGTCATATTAGACAAAAATTATTAGATCATTATGAAAATTCCTTGAAAAAGTATCAATCGAATTCAGTAATTCTTCTAGATGCTATGTTAAACGTTGTCTTAGCTAATTCCAATTGTTTATCATTGTTACAGATTTCAGATTGGAGACAATTATGGTCGCAACCTGAGATATCTCAAATCAAAATATTGATATTCAATAGTAATGAAAATGAATTAGAACTGGATCGTTATTTACCTTCCTTACATTTAAATATTCGTATTCAAAGCATCGTTTTCGAATCAGAACGAATTGGATATATCTTACATTTTGAAAAAAAACAAAAACATACCTCATCACAGCTTAAATATCCTGAGATTTGGGGAGATATAATTGGACAATCTGAAGTTTTTAAACGAGCTATCCAAAAAGCTCAAACTTCTGCTACAACGGATATGCCTATCCTCATTACCGGAGAAAGTGGAACTGGCAAAGAACAGTTTGCACAGGCAATTCATAAGACCAGCACACGGAATCAATACCCGTTCTTAACCATTAATTGCGGAGCTATTCCTAAAGAACTCATTTCCAGTGAATTATTTGGATACGAACCTGGGGTATTTACTGGCGGAAATCCAAAAGGGAAAAAGGGAATTTTCGAAAAAGCTGAAGGTGGGACTTTATTATTGGATGAGATTGGTGAAATGCCTCCAGATTTACAAGTACATTTGTTACGCGTATTACAAGAAAAAGAAATCGTTCGCCTAGGTTCATCACAACCGATTGCAATTGATGTTAGAATTATTGCAGCAACGAATAAAAACCCTGATGAGCTAATTAAACAAAAAGAACTTCGTACAGATTTGTACTTTCGGCTTAATGTGATCGATTTAAAACTTCCTGCGTTAAGAGAGAGAAAAGATGATCTACCGTATTTGTACAACTATTTCGCGGTAAAAAGTGCGAAAAAACTGAATAAACCAGTTCCTACTTTTGATAAGCAAGTGATTTCTTACTTCCATAACTATCATTGGCCAGGAAATATACGGCAGTTAGAAAATACAATCGACCATGCAGTACTCTTTTGCAAGAATAACCACATTACGCTGTCCTCATTGCCTGATTCCTTACAAAACTTGAACAAATTACAAGATCAACATGAAAGCTCCGAAATACTGACCACCTTAGAACAAGAAGAAAAACAAAAAATTATGCAATTACTTATGCGAACGAACAATAATATATCAGAAGTTGCTAGGCAATGCGGAATTGCCAGAACTACTTTATACCGGAAAATGAAAAAATACAAGTTGCAATAAATACAGGGTGCTAATCAAGCACCCTGTTATGTTAGCCGAGTCCACGCATTTCTTCTAGCAATAACCATGATCAGTCAAGCACCATCTGGAATGGAGAGGTCTTCTTTCTAATCCATGTATTGTTTCAAAAATATAATAAGTCATTTCTCTCATAAGTCAACTATTACTACCTATAGGAAAATACATTAATCAAAATCTATTATTACTTTCAAGGCTTTTTCTTCCGATGCATTTTCAAATGTTTTATATGCTTCTAAGACATCATTGAAATGATAATGATGTGTTACCATTGCTTCTGGCTTCATTTTCCCTGATCCAACTGTTTTTAGTAACATAGGAGTTGTAAATGTACTAACTAACCCTGTTGACACATTTATGTTTTTAATCCAGAGATTTTCTAAATGAAAATCAACACTTTTACCGTGTACACCAATGTTAGCTATTCTTCCACCAGGTGAAATAATTTCCTGACACAAGTCAAATGTTTGCGGAAAACCAACAGCTTCCATTGCAACGTCTACTCCTATACCATCCGTCAACTTAAGTATTTGGTCAACTGCTTCTTCAGAATTATTTGAATTAACCGTATGTGTAGCACCAAAAGTTTTTGCCATTTCTAATCGACCATCATTTAAATCAACCATTATAATTTTCCCCGGGGAGTAAAATTGTGCTGTTAAAAGAGCTGACATACCTATTGGTCCTGCTCCAATAATAGCTACTGAACACCCGGGCTCAACTTTTCCAGACAAAACCCCAATTTCTAATCCGGTTGGCAAAATATCACTTAACATTACTAAACCTTCATCATGAATTCCCTTAGGAGCATGATGAAGACTGTTATCGGCATGCGGAATTCTAACATATTCTGCTTGAGTACCATCTATTAAATGGCCTAATATCCACCCACCATCTTCGCAGTGAGAGTAAAGACCTTTTTTACAATAGTGGCACTTTCCACATGAAGTAACACAAGAGATTAAAACCTTATCCCCGACTTTAAAGTTAGATACTCCACTACCTACTTCTTCGACAATTCCAATTCCTTCATGCCCTAAGGTCAATCCTTCCGGTACTTCTGGAGTATGACCAGCTAAAATGTGTAAATCAGTTCCACAAATAGTAGTCTTTAAAAGTTTAACGACAGCATCAGTGCTTTTTAACAATTTTGGTTTTTCTTTTTCAACAATGTCTTTTTTATTTAATCCCCTAAATGAAACTGCCTTCATTTTTATTATCCCGCCTTTTATTTGAAATTTAATGGCTCTAATTCTAGATTATCTATGATCTCACAAAAATTAATTAAAGACTGAAACTTCCCCAAACGCCCTGTAAATAGTTTCCGGAGTGTCATTGTCACGCTGGTCAATCTACCCCCGTATTGATCACAAGATGACCCGATCAACAGGCGAATCGAAATAAAGGAAGGCGACAGTTCGTGGAACTGCCGCTCAAATCTATTATTTTTCCCCGGGGACGGATTTACCAAGCCAATCATTGTAAAACGTATCAATATCTGGTTCAAACTCTTTAATAACAGGGTACCACGGCGGAACGGCTTCAATCTCCAACTGGGAGGCACATCCTGGACAATAAAATTCCCGTAAGACTTGCCACTCTGGGTCAGGGGCCATCAATTTTGGATATATCTCGTTCATTGCTTCTACAGTATCGCGAACGTAAACGTGGGCATGCAGTTTCCAATTATCTTTGTAATCACAAAACTCATGGCCACAGTCACACTTCACGATGCGGTCCCCATTTTTCTTTGAAACAATGTAAAGATGTAACCCTATGGGTAGAATAATGGGATCGTTCCAGGGAACACGTTCTTGTAATATACTTATATACGTCTCCATGCGATCCAGATCTTTATTGCTCGACATCATGTCATGTAATTTATTCCATTCTAAAGTTCCGTCAATTAACTCTTCAATTGTTCCCTTATCATATTTTGTCATAGTGCTTCTCCTTTCTTTAAAATGATTCTTTCACCTGTTTTTCTTTATACCAATACATATGTGATCCAAGGGAGGGCACGCCTAATTCCTCTTCATAGATCATCCAATTGTCAGGTAAACTCCAAAATTCCTTGAATTCATCGTGAAATTTCTTACTCAGTGCCAAACTTTCAGCGTACATGTGTTTTACGGGAGAACTGGCTTCTTTTTTCATTATCTTTTTCTGTTCGCTTTCCATCCACTCCCACGTTGGGACACTGCGTTTTAGTCTTTCTTTACGGATTTGCTTTCGCCTTTTCTCAGTCGCTTTTACATCAACTACATAATTTCCATCATCTTCGGTTAAGACACACCCGTATACCTTTTCGGCATAACGTGGCAAAATATATTTATCGTTTAAGTCTTGCTCCACATCTTTCGGGTCACGTTCGATTGGATCACCGTATCCCGGTCCGCCACGCAAATAGTTCACAATCAAATCGTAATCTTTAAACTCTTCTTGTGTCATTACAGCTTGCCGATCTCGGTAAATTTTACCGGCTTTCATTGACTTCTCATATTCCGGATTGTCGGGATCAACATCGGCTCCAAGTGGAATGGGTTGTTGGTTGGCAATTCGTTCTTTTAAATCTGTATCATATGCGGCAAATCTATATCCAGCAGCTGCCGGATAACCTCCCATCAGACCACAATCAGTGGCAACACATCCGGAACCTGCAACGAGCATCGTCCATTCTTTTGCTCCCCAACCTAGTCGTAATGATTGCCAGCCCATACCACCGCGATATTTACCAGCGCCACCTGATCCTGGTAAGATTTGCCTGCCTAGATAAATAAGTGGTTCAAGAACTTCCCAGTTTTCCATGTCACCTGTATCCCCCTCTGGATTCCAAAGAGCGGCCGAGTGACCAATACCATCTTTTACCCCACTGGCACCAACCCCACATGCAGCACTTTCAAAACTGTTAAGTGCTGAAAGCTCCCCATACTGATCATAACCTCCGCCTTGTAACCAGTTGGAAGTATGTGCATTTCCAGCATTCACTTCCTCTAAAAAACCACGTCCATAATATTGCCGGCTTAAACTTCGCCAAAGCGGAGTCCATGCCATCACTAAAGCATGCCATGTGTTAGAATGAGCAGAACGGATATCATCAGGATATAGCCATGAGCCATATGGAATCCCAAATTCACTTGCATAATAGGCACCATCGTTAACTCGAGCATTAGGTATAAGCGTTTGTGAAAGCATAACCCAAATCCCACTCGTGATTGATACTGGTGTTGCATTAAAAGGATGCCAACCCCAGCGATTTGTTCCCTCAAAGTCGATTTTTAAATGGGCATCGTCGGTTACCGTAACTTCCGATGGAGCATGCATGATGGTATTTACTCTAGCAAACTCAGGTAGGTCTAAGTCCTTAAAAGGAACATCAACAAAAGAGGCTGCACGATATTTTCCCGGAATTAACATGGATTTTACTTGGTTTACAAAACCACGTCGTCCATCCTCAATTACTTCACGTATGAACTGTTTATAGGTGTCAATCCCTTCTTCTTTAATCACATCCATCACAAGATCTCGAATCATATGACATCCAGCTAGTCGTGTTTTTTCATCCAAAGTCCAATATTTTGAACCGCGAACCGATTTGGTGCTTTCAAGTAACCAATCTTTGGATAAAGTATCATTCTGTCCAATCTTGCGACAAGTTACTTGATATCCGTCATCATACCGTTGTACAGGTCCCATTGGCATACTTCCCGGTCCGGAAGCTCCCGTATCAATAACATGTGTCACTCCCCCAACCCAGCCAATGAGTTCATCTTCCCAAAATATAGGGATAAGTGTATGGACATCACATGTATGCACATTCCCGATCGAGTTATCGTTATTACAGAAAATATCTTTGTCATTAATTCCAGGATTCTCTTCGTAATCGTTTTCAATCATATATTTAATCGCAGCACCCATTGTTCCCACATGAATAATAATTCCTGTCGAGGTGACTATGGAATCTGCTTCTGGAGTATACAGGCTGAAGCATAATTCCCCTTCCTGCTCAACGATAGGTGAAGCAGCAACCCTTTTAGCTGTTTCACGTGAGTTTACAACACCCCCACGAAGTTTGGAAAATATCTTTTCAAAACGAATGGGATCTGAATTTTTAAGGGGGAGCTTCTTCAAACCGGCATAATGACCAGTCTTTTTACTAATATCAGTCATTTCCTGTCGCATTTCTTTTAATGTTTTTCCATCCCAGCCGATCGTTTCTTTTATCTGTTGTACACCTTCAATTGTTCTAGACACGGTTATTCCTCCTCAAAAGTTTTTAACAGAAATCTTTCATTAAAGTTCCTTTAAGTGGAAAATACGGTTCTTATCGAGAATTGCTTCAAATCCGGGTGGTACCACCAATGTTGTTGCTGTTGATTCTAAAATTGAAAATGCACCGATGCGATTACCAGGTAGAACCTTTTCCATCTCATAAATATTTGCTTCAATCCATTCCCCGTCCCAATATACTTGGCGTTTTTCTAATAGCGCCTCTTTAGGGGGAGTTTCACCAGACATCGGTTCCTCAGGAATTTGCGGCTTGGGCACTTCAATAATTCCACGAACTATTGCTCCAGTAATGGCATAACCTAGTTCAGGTGATAAAGCCGATTGTGCATAAACACGTGAATATTGCTCTTCAAATGTCTCTATCAATTTATTCCAGTCGTCAACACTCTTAATTTTTTTAATCGGCGCTTCAATTTCTATATCATTCACCTGACCCTGAAACTGCATCCGATATAAAAGACGGAAATCAACATCTTCAGGAGAATAGTCGTTCTTTTCAAATTCACCGGCAACCTTGTCTATTAATTCGTCCCATGCATCCTGTAATGCCATTCCGGCTTTGAGGATGGCTGTCTCATCTTCGCCCTTGTCTGAATCAACACTTATATCCATTGTTTTATCATAGCGGTATTCAAAATCGGCAGCCCCACATCCAAATGCAGAAAATCCTGCTGCCCATCCAGGGATAAGGATATCTTCAAATCCAAGGCCTTTTGTATAACCGGCTGTGTGCAGTGGCCCCCCTCCGCCATAAGAAAAACAAACATATTGAGATGGGGAGAAGCCTTGTCCCAGAATCATCGATTCCAGATAATTGCGAAGTTGGGATTCCAATAATTCAGTGACTCCAAACGCCGCATCCTCCGGTGACATACCTAGTGGGTCAGCCAGTTGTTTTTTTACAGCTTCGTATGCCCGTTGGCGATCAAGTTGGATGGTCCCACCGATAAAATTATCAGGATTGATCAACCCAAGAACGACGTGACAATCCGAAACGGTAACGGTTTCAATCCCACTTTCGGGATAACACACACCAACCTTATAGCCTGCACTGTCAGGTCCTAAGGTAATATTTCCATAGTTGGGGTCAACTCGCACAAAACTTCCAGTACCCGAACCGGTTGTGTCCATAGAAACAAGTGGCAAGGATAAAAGAAGTCGAGCCATATCTGGATCTGGAGTAATACTTAAATCTCCTTGCGTGATAAGACCTATATCAAAACTGGTCCCGCCAATATCGGAGCAGGCGACATTGTCAATCCCAAGATATTCGCTTAAGTATTTGGCTCCAATCATCCCGCCGATTGGTCCTGATACACATGTCCTGGCCAATTCATTCGCCCTTGTACTTATCGTTCCTCCGTGACTAGCCATAATCCGCAAATCAAAATCAGCACCAAAGTCTTTTAGTGTTTTATCCACTTTGTTTAGAGATGCTCGGGAAGGCTCTGCTGCATATGCTTCCACAATTGTAGTATTGGTTCGATGAGATTCCTTTCGAACTGGATAATAATCAATGGAAGCAAACACTTTTATATCTTTTTTGAACTTTTTTACCACCTCTTCCGCGATGTCGCGGACTTTTCTTTCATGAACTGGATTTTTGTAAGAATGTAGCAAACTGATAACGATGGCTTCTGAACCTTCATCAATCAGTTTTTCAATCGCTGGTTGAACTTCTTTTTCATAAAGCGGAATTACTACATTACCAAATAAATCAATCCTTTCCGTAACACCTACAGTCCGATTCCTAGGAACGAGTGGGGGATCAAATTTATGGGTATTAATGTGAATTCGATCAGCATACGAATACCCAAGATAGGATTGAATCCCGCGCCCCATCCGATGATTATCTTCTGTTCCACTATTAACAACCAGACCAACACGACGCCCTGTTCTGGAAACCAGACGATTGAGCATTGCTGTTCCAGAGAAAACACCCGCACGCAGGCTAGGTAATTCCTCTTCTGGATTTGCATCCCACTGTCCTAAAGCATCCCTTGAGGAATTAATAATCCCTATGGATTCGTCTTCTGTTGTTGATTGCGCTTTTCCAACAACGAAATCTCCTTTGTTATCAATGATGAACGTGTCTGTCATCGTGCCTCCAGCGTCAATGGCAAGAATTTGTGATTTCGCCAAATGATATGCACTCCTTTCAGTATGGTATACTTTTTATTGCAAATATCATGCCATTTTTATATAATTCAGTTTTTTCTGTCATATAGGGGAGTCTCTGATTAATGAAAATCTATAATGTGGAAAACTTGTATTGTTCCGATACAGGTGTAGCGCAACAACTGAATCAATACGATGTATTCATAACGGAACACAGTATGGGAAAAATATTCCCACCTATTCATTTTTGTTTTAGGTTCATCGCAAAACTTCCTTCAATTATTCTTAAGGAGATTATCGCATGATTCTAGGGCATTAATTGGAGACTTACGAAAGGTCCTTATTGACGACTTCCGGGTTTAATTAGTTTCAGGAACCCCTTAATAAGGATGGGAACATCGTGGATAAAAGCAGGTGGAAAGCAGCCGACGAACTAGTTGTTCATCATATGATGAGTGAGGTAGGTGAATTAGATGTGTCTTGACATATAGGTTTACGCGTTCTCCAGTCCTTGCTCGACATTTTATATTAAATTAATTCATCGACAATGACTAAACAAATAAAAGAAGCCGTGAAAAATACGAACAGCATGCGACATATAATGAGGTGAGGTATACTATAAAAAATTCCATACGATCATATGGAATGGTCAATGTGTAACATCCCTTCAAAAGGAGGGCGGCTCAAAAATTGGATTTGAGAATAATCACTAAATTCGCTTGTCAGGATTAGGGGGATATTTCTTATACATTAGACATAAAATCTGTATTAATTAATTCTCTTCAAGATTTTTACTGCAAGTTCAGAATCCTCAACTTCTAAATTTCTTAGCTTTAATAATTTAACTTACCCCAAAAATGTAGTGGGCTTTTTTATATTATTATCTTTGCCCATTCTAATTCCCTCCTAAAATTAAAAAAGACCCACCGTGGTCTGCTTCAGTGAGAGGCGTAGTGAGTTCTGTTGACTGCAACCTATCTAATATACGTGAAAACGTCAATAATTAAAAAGTACAAGAATACGTACGATTTCATTGTCATGCCTTAATATACCGAGATTCTGTCATCCAAATGTTCCTGCATGGAAAGGAACCACCTCCTCTGCCAAAAAATATGCCCCCTTCAAAAAGGGAGCATATTTCTAAATCCTCCATGCTTTCTTATTCCACATCAATCTGTGCACGCTGTAATTTACCGCTATAATCTACGTAAACGGCTTTCCATTCGGTGAATACATCCAGCGCCTGCACACCTGAATCTCGGTG
>Ga0079226_10004783_pt1 | contig 10360 bp, 7 predicted proteins | sample Poulit2014_FD_76345 | JGI IMG/M metagenome (GOLD analysis project Ga0079226, IMG submission 76345) | Agricultural soil microbial communities from Georgia to study Nitrogen management - Poultry litter 2014 | ecosystem: Environmental > Terrestrial > Soil > Agricultural land | place: USA: Georgia...
TAATTTTAATTGTTAATTTACAAAATTAAGTCAAAAAACTAGGAGTTGAATAATATGCAAAAGAAACGTTTAGTAAGTATATTGTCCGTTGCGGTAGCTAGTGCACTTTTGTTAGTTGGTTGCGGTTCTAAGTCGGATAGTTCCAGTCAAAAGAATACGGAGATCACGGTCGGTGCTTCGTCTAATCCACATGCTAAAATTTTGGAACATGTTAAACCAGAATTGAAAAAAGAAGGCGTTGATCTGAAAGTCAAGGTTTTCGATGATTATGTAATGCCTAACAAGGCTTTGGCTTCTAAGGAACTAGATGCTAATTACTTCCAGCATAAACCATTCCTAAATAATTGGAATAAGAAAAATGATGGTAGTTTAGTTGATGCTGGTGGGGTTCATTTGGAACCGATCGGCGTATATTCTAAGAAATACAAAAACTTAAAAGACCTACCGCAAAATTCAACGGTCCTAGTTTCTAGTAACGTAGCCGATTACGGACGTGTATTACAAATGTTTAAAGATGCTGGTTTGATCACGATCAAAGAAGGCACGGATTTAGAAACAGCAACATTTGATGATATTGATTCGAATAAGAAGAATCTGAAATTCAAGCATACTTATGAAGCAAAATTAATGCCGAAGTTGTATGAATCAGATGAAGCTGCAGCGACTGTCATCAATGCTAATTATGCAGTACAAGCTGGTTTAAACCCAACCAAGGATAGTATTGCGCTTGAAAAGAAATCTTCACCTTATGTCAATATCGTGGCAGTTCGTAAAGGCGATACCAAAAAAGATGCGATCAAGAAGTTGATGAAGACCTTGAAGTCGGATAAGACACAAGATTGGATCAAAAAAGAATATAAAGGCGGCGTACTTCCAGCTGATGATTAATTAGCTAAAGTAGTCGATAAAAAGGTGGCTGCAAGTAAGCAGCTGCCTTTTTTATTTTTAGCAAGATGGATATAATTTTACAGAGCAAAGTTGTATGCGCAGATGGAAATGAGAAGCTAAGTTGACCGAAGTAAGATACACAAATGGAAATGCGAGGCCAAGTCAGTCAAAGTTATATGCGCAAATGAAAATGCGAAGCTAAGTCGGCTGGAGTTATATGCGCAAATGGAAATGTGAAGCGAAGTCCGCCGAAGTAATATTCGCAAACGGAAATGTGAAGCCAAGTCAGTCAAAGTTATATTCGCAAATGAAAATGCGAAGCCAAGTCCGCTGAAGTAATATGCACAAATGGAAATGCGAAGCTAAGTTCGCTGGAGTTATATTCGCAAACGGAAATGTGAAGCCAAGTTTGGCAGTCTTATATTCAGAATAGCAAGGTCACTTTTTAGCGGAATAATTTAAGTCTAAAATCGAAGCTAGAGCATTGCGACTTTGTATATAATTTAGCTAAAAGGTGCTATGATATATTTATAATAAATAAAAGTAAGAAATGAGGAATGACTCAATGTCTAGTGGTCAAACGATCACAAATTTGATCATCGTGTTGATCGTGTTCTTTTTTGCATCTTTTTTCGTTGCATCTGAATTTGCTATCGTTACTTTGCGTAAGAGTGCGGTCGAAAGCGCCATTGAAAATGGAAAGGGTAATCAGCGTAAACTCAAATTAGCCTTACAAATGATAACTAACATGAATGAATATCTTTCAACGACCCAAGTTGGTGTTTCACTGACCGGGATCATTTTGGGGTGGATCGGGGCTGATTCACTGACCAAGATATTTATGGACCTTTTTGGTGTATTGCCTGTGAGCCACGCGACTGCAGTGTCGATCAGTGCGGTTTTAGGTGTTGTTTTGTTGACGTACCTCGAAGTTGTTTTGACTGAGATCGTACCGAAAAACATTAGTATTGATATGCCAATGAAGATGATGATGTTTATTGTAACTCCGCTACATTATTTCCATATCATTTTCTACCCCTTTGTATGGTTATTGAATGTTTCAGCAACGGGGATCGTTCGTTTGATCGGACTTAAACCAGCTGGTGAGGATGAAGATGTTTTATCGCAAAATGAAATCTTGAACATTTCTAAAAATGCTGTCACAGGCGGATCAATCGACCGGAACGACTATGTTTATATGGAAAGAGCTTTTGAATTTAACGATAAAGTTGCTAAAGACATTATGGTCGATCGGACAAGTTTGGAAGTTATCGATGTGACGCAAACGGTCGATGAAGTGATCAATTTATATTTAGAACAAAAATTTAGTCGTTATCCTGTCGTGGCTAATAACGACAAGGATAAGATCTTGGGTTATGTGTATATTTATGATATGGTGCGTCAGGCACAAGTTGATGGTTCTGTCCGTGTCGCCAAACTAATGCGGACATTGAACACGGCACCAGAAGTAACACCGATCCAAAACTTATTGAAACAAATGATCCAACGTCATGTACCAATGGTCGTGATCTTGGATGAGTATGGTGGTACAAGTGGGATCGTCACCGATCGTGATATTTATGAAGAATTGTTTGGGACCGTTAAAGATGAAGCTGATGACGTTTCACCTGATGATATCATTGATAATGGTGATGGGACTTATAGTGTTTCTGGGAAAACAACTTTATATGATTTTGAACGGTATTTTCGGTTTAAGGATAAGGTTTTCCAAGAATCCGAATCTGTGACTGTTGCAGGTTACTTGCTTGAAAATTATAAGGTCCAACTGGGAAGTGAAATTCAGATCGGCCAGTTAAATATTCAGGTCACTGAATTTAACCGAAATTATATCGAATGGATGACCGTAAAAAAAATACCAGAAGATTCACCGACATCAACTGATGGATCAGAAACAAACGATTCGACTGACGAGTAGTTATGTGTTTCAATAGTAGGTGAAGGTAGAAAAGACGGGAAAAGTTCCCGTCTTTTTTAAATAACGTTTTTAATACTAAAAAATGAGTAGATAGTAGAGTGAAAGGGTGACTGTATTTGGAAAATGATCGGCTTTTAAAACTCCAATTTGGTGTCAACTTCCGTGAAATGGGAGGCTATCCGACTAAGACTGGCCAACAAACGCAGTGGCACAAGCTATTGCGCAGCGGCAATTTAGGTGAACTTACATCTAAAGACGTGGATTATTTACATGATTATGGCTTGAAATATATAGTGGATCTGCGTTCAGAGTCAGAATCGCAGTATTTTCCTGATAAGATGCCGCAAGGCGCTCAGTATTATAATTTGTCGGTTTATCCGTTTGCTTCATCCCTGTTTAAAAATCTAGGGGTCGTTGGTTCCATGAAATTAAAAACCAGCGAGTTGTCTTTTGTGGATGAATCATACGCGCAAATGTTGGCTGATCCCCACGCCCAGCATGTATACCGCAATTTATTCCAACTGTTATTGCAAAATGACCAGCCTGATGAAAGTTTGGTTTTCCACTGTGCAGCGGGAAAAGATAGGACAGGTGTTGGCGGCTTTTTGATCTTGAATGCACTGCAGGTCAAAGAAGAGGCAATATTGAATGATTATTTGATGACTAATCTTTATTATTCCAACGCTTCAAATCAAGAGATCAATGGTATCTTAACAAATAATGATCAGGATAGTCTGGCAAACGCGTTAAACTCTAATTTAGCTGTGGCTAGTGAAAATTTTGATACTTTGTACCATACAGCCAATGCGATCTCTGGGTCGGTGCAAAATTACTTGCAAGATAAGATGATGTTATCTGATCAGGACTTAGAAAAATTAAGTAAAATATATTTGAAATAAAAAGGGGATGAATGCTTGGATGACCAACGTACAGATTTATGCTTCTCCTTTAGGGGAGTTGTTGCTGGCAAGTGATGGTCAAGGGTTAAGTGGCTGTTGGTTTGAAGGACAAAAGTATTACGCTGCTGGGTTTAATAAAGATGACTTGGTATCACGAGAAGACCAGATCTTATTTCAAGCTAAAAATTGGCTTGACCAGTACTTTAATGGTGAAGCTCCAAGCAATAAAGGACTTAAATTTCATCCTCACGTGACAGAATTTCGGCAAAGCGTTTTGGATGTTTTGCAAAGTGTTCCCTATGGAAAAGTTATCACTTATCAACAACTAGCTGCAAAAGTTAAATCGCAACAAGACTCTGGCAAATATGCACGTGCAATAGCTGGTGCGGTGGGCCATAATCCACTGAGCATATTTATCCCATGTCACCGGGTGCTTTGCAGCGATGGTTCGCTGACAGGTTATGCTGGTGGACTAAAAAGAAAACGAACTTTACTAGAATTTGAACAGGCACCAAGCGCTAGTTTTTGGAAAAAGTAAACTTGTACCAAATAAGGAGCTGGGACATAACTAGCTGTGTGATTCAAAAAGGGCCGTCGATCTATCCCATTAAATTTGGGTTAAATCGACGGCCCTTAAACGTGTTCTAAAAGATTGAAGCCAGACTGTAATAACGTGATCGTTGTTACAAATCGGCTTTAAAACATCTTTTGCCTCACTTTCACATTTTATATGTTTAATTCTAAAGTAAAAACAGGTTAACACCAATGACTAAAGCACCGAGAATGATCCGATACCAACCAAAGGCTTTGAAGTCATTGTTTTGGATGTAATTCATCAAGAAGCGGATCGATAGGTAAGCTACAACAAAGGAAACAACCATACCAACAAGTAAGATGATCCCTTGTTCGCCACCGAGTGAACCGCCTTGACCGAAGAATTTAACGATCTTGAGCAAGGAGGCACCAAACATCGTTGGAATCGCGAGAAAGAATGAAAATTCTGTCCCAACGTAACGTGAAGTGCCAATTAAGATCGCACCTAAGATCGTAGCACCTGAACGTGAAGTACCTGGGATCAAAGATAAGACCTGAAACATCCCGATAAAAAGAGCGATGCTATATGGCAAACTGTCTAAATTAGAGTATTTAGCTTGTAGATCTGATTTTTTCTTTTCGTTGCGATTTTCAACAACAATAAACAAGATACCATAGATGATCAGAGTAGCTGAGACAACAGCCCAGTTCATCAAATGTTCATCCATCCAGTCGTTGAGCGGTAAGCCAATAATTGCTGACGGTAAGATCGCCACGATCACTTTAAACCAGAGGCTCCAAGTATTTTTCTTTTCCTGACTCGACTTTTTGGGTGAGACAGGATTTAATTTGTGGAAGTATAAAACAACCACGGCTAGGATCGCACCTAGCTGAATCACAACGTTAAACATGTCAGTGAACTGTTTAGGTTGTTGCATTTTGATGAATTCATCCACCAAAACTAAATGGCCCGTTGAACTGATCGGTAGAAATTCTGTGATCCCCTCAACGATACCTAGAATTATCGATTTTATAATGTCCAAAAAAATTGATCCTTTCTTGCGTTAAATATGTACGCTATATGTTTTAGTAACAGAAACTATTATAGCTATTTTTTAAGAGAGGTTCAAGTTTTCTTACTAAATTTATGAAAATTTCAGTTTTAAGGCGTGTTTCAAATTGTTAAATGGGCGTGTTTTGTGAAACAAAAAGCTTTCTAATAAACAAAAAGGCTGCAATGCTAAATCGCATTACAGTCCCTTTATTATTAGTTAGTGCTCGTTTTTAAACGCTACACTACACTTTGTTTTTAATTATTAGTCAAAGTCAACACTGTGTGGGAAACGTGCAACAGGTGCTGTACCCTTAAGTTCTTCTTCGATACGGAGAAGTTGGTTATACTTTTCAACACGTTCTGAACGTGCCATAGCACCAGTCTTGATTTCACCAGATTCTGTGGCAACAGCGAAGTCAGCGATAAATGTATCGCCAGTTTCACCTGAACGGTGTGACATCATAACTGTCCAGCCGTTCTTTTTAGCCATGCGAATTGTTTGCAATGTTTCTGTAACTGTACCGATTTGGTTGAGCTTGATCAAGACAGCGTTACCGCAGCCTTTCTTGATAGCATCACGAACGATAGCAGGGTTTGTAACTACTAAGTCATCGTCAACGATTTGAACTTTATCGCCAACAGCTGCAGTGAACTTAGCGTAGTTATCCCAGTCGTCTTCACCAAATGGATCTTCGATCGAAATGATTGGGTACTTTTCAACTAAGCCTTCGTAGTACTTGATCATTTCGTCAGGAGTTTTTTCTGTTCCTTCGAATTTGTAGTTACCAGTTTCATGATCGTAGAATTCAGACGAAGCAGGGTCCAAAGCAATAGCGATTTCTTCGCCTGGTTTGTAACCAGCTTTTTCGATAGCTGCAACGAGCATTTCGATAGCTTCTTCAGTTGAGTCCAAACGTGGAGCAAATCCACCTTCGTCACCCAAGCCAGTTTCGTAACCTTTATCAGCCAAAACGCTCTTCAATGTATGATAAACATTGGCGATTTTTTCGATACCGTCACGGAATGATTCTTTCTTAACTGGAGAGATCATGAATTCTTGTGTGTCGATACCTGAGTCGGCATGTTTACCACCGTTGATAACGTTGTGGAATGATTGAGGTAATTCTGCATGTGTACCACCAAGGTAACGGTACAAAGGAATATCTTCATAGTTAGCTGCTGCACGGCAGTTAGCCATTGAAACACCCAAGATAGCGTTGGCACCCAAACGACCCTTGTTTTCTGTACCATCAAGGTCGATCATAATTTGGTCAACTGCTGCTTGGTTGAATGGGTCAACACCATGCAAAGCATCATTGATTTCAGTATTTACGTTTTCAACAGCCTTCAAAACACCTTTACCTTGAAGACGGTCGCCACCATCACGTAATTCAACAGCTTCTCTTTCACCAGTAGAAGCACCAGATGGTACAGCAGCGCGACCCATTGTGCCGTCTGACAAGATCACATCGGCTTCAACAGTCGGGTTGCCACGGGAATCAAAGATTTCGCGTGCTTTAACCTTTTCAATATAAACAGACATTTAATAAGCTCCTCTCTTTCATGTGAAACTATTCGTATAATTTCACTATTCCAGAAAAATATTTTTGATGAACTCACTGACATTCATCCATCTTCCTTATTTTATCGTTTTTAGAAAGGAAAAACAAGCAAAATATGTGAATCTCCACGCAAACACGCTAATGTTTTCATAAGTTTTCAGAAAAAGCGCTTTCTTAATTTTCAAAATAGTCTTTTTATGACAATTTTTTTGTTGTTCGAATCCTCTTTTTCTTAGATGAGCTGAATTATTGACCGCTTACAGTTTTCTTTATACCATGTTTTAAAACATTATCTTAAATAGAAGTGTCGAAAGGACTGTTTGGTTATTGAACAAATCATACTGGTTAGGCTCTGACGTGTTTTTATTCGAGCTCCGAAATTCAGACAACTCCGCTTATCTAACTCGGATCTCACAGTGCACAAAACGCACTATAAATTCCGAGTCCGATAATGCTCGTTGTCTCCCGAATTTCTCCGCTCTGTTTTAATTTAGGAGGTATTTCTATGACACAAACATCCACAAAATCTGAACTGATCGAGGTTAGCTCGAACCCGCTGACTTTTCATTTGCATAATTCTCAGGTTAGTTATGTTTTTGGCGTTGAGGATGAAAATGTTTTAGCTCACCATTATTACGGTAATTCAGTTGACCATTATTCCAATTTACGCCGTTATCCCCGGTTGATGCGACATTTTGCACCAAGTCCTGAGGAGATAGAAACAAGAGATTTCTCATTGAGTACCTTACCACAAGAATTTCCGGGGGCTGGGGGTGCTGATTACCGTGAACCGGGGATCGTTGTCGAGTTTCCAAATGGATCACGGACTGTCAATTTCACCTATGATTCTTATACGATCACCGATGGGAAGCCTCAACTAGCTGGTTTGCCAGCAACCTTCGCTCAGAAAGATGAAGCACAAACATTAACTGTCAAATTAGTCGAAAATGATGCTCATTTGGAGCTTTATTTATCCTACACGATTTTTCGTGACCTGCCGGTTATCACGCGTAGTGCTCGTGTTAAAAATTTAGGCCAGCAGCCAGTTCAAGTTCAACGTCTGGCTTCATTTAGTTTGGATTCGCCTGATAATGAGTTGAACTTGCTGCAACTAAACGGTCGTTATGCACAAGAAAGAAATGTGACAGTTGAACCTTTAAACACGGGTATTAAGATCCTGGATTCTAAACGGGGAGCTTCAGGACATACACAAAATCCATTTTGTGCACTAATTGACCGGCATGCCACAGAATTTTCGGGTGAAGCTTTTGGTTTTTGTCTGATATATAGTGGTAGTCATAAATCAATTATTCAAATGGACGGCTATAACCAGGTCAGGATCCAAATGGGGATCAATGACCAGAATTTTGAATGGTGGTTGGAGCCACAGAAATCATTTCAATCTCCAGAAGCTGTTTTAGTGCATAGCGATCAAGGCTTGAATTCGATGTCGCAAAGCTTTCATGACTTATTTTTGAATCATTTGATGAAAAGCAAGTATTCGCACCAAGCACGTCCAATCTTGCTGAACAACTGGGAAGCCACTTACTTTAATTTTGATGAAAAGCAGCTGCAAGATATTATTTCGTCTTCTCATGATCTGGGGATCGAAATGTTCGTGCTAGATGACGGCTGGTTTGGTGAACGAGATGCTCCTGATAGTTCACTGGGTGATTGGGTGGTCGACCGGAAAAAATTGCCGAACGGCCTTAAACCACTGAGTGACTATTGTCATAGTTTAGACATGAAATTTGTTTTGTGGTTCGAGCCAGAAATGATCTCTGTTAAATCTAAACTGTATGAAGATCATCCCGACTGGGTCTTAGAAATCCCAGGGCAACGACGTTCGATCGACCGTAGCCAATTTGTGCTTAATTTGGGTAGGGCAGAAGTTCGCGATTATTTACTGGACCGGATGTCTTATATCATTGACCATGCTGACCTTGACTACATCAAATGGGATATGAATCGTAATATGACTGAAGTTTATGATGCCAAGCTTTCGGCTTCGGAACAAGGAGAGGTCTCTCACCGTTATATTTTAGGTTTGTATAATCTTTTAGAACGTTTGACGGATAAATACCCTGATATTTTATTTGAAAGCTGTTCGGGCGGTGGCGGTCGCTATGACGCCGGGATGTTGTATTATATGCCGCAAACATGGACTTCTGATAATACGGATGCGATTGCACGTTTGAAAATCCAATATGGAACAAGTTTACTTTATCCAGTTGTTTCGATGGGGGCACACGTTTCAGCAGTGCCCAATGAACAGACTGGGCGGATGACGCCATTAAGAACTAGAGGATTAGTTGCTTCAAGCGGTAATTTGGGATATGAATTAAACCCACTGAATTTGTTGGAAAATGAAAGACAAGAAGTTAAGCTGCAAATCAAGTGGTATAAAGCTCACCGCCATTTGATCCAGTTTGGCAAGTTCTACCGTTTGCAAAATCCATTTGAAACAATGAGAACGGCTTGGATGTTTGTCTCAGATGATAAAAAAGCAGCCGTTGCGATGTACTTTAATATCTTTTCAGAGGCTTCATCGCCATTGCACATGCTGATCTTTGTCGGTTTAGACCCCAGCCAAAAATATAGTATCAATGGTGAATACACGGCTTATGGCAGTGAGTTGATGCAAATCGGGATCTACCCGCTGACGCAAAACGATGGCGACTTTGACAGTGCTGTTTTTGAATTAAAAGCAGTTGAGTAGGGGATAGTCAGTTATTTAAATTAAAGATCAGCATTTACAAACGTTGGTTTTAAAAGGTGCAGGCAAGCCGCGCTAAAAAAGCGTATGACTTTGTCTGTATTTTTTGTGTGCTTACTAGTTAGCAATGTTGTTAGTGTTGCTTATTAAAAACCACTATTGAATAGTCGCCCCATAACTATGCCAAAGTTATAGTAGGGTGGCTTTTTTATTTGTACTTTTTGTGGGATAAAATAACCACTGCACGTAAAGCTTGATAAATAATAAGCATCATAATCCGATAAAAATGGGAACGATAACAAATATTGATCACTTACTGCAGAATTTACTGAGGTGGTTTGCTATAATAAGCTAAATAACAGAGCGAAGTGAACCGGGAGAAAGTGAACACTAATGGACTTAGGCATTATGACAAGTGTTCTTCTTGTCGTGATGTCTAAGTTGATTAGGCGGAACTTTCTGGGTCACGTAGCTTGCCTAAGAAAACAGGGCGGAGAAACTCGAGCAGAAGATGAGCATTAACGGACTTATACACCATATTGCGTTTTGAGCAATGTGGTGTGGAAGTCAGCTAAGCGGAATCTTCTGAGTTTCGTAGCTCGACTACTAAAACAGGGCGGAGACAAGCTGGGAGAACTCGAGCACTAATGGGTTTGGACATTATGACAAGTGATTTGTGCTTGTCGTGATGTTTAAGCTAATTAGGTGGAAAGTTCTAGCTTGCCGGAGCCCGACTAAAAACAGAGTGGAGGCAAAAAATGGGCTTTAATA
>Ga0079226_10004784_pt1 | contig 10359 bp, 10 predicted proteins | sample Poulit2014_FD_76345 | JGI IMG/M metagenome (GOLD analysis project Ga0079226, IMG submission 76345) | Agricultural soil microbial communities from Georgia to study Nitrogen management - Poultry litter 2014 | ecosystem: Environmental > Terrestrial > Soil > Agricultural land | place: USA: Georgia...
CATCTTTATTAGATTTCTTCACCATTTCTACGATTGCACTCAATTTACTTGAGAATGCATCTGAATAATCCATACCTTCGACCAGAGCAGAGACTTTTTCTTTTTGAGACTCAGTCAGATCTTTAGTACTTTCGCTCAATGCCACTTCACGCTGCACATAATTAATATATGCGTCACGCTTATTGAGTTCTTCGAACAGACGAGCTGATTCTTCTTTATGTTCTTGCAGCTCTTCTTCCATTTCAGCTACAATATCAACTGATTCTTCTGGAACAACAACGTTGTGTTCAACAAAGAGCTCTTTTAATCCACCAAGCATGGATTCAAACAGTTCGGCTTTGATACCTTTATCTACTGCTAATTTATTTTCAGTGAGCCATTCTTTTGCAAGATGGTCAAGGAATTTAGAAGCTTGCTCAGCGATTTTCTTCTCAGCTTTTTCTTCTGCTTCTTCTTTATTTTTTTCTACTTCTTCTTCTGCTTTTTCAGCAATTTTAGCGATATGAGATTCAGCTAATTTAACGGCGTGCTGCTTGACGGTAGCTTCGAATACAGTGCCGAAAGTTTCTTTTGCTTCCGGAGAAATATTAACTGATTCGAAAATACTATCAAGAGCAACGGAAGCATCAATTTTCTGCGCTTCGGCAATCAGTTGTTCTTTAAGCATTTTGTAGTCCTGTTGTTTAGATAATAATATTTATAACGCTTTTTTCATGGCCTCTGCGAGAGCCATATAGGCGTCATCGGCACTTGTATCGGCTTCCGCCGTCTGTGATTCGGTAATTTCCTTAGGAGTTACCCATGCATCTGGAGCACTTGGACCCCATACTGCATCAACACCTACAGTTAATTTGAATCCTTCGTTTACGATACGATAACCTTTATTTGTGTCAGTCAATGAACCTAATCCACGAGAAGAAACTCCTGGAATCCATCCGGCACGAATATTAGCTGCTAATTTATCTCCAGGACCATGGTCACCTTCAATAACACGAGCTCGTCCGTATACGTCATTTCCTTTCCACCACATATCTTCTATAATGATAGCGGCTTGCATTGGGTCAACATTAGCGCGTGGAGGATGATTTAATTCTCCGAGAGCTTGTTTAGTTAAAACTTGCTCATTGATATAGTCTTTTACCGCTTTTTCTAATATACGTTTTGGATAAAGACGTTTATTTCTATTGACGACTTCCGCTTGCATGAATATTCCTTCGATGTATAAACCCGGTTTTAAACCTAAGTCTTTTCCATCGTGAGATTCAAGCATTGGCACGCCATCAATAATTTCGCCAGGTTGACCCCAAGTTTCAATTAGTAATTGGGGTTCATTCATTAGCTTAATCCTAATGCTTTACGGCGTTTAAGAGCTTTTTTACGCTTACGCTGAGCACGAGATTGACCTGCTGGATTGGCAATCTTCGTTTTGGTAGCTTTACGAGCAATTTGTCTACGTTTTGCTTTAGACAGCCCAGTGGTTTGAAATGCATTACGTTCACGCGTTTTGCGGTCTTTGGTACGTGTAATTTCACCACGGGCAGAAACATGTTTAACGATGAATTCATTTAACGGCATATTTTCATTAATAGAAGCTAATGCAACCGCTAAATCAGTTTCATCATCAAGCATATTCTCGACAATTGTATTTATATCGTCTTTATTTAAAGCAGAAGACAATTCGTCAAAGCGACCCTGTGCTTCAGGAATAAGTGCTTCGACATTCTCGAGAACTAATTCATGAGTTTCAGGGATCAGAAGCATTATTCATCATCCTCGTCTTCGTCAGAGTCTTTGTCGTCTTTATCATCACTATCTTCGTCTTCGTCATCAGGTTCTTCACCTTCGATTAAGAAATTACGAGCGATAGCGATTTTTTCTTCTTTAATTAAATCAGTCGTTCTTGCAGCCATGGCTTCAGCAAGTAATTTACGAGCGGCTACGAGGTCGTTTGATTTAATAGCTTCAATTAAACCTTCCATTAAAAATCCTCTTGTTCTTGGTCGGGGTCTTGGAAACGAGCCTCTTTAGACTCTTCTTCAATTTGCTTGGCTTCTTGTTCTATTTCTTCATCAGTCATCTGCAAAATATCTTTCATAGCAGTTCTGTGAGAAATATATTTACCAATAAATGGTTCTGCCATGGTTAGCATATTAATTCTTCGTTCCAAAATTTCTGCTTCTTTGAGCTCAGCAAAGTAGCTATCCCGATGAAATTCTATCTTAATATTATTTATTTCATCATTCCACTCATCTTCTGTAATTATACCTTTAAGCAAAAGATTTGTTTTAAGCGGATCTAGGAAAACTTCTTCAAACTTGTGCTGCAACTCACGAATAAATTTAGCAAACGTTAATTCATCACGTGTAATGCTAGTTCCAGAATCAAACATCACACCGCCTTGTTGGTCTTGCGGAATGCGTGAAAGAGGAACACGTAATGCCATATAAAGAGCTTGTCTAAACCAACGAACATCTTCCATATTACCGGTATTATCAGCACCAGGAAGAGTATCAACTTCTGTCACAGCTTTACCGTCACGGCGCTGCAACCAATAGTCTTCGGTCATAGACATATTATGCTGTTGATTTTTTATTTTACCTGTTGATGCATCATATACTACACGGTTTTTCATCGTGTTCATGACATGTTGCATGTGCTCGGCAGCTTTACGAGCAGGCATATTACCTGTGTCTACATACCAAACACGACGGTCAGGAGCACGAGTAATACGATAAATGACTACAGCATCTTCTAATAATTTTAATTGGTTAGCAGGTTTAACAGCACGATGCAAATACCCGATGATATTTTTACCGCAACAATCGACTAATCCAGAATGGGCATAAACTACGGCAGCTTTAGGAATTTTTATTTTTGTGCCAGCTTCATACATTCTACCATCACATGCATATGACTCATGGGCAGTATCATATATAAAATATTCTTTGTAACCTTTAACTATTTTTGTGCCAGCTTCAGTTTCTGTTATAATTTCACGAACATACTGAACTTGGCGAGGGTCTAATCTACGTAATTCTTTTATGCCTTCTTTTGGATGTTTTGGATCAATGATTTTATGAAAGAAAATTCTTGAATCAACATACCAACGTCTAAAATGATCAGAACCTTTTCGTTGAAACGATAGATGATTTAATACATCACTAAATTCATCTAACATCATATTTTTAATTTTTTGACTAAATTTAGATTTATCCAAATTTAACGCTACGACTTCAGTATCATCTTCGTAGACGATAGCATCTGAAACGATTTCTGAAACTGCATTATCGACTTCATAGTTATTCATGAGATTACGATATGTATCAATAAGCTCACGAGTAGTTTTCATTCCTGGTTCATATGAACCAAAAATTGTTTGGAATGCAGCATTATAAGGAGAAGCAGCTTCATTTGCGCTTACTTCAAATTCTCTTGCTCCATCATCAAGCTTTGGGGCTGTAATGGAAACAAGATCTTCTTTTTCTTGGTCTTTAAAATTTCGTTCGTCCATTTTAGCCCATGGAGCAAACAAACTTAATACATTAAATTTCATTGTATTCTCCAAATGGGAATTATAGTTATATTTATAATGGACTTCTCTGCTTAAAGCAGGATGGGGATTTCTCCCCATTCATTTTATTCCCAATAATCGAGAGCAAGAGTTACTTCAAATGTTTGGATTTCATTGTTTGAATCCCAATCTAATTGAAGTTCACCCACGTTAGTAGGCCACAGACCTTTAATTTCAATTTCTTTTGTTACTGTTTTAGCGTCACGAGCATATTGACGAACGATAGCGCTCTTTTTATACTCTGCAGGTTTTCCACCAGTAATTTCGTTTCCTTGTCCCGCAGCAATGCTTTGCCAATCAACGAACTTCTGGCGAGCATCATGTGCCTCATCGTTCATTACTGTAACAGTCCAGTCATCGAATGTACGATCGCCTGCTACGTTAATTTTACGGTTCATAAATCCGACTGGAATTTTTTCTACAATACCAGCTGGTAAAGCAGTGGCTTTACATTGAAACGTAAAATTTTGTCCAAGATAAGAAATTTCTACTTGGAATAAGTTAGGTCGAGCAAAATCACCAGATTCAAACGCTCGTGTTACATCATCTACAAACATATTAGCCTCTGTAGTATTTATATCCCTATGTTTAACCTAGGGCATATAGAATTAAAGAATTAAGGATATAGTGTATTTATATGGCCTGCCGAAACAGGCCTTTAGAATGCACCGTATTAACCTGCAAGACCAGTTAACTCATCGAAATCTGCACCAGTAGCAGTCGCAACGAAGTTAAGTTGGATATAATTTATACTGCGCGCAGGTTGGATGTAGAATGTTGCAACAAACTCATTTCTATCAATTACTGACGGAGTGTTATTTGTTGTATCGCAAACTACACGATATTCATAAATTCCACCGAGAGCTTTAATTCCCTGTAAGTACTGGGAAGTTTCCGTGCGGAACGATGAACGAGTAAACGCGTTGTTTAATTCGAACAAACGATATTTTGAACTACGTCCGATATTCGTTTTCAACATATTAAACAGACGACGAACGTTAATACGATCAAATGGAGAAGGAACAGAAGTAGCTGTTTTATCACCATACAATACGTAACCATCACCACCTGTACCAGTTACTGGGTTGATAGCTTCTTGGTATAAACGATCGCGCTGCGCCTGGCGAGTTTCAATAGCCAGTTTAATAACGTTCAAAATTTGGCCGCGATTATAACCAGCTGGAGACATCCAAGTCTGAGAAACGTTATCGGTTCTCGCGCATAAACCAGCAATATCAGCTGCTAATGGAACCCAACGATTCACATCATTATATTTGTCATACTGATACTTGTAGTTACCATCAATTGCTGCGTAGGTTGAACTAATATTAAAGTTATTATCAGTGTATGAACCTGCCGCAGTTCTCCAGTTAACTAAATTATCTACTGCACGAGTTACAGGAATTCCAACTACAGTTTCACGCGGTGGTGAGCACAATACTAAGCAATCTTGGCGAGCATCCCCAATTGAAACGACGTGTTTTTGGACAGTAGATGCTGTTTCTAAAGATTCACCGGCACAAGAACCCGCAATAAACAACTGAACATCAACAGATTCACGGTCAGCAAAGAAGTCCCAAGCTTCCATCAAATCTTCTGCTGTTACTTCAGCATTTGATGATAATCCACCAGACAGAGTTAAAATTCCAGAGAAGCCTTCTGGCCAGTTTTGTGCAGTTGCGAAAATATATTCTGAACCGCCTTTTGCGAAAAAGTCATCAATATAGATGTTACTATCGTAAATATCTTTTTCACCACGTTTTGTTGAAAGAACAACGCTTTGAACAATAGCATCATTGCGACGAACTATAATAGCGTATTGTGAATCAGTTTGTGGTCCATATCCAAACACTGCTTTGGCAGTAGATGCACGAGTACCACCGCCTGGATAAATTGGCAGTAATGCAGAAGCCCCTTTTGCGTAGTCAGCTTTAGATACGATTTCAATTTCAATTTTATCGCCTAATTCGCCTGGATAAAGAGCTACTACTCCTGGAATTCCGTATTTTTCGAGATTTGCTTGAAAGTCAACCGCTGTCATAGCAGCTTCAGCATTTTCAATTTCAGCTAATAAAATACCAGAATCAGTAATAATTTTTCCAAGAGTTATTACTGCAGCTAAACCAGAGGAAGATGAAGAAATTTCCGCAGTCCAGTTAGAACCTAGCGTTGGATATTCACCGACTTCTTTAGCTTTAGCGATAATTTTTGCAGTAGGAATATTAATTTTCTTAATTTTTCCATCTGTGTCTACTTCAGTAATTTTACCTTCGGTTTCAATAGCATCTGAAACATATTTGACCGTGATTTTATCTCCAACTGCGTAGTTACTACCTGGGGTAGAAATTGTGTATTCAATATTACCGGCAATCGGAGATGAGTTTTTAGCGGTATCTCTATCGACAGCACGCACAACTCGCAAATCATTTCCGTATTGTAAGAAATTCATTGCAGACATAAAATAGTCAGCAGTTTCAGCTGTAGGTTGACCAAAAGTATTAACTAAATCTACTTCATTTGTAACCTGTTTAATTTGAAAAGCAGGACCCCACTGGAATTTACCGGCCAAAGCTGCTGTACCAGTAGAGTTATTAACCACGGTGCTTTGAACCGTAGTTTCTTTGAGCTCAATGCCCGGAGATAATAAAGTCATTTTTAATCCTCTTTAATATGCTTTAATATATTTATACCATTGACATACCATGAGATACTGGAACATACTCAGCAGAATGAACCGAATCAACAAATATGACTGGAGCGTATTCATCACCCATATCTTGAAGCTCTTTTGAAAACACTTCAGATGCTAATCGCATGTCATCTTTATCAGCATAATCAATAAATTTTGATTGTGTTGATAACCATCCAAAAATCACTAAAGACATTACTAAATCGTCATGATAACCTTCTTCAGCCGCCCAAGACACTCCTTTTTCACTAAACGTTCTAAACTCTTGAATAGTTGCGCGGTGATGAATAATAAGCTTATCTTTTTCAATAAGGTCTTTTAATGTAGAGCATCCTACTGCTTTCGTTCGTTTAGTTTGCTTCATTCCTAAATCAGTATATGAATCGCAAATAACGCCTTCGTATTCTAAATCCATATAAAGCGATTTAGCAACTGACACACCAGTACTATTTAATTCAATATAAACTGGACATTCATTATATTCTACTAAATAACGCATAACGATGTCAGGTAGAATTAAATGAGAAATAGTGTTTGAGTGTAAAACACCAACCTGTTCCCACACATCATCGGTAACATCAATAATATGTAAAGCGTGGTAATCTTGTCCACGACCTTCTGAGCAGTCTAGAGTTGCAATATATTTTCTATCTGGTTCAGGGCTTTTAAATCGATGAAAACCGTGATCATCTGGTGTTACTTCAATGAAATCCATAACAGCTAATTTCATTCCTGAAATTAATGTACCAGAAGTCCCTTCAAACGCTGCAGTATGTTCTTGACGGAATTGAGCTAATGAAGAACCATTAATGGTTTGTATGCTCCATTGCCATCCATCGTCAAAAATATCTTCATCGTTATAAAGACGTTCTTTAACTGAATTCCAAATAGCAGTATATGGTTCAAATCCCGATTTACCTTCAACCGCAGCAGTCCAAATATCATAAAAATGGTTTAATCCATTAGGAGTCGTAGTAATAATAATTTTCGAACGACGACCAGATGAAATTACTGGTTGAATAGCAAGCCAGGAATCATGGAAGTTTGGAATAAATGCACAGTTGTGTGATTCGACATTATTAGTTTTATAATGATATCCGTCGGCTACATTTGTCAAATCAAACAGCTCATCTTGTTCTAAAAATTCATCACATGAAGTTACTTTAAGACCAGTAGAAGTTATATCGCCAACTTTAATATTTTTGGCCTTTTTAAACTTGCCATTTTTCATTTTTATTAAATGTCCGTCCGATGAATCTAAATGGCTTCCATCATCAAAACAAGTACGCCATATAAGTCCGAAAGTGCATTTAATACCATTGAAGTCTTTAAACCCGTCGTCGGTGAGGACTTCATAACCGTCTAATTCTAAAAATTGCATAAGAAGTCCTCCGTAATAAAGACATATTCATAACAGTTTTCTTTGCACCATTTAGTTGCATACTTTTCTTTGGCTAAGGCCCTTTCATCTATCATGGAATTGGGTTTTATTTCATATACTTTTTTCTCGGTATGACTAATAAAATCCGTAATATAGATATGTGTGGAACCTTCAAATTCGTATGGAATTCTAAGGGCTTCATATTCTACTTTGATATTGTTATTTAAACAGTAATCATAGAATTTTAATTCCCATGAACTTCTAAAGGCATGGCCATCTTTGTAAATCCGTTTCCATGTTCTACGATTATTAGACTTTGGAGTAAATTCTCCGTTAAGAATTTTTTTCTTAACTGTATTCGAATGTTTTATTCTAGTATCTTCTGTATAAGGTTTATTGCATTTGGCCACCATTTCAGCATGATTGGTCTTATACAGATTAGACATTGCTCTACCTTGGGCCTTTCTTCCGCAAGGTTTGCATCTATATCCTGCACATTTTGCATTAAATTCACCGCATTCAGGGCAAATATATCTTGAAGTGATAATTAATCGCTGGATAGGCCTTCCATTTTTATTTTTGCGCATCCTTTGCCTCTTTTTGTGTAATTGCCAATGCTTTAACTTCCAGCATAGTCATTTCTTTTATTTCGCCTGTAGCTTTACATCTAATAGTTACTTTAGTATCTTTGGCTACACACTCATCGATGTAAATCATAGCGAACGAGTTACCACGAACTGCGTCAGGAGAGGAAGCATAAACGCCAATTGAAGAACCATTATCTAGTTCAATTGAACCCTTATTCCATTCAACTATACCAGGCTGTAAAAAGTCAGGAAGCAGTTCAATTGCTTGCTTAGTACGGTCTAAAACTTCCGCAGACATTGAGCCTTTGTGCGCAAGAATACCTACAGCTTTATCTTTGTTAAAACATACAAAGTGTGCAAGGAAAATAGCTACTACCGTTGTTTTACCGAGCTGGCGCGATAGATTACAAACAGTCATACGTTTAGATGACATTATTTTGAGCATATCACGCTGATAATCACGTAATTGAACCTTTATGACGCCATAGTCAATATGAGTAATGGCACAGTATGTTTCCGCAAAATAAACAATATCGTCTCGGCATTTTTTCCATTCCTCAACCATTTCACGAGTCCATTGTGTTTTAATATTAGCTCGTTTCAAGTTAGGAAGACCCATATACCGAGATCTTTTATTATTCTTATCTTTATAAGTTTGAAATAATTCAGGCTTATCAGAGTTGTTTGGAATTTTTACTATTTTATGTAGACGAAGGTAATCACTGAATTTTTCAGGATACCATTTTCCATCCCACTGAGATTTTATCCAATGAATTCCATCTTCATCTTTTCTTTCCGCTAAGCTTGGGTGTTTTATTAAAATTTTTCCAGCTTCATTTAATGGATGGAAATCATTTAATGCATTAATCGGTTGTTCCATTTATCACCTTCTCACGAGCTTCTTGAGCCTCGTAAGCATCACCAATTTCGTCCATTAATTCTGTTGGTGAACCCATGAATACTGTCGCATTCTGAATATTCATTTGACCTGTAGGAATAGCGCCTTTGGTGCCAACCTGCTCAGATGTAATATCTTTCATATCTTTGTGAAGCTTCAGTATTTCTCTGTTCGTCGTAGTCATTTGCCCCATAAGAGTTGCAAATACTTCCATGTGACGAGGAGAATCAGCATTCTTTGCCGTCTCAAGAAAAATCTTGGCTGCGTCCATTAGCATTTGTTGTTGAAAATGCATATTTCGACGAACTACTCCATAATCATCTTCTAAGTCTGGAGTACGGTTTTGTGGATTGCTTTTAACTTCTACTAATTGCAGAGGTTCATATACTTTAATTTCCTCCCCGTCAATTCCGGGGAGGTCAGAAATATCTAAAAGTTTGTTTATATCAAGACCTTCCATAATAACCTCTATGTTCTTGGGCCAGGAGGTTCTGGCGGTGTTGGTCTATTTACATTGCTAGTGAAAGTTTGTTTTACTGTTCCATCCCAGTCTTCTGGGTCAATATCTCGAGGAACAACTTCGCTATCGACAGATTCAAAAACACCTTCGCCATCAGGCAAATCTCTTGTATTGGCGTGAAAATCTGTGTAAGTAGTACGAATTAATCCTTCTGCATCATCTACTGGAGGATACATCCATCCATTTACTTCAAATGTTAATGACCATTCAATTCTACGACGAGATAAATTATCCCCATCTATAGCTTCGTCTATAGCAGCAGACATCAGTACAATTTTAATATCCCTTTTAAATGGAATATCATTTCCAAACTGCTCGTACATAGTTGTATTAAAATGAGGTTGAAAATATGGAAGAATCTGTTCAACTATTTGAAACATATCATCTTCGTAGCGAGTAAAGATACTCAATTCATAAATCATTTTAATAGGAGATGGATTATACTGCGATACTACAGAAGTTGCACCTTTTTGCAGTAAATTCTGATTTAAAATGTTTGTTTTAAATGGAGCATTATAGCTAAAATCAACTAAATGTAAATTTATACGAGGTAGAATGGTTTCAACTTTAGCTACATCTTCTTGTGAATTTATTGATGTCCATTTATTCAATTTCATCATGAAGTGTTCCTTTGATGCATACGTAATAGGAACACGTATAAACTTATCACCAGATTCTAACTGACGTTTGATTTGGATATTTGAAAACAAATC
>Ga0079226_10004787_pt1 | contig 10356 bp, 9 predicted proteins | sample Poulit2014_FD_76345 | JGI IMG/M metagenome (GOLD analysis project Ga0079226, IMG submission 76345) | Agricultural soil microbial communities from Georgia to study Nitrogen management - Poultry litter 2014 | ecosystem: Environmental > Terrestrial > Soil > Agricultural land | place: USA: Georgia...
CGGAATGAATGCGCTCGACTGGGCCAAACGCTATCCGGAGCGCGTCGATCGCGTGATCTCGGTGGCGGCGGCCGCACGGCTCGATCCCCAATGTGTGGCGCTCGATGGGATCGCCCGGCGTGCGATCACTACCGACGCGAACTGGAACGGCGGCGACTATTATCGGGACACGGAACCCGACGACGGGCTAGCGCTCGCGCGCCAACTCGGCCACGTGATGTACCTCTCGAAGGACTCGATGGAGCGCAAATTCGGCCGGCACGCCGCGGGTCGAGACACTGCCCGCGACGACTTCCCGACCGATCCTGCTGCCGGCTTCTTCCCCTACCGCGACATCGAATCCTACCTCGATTACCAGTCGGGGAAATTCAGCGAGCGCTTCGACGCCAACAGCTACCTCTATCTCACGCGCGCGATGGACGATTACGACCTCGCGGCGGGGTACGGTTCTGATGCCGACGCACTCGCGAATTTCGACGGCGAAGCGCTCGTACTGAGTTTTACCGGCGACTGGCATTTTACGACCGAGCAGTCCGAATCGCTCGCGGAGGCTTTCCGTACTGCGGGCGCGGCTGTCGCCCATCACGTCGTGGACTCGGACCACGGTCACGACGCCTTCCTCGTCGAACCCGAAACCGTCGGTCCGCCCCTCCGTGATTTCATCGACTCCGGGATCGCCGGCCGGGCCGTGACCGATACCGGTGATGAAACCGGAAGCGAGTTCGCACCCGTCCACGCCGGCCTGTTCGGTGACTGACTCGGAGTTTATCTCGTTTTCCAAGAAATCGCTATCGCTGATCGAACGATCGGGATACTGCCGATTTCGATCCCGATCTCCCGGAGACGAAAAGCGTCGTTCGCAAGCGCGGCGAATCGTGCCACGGAAGAAAGGGTTAACCCCCATGCGTCGATGATTTCGGCATGAAGATTCTCGTCACGGACCCCATCGCCGAAGCGGGTCTCGACCGCCTCCGCGAGACGGGCCACACCGTCGAAACGGCCTCCACTCTCACGGATGACGAACTCCTCTCGGCGGTCGCCGACGCCAACGCGCTCGTCGTCCGGTCGGGGACCGACGTCACCGAGGCGGTGTTCGAAGCCGCTCCAAATCTCGCCATCGTCGGGCGGGCGGGTATCGGGGTCGACAACATCGACATCGACGCCGCCACCGAACATGGTGTGATCGTCGCCAACGCCCCCGAAGGCAACGTCCGGGCCGCCGCCGAACACACCGTCGCTATGACGTTTTCGACGGTGCGCTCGATCCCACAGGCGCACACTCGGCTCAAAACGGAAGAATGGGCCAAAAGCGATTTCTTGGGAACCGAACTCGACGGCGCGACCCTCGGCATCGTGGGCTTCGGCCGCGTGGGCCAAGAGGTCGCCAAAAAACTCGATGGGTTGGGAATGCGCCTCGTGGCTTACGACCCCTATATCTCCGAGGAACGCGCCGCGAACCTCGGAGCCGAACTCGTGGAGTTGGACGAATGTCTCGCACGCGCGGATGTGCTCACCCTCCACACGCCGCTCACGCCCGAAACGGAGCACCTCATCGGTCCCGCGGAACTCGATCGATTGGGTGGCGGGTATCTCGTCAACTGCGCGCGCGGTGGCGTGGTGGACGAGGACGCACTCGCCGCCGCGGTAGATTCGGGTACGCTTGCCGGCGCAGCCATCGACGTGTTCGCCGACGAACCCCTCTCGGCCGATAGCCCGCTTTTGGCTGTCGATGACATCGTCGTGACCCCCCATCTCGGCGCGAGCACGCACGCCGCCCAGGAGAACGTCGCCACCGATATCGCCGACCAGGTGCTCGCAGCCTTCCGAAACGAACCCGTGATCAACGCGCTCAACGCACCGTCGATGGACGCAAGTGCGTTCCCGCGGGTTCGGCCCTATCTCGACATCGCCGCCACGGCGGGGAAGATCGCAACCCAACTCCTCGACGGCCGTGTCGAGGGGATCGAAGTCACATATGCCGGCGAGATCGCCGACGAAGAGGTGGATCTCGTGACCGCGAGCGCCTTGGAAGGAGTGTTCGATCCCTTGGAATGGCAGGTCAACGCGGTCAACGCGCCACGGATCGCCGACGAGCGCGGTATCGGCGTGACCGAATCCAAGACCCGCCAGTCGGAGGACTTTCGGAGTCTCGTCACAGTGACGGTGAAAAACGGGACGCAGGATATCGGCGTCTGCGGTACGCTCTTTGCCGGTGAGGACCCACGGATCGTCCGGATCGACGGCTTTCGGGTGGATGCGATCCCCGCGGGCCACATGCTGGTCGCGCGCAACGAGGACGCACCCGGCCTCATCGGGTTTATCGGCACGGTACTCGGCGATGCCGACATCAACATCGCGGGGATGTTCAACGCCCGCGAAGCCATCGGTGGCGAGGCGCTCACGGTCTACAATCTCGATCATGCCGTGCCCGAAGAACTCCGCGAACGACTCGAAACCGACGAGCGCGTCATCGAAACCCAATATATCGCACTCGACGGCACGGAATCCGCTCACGAACCCGAATAAATGGCATCCATTGCACCAGCCACAACAGCTAAGTCTTCCGAGGGTAATGAGTCGGGTATGCGACGTGTCACACCCATACACGCTCTATCGACGAGCACCGGGTGTGGCGGCATTCGTTTTGGAGCCAAATGTACAGCGGTCGGCTCGCGGCGGGCATAGCACACCCGTCGCGGGCCGGTTTCGGTCGCACAGTTTTCGAGTATCCATACCGACACTAGATGACAACACAGATCGAACTCGACGGCGTCTTTCCCGCGATGGTGACGCCGTTCGAGACGGACGGTAGCATCGATTTCGAACGCCTCCGCGCCGAAGCCCGCCGCCTCGAAAACGCGGGTGTCGACGGGCTAGTCCCCGTCGGTACCACCGGCGAGAGCGCCACGCTCACCCACGACGAGCACGTCGCGGTCGTCGAAGCAGTCGCCGAGACGGTCTCGATACCGGTGATCGCCGGCGCGGGGTCGAACGCGACCCACGAGGCAATCGTCCTCGCCGAACGGACTCGAAGCGCTGGCGCGGACGCACTCCTCTTGATCTCGCCGTACTACAACACGCCTGAACCCGCGGGCATGGAATCCCATTTCCGTGCGATGGCCGACGCCGTGGGCCTGCCACAGATCGTCTACAACGTTCCCAGCCGGACGGGCCGTTCCATCCATGTGGATACCACCGTGGCGCTTTCGACGCACCCGAACATCGTCGGCTACAAATCCGCGAGCGGCGACCTCGGTCGAGTGAGTGAACTCGCAGAACGCACTCACGAGGCGGACTTCTCGATTCTATCGGGCGAGGATGCCCTCACGCTTCCGATTCTCGCCGCGGGCGGGCGCGGGACCATCAGCGTCGCGGCGAACGTCGAACCCGAGCGCGTGAATCGGCTGGTTCACGCCGGACTCGCCGGCGAGTTCGACGCTGCACGCGAACTCCACCACGAACTCGGAGCGCTCTTTCGTGCGCTGTTTTGGGAGACAAATCCAATTCCGCTGAAGGAAGCGCTCTCGATCCGGGACCACGTTTCCCCACGGCTGCGTTCGCCGCTCTCGCGGCTCTCCGAAGACCACCGTGACGCGCTCGACGATGTTCTCGCCGACCTCGATGCGGAAAGTGAAACGGTATCTTCGGGGGTCACGCCGTGACGACGATCGGGGTCACGGGCGCGACGGGCACGATGGGGCGTGCGGTTCTGCGAACCGCTGCCGACCGCGATGACGTGACGGTCGCGTTCGCCGCGAACCGCGAGCCGGCGGACGAACACGTCGTGGGTGATGGGGTCGAACCGGCGGCCACCCTTCCCGCGTTGCTCGACGATCACACCCCAGCGGTCGTCGTGGATTTCACGGGACCCACCTCGACGACCGAGTACGCGGCGGCGTGTGCCGAGGCAAGTGTCGGATTCGTCACGGGCACTACGGGTCTCGGAGATGACGACCGTGTCGCGCTCGATAACGCCGCCGAGAGCGTGCCCGTGCTGTGGGCGACGAACTTCTCGCGCGGGGTCCACGCGCTCGGCGCGGCACTCGCCGAGGCCGCCGATATGCTCTCGGAGTACGACATCGAACTCACCGAAACCCACCACGACCGCAAGCGCGACGCGCCGAGCGGCACCGCGAAAATGCTGCTCGATCGGATCGATGCGGCGAGCGGACACGACCACGACCGGACCTACGGCCGCAAAGACCACGTGCGAGAAAGCGGCGAAGTCGGAGTCCACGTCCGACGAGCGGGCACCGTTCGGGGCGAACACGAAGTGCTCCTCGCGGGCACGGACGAGGTGCTCACGCTTTCTCATCGCGCCGAAAGCAGGCGGGTGTTCGCCTCGGGCGCGCTGGATGCGGCGGTCTGGCTCGCGGGGCGCGATCCCGGCCGCTACGAGTTCGCGGAGGTCTTTTCGTGAGCCTCGAAACCGAAATCGAGGACCTCCGGCGACGCGCCGACGAGGGTTTGACCGCGAGCGAGATCGATCCCGACGACCGCGACACGCTGGATGATTTTCTCGATGCACTCGAAACTGGTACTGTTCGCGCCGCCGAGAAAACCGACGGCGAATGGGTGGCCAACGAGTGGGTCAAGCACGGACTCCTCCTGAACTTCAGCCTTCGGGAGACCCACAAACGTGAGTACGGCGACGTGGCCTACCACGACGTGCTCTCGCTTCGTTCGACGGCGGACCTCGGCGAGCGCGGCACGCGAAACACGCCCGATGGGACAGTGATACGCCGCGGCGCGTTCGTCGGGAGCGATGCCATCCTGATGAGTCCGAGCTTCGTCAACGCGGGAGCGTCCGTCGGCGACGGCACGCTCGTGGACTCGTGTGATACGGTGGGTTCGTGTGCGCAGATCGGGAGCGACGTGAAACTCGGGGCGAACACCCTCGTCGGCGGCGTGCTCGAACCCGTCGAGGATACCCCCGTAGTTATCGAGGATGGCGTCTCGCTCGGTGCGGGCTGTCGGATCACCTCCGGGTTCGTGGTGGGCCACGATTCGGTTGTCGGCGAGAACACGCTACTCACGCCCCGGATTCCGGTCTATGACCTCGTGGAAGACCGGGTTCTCTACGGCGAACTCCCGCCCGAGCGTCGGGCGTTCACGCGGTTCGTGGAATCATCGGTCGGCGAACACGAACTCTTCGAGGGTGGGGCGTACAAACCCGCCGTGGTCGCCACCGCCGTCGAAAATCGCACTCTCGAAGCGACCGAGCGCGAGGAGGCGCTCCGGTGATGAGAGACCTCGAAACGAATGCCGACGAGGATCGAAACCCACCGGTACGACGGTTCGCCGATCGGTCGCCAGCACGCTTGCGGGCACTCGCCGACTCCGAACGCGGCGACCTGCTGGCGATCGGCACTACCGGCGCGGACGGCTACGGGATGGCGAGCACCGTCACCTCCCGACCCCGCCCCGCCGTGTACGCCGTCGATAAAACCGAGTCCGAACCGTGCGTTCGCCGTGAAACCATCGCTGATCTCGCGAGGTGCGAGCGATGATCGAATTCGAGAAATATCATGGAACCGGCAACGACTTCATCGTCATCGATGCGAACGAACCCGTCGTCAACCGTCGTCGGTTGGCGGCCGATCTCTGTGACCGCGAATCGGGCCTCGCATGGGGAGGATCGGTGGGTGCCGACGGCGTGTTGTTCCTCGCACTCGAAGACGGCTACGCCTCGCCGCGCGTCGTGATGACGCTGATCCAGCCCGACGGTTCGATCGCGTCGATGTGTGGCAACGGCGCGCGGTGTGCGACGGCGTGGGCGGCCGAACGCACGGATTCGAACGTCGTGATGATCGACACGCAGGTCGGGACGCGGCGTGCGACGGTCGGCGAGGACGGCACGATCACCATCGAGATGGGATCGGCGAACTTCGCGCCGTCGGCCGTGAGACTCGCCCGCGCCGAAGCGCTGATCGAAGAGCGGGTGGGCGAGTTGCCTGTCACGGCGGTCGATACCGGCGTTCCCCACGCGGTCGCGTTCGTCGATGACGTTTCGGCGATCGAACTCGACTCAGTTGCACCGCCGGTACGGCACGCCGATGTCTTCGAGCGCGGCGCGAACGTCACGCTCGCCAGTCCTCGTGGAGATGGTTCCGCGAGTATCGGTGAAGAGGACGGGCGCGACGCGTCCATCAATACCTTCGACCAGCGAACCTACGAGCGCGGTGTCGAGGGCGAAACCCGATCGTGTGGCACCGGTGCCGTGGCGGTCGCGGCCGTCGCCCGAAAACTCGGGGTAATCGAGGACGGATCGATAGGCGTCCATCCGCCGGGCGGCAAGTCGGCGATCCGATTTTCGAACGACGGTGCGATGCTCACCGGACCCACCGAACACGAGTTTACGGGTCGCGTCTCGGCCGACCGGCCCCATACCGTCGAAATCGACCGCGAACGCAACCTCGTGGCCGACGACTGATGGCGGCGTTCGACCCCATCTCGTTTCTCGAAACTGCCGTCGAAACACGCTCACACGAAGATCCCGGCGCGATGCGGTCGGTTTTGTGTGAGACGCTCGCCGACCACGGTATCGAGCCGACGGTGGATGCGGCGGACAACGTGGTAGCGACGCGCGTCGGCGAGGACCCGGAACACGGACCGCACATCGTTTTCAATACCCATCTCGATACGGTTTCGCCCCACGTTCCCGCGGCGCGCGACGGCGACGTTCTCGTCGGTCGGGGAGCCTGCGATGCAAAAGGACCGCTCGCCGCGATGGTAGCGGCGTTTCTCGACTGTGAGTTCGAAGCCGGGCGACTCACGCTGGCCGTGACGCCCGACGAGGAGACCCGGTCGACCGGGGCGGCAACGCTCGTCCCTTCACTCGATCTCGACGCCGAGCGTGGCGACGCGGTCGTGGTCGGCGAACCCACGGGATTGGATGTCTGCACCGCCGCGAAAGGCCGCTTCGAAGGCGCTGTTATGGTGGCGGGAGAGAGCGCCCATGCCGCCGAACCCCACACCGGGACGAACGCTATCGCGCTCGCTGCGCGCGCTGTCGAGGCGCTTTCTGGGTTCGACGACCGACCCGGTACGATTCCCGCCCATCCCGATCTCGGTACGCCGACGCTCGCACCGACCGTCATCGAGGGCGGTGAAGCGACGAATCGGGTCGCGGGTGCGTGCGAGATCGTCCTCGACCGCCGGAGCGTACCGCCCGAAACTGCCACGGACTTCGAGACCGCACTCGACGAGTATCTCAAGGACTGTCTCGCTACCGCCGAGATCGGATTTCGATTGACCGAACGCGAGACACCGTTTCTCGAAGCGTTCGAGACGCCCCCCGACGCGCGAATCGTGCGGGCACTCCGGACGGCGGGTGGCGGTGCGGTACGACCGTTCACCGCCGCAACCGAGGCATCGTACTTCGCGCACGAAGCGCCGACCGTGGTGTTCGGCCCGGGCGAACTCGCCGACGAGGAGGGACCGGTGGCCCACGCCGACCGCGAATACGTTCGACTGTCACGGGTCGAGCGCGCCGTGAAGATACTCGAAGATGCGCTCTCGAAATGGTAACTAGTGGTGATGGACACACCTCGTTCCGCTGTGCTGGATCCCGAAAGCTCACCCGTGATCGCTGCGCGACGGTACACGATGGACTCACCAACAGTCGCCGTTATCGGGGCCGGGGCGGTCGGTGTGACCGCCACCGCAGCACTCGCCACACGCGGCGCAGACGTAACACTGTACGAACGCGGATCGCTCGCGGCCGGGAGTAGTGGACGTGCCGCAGGGCTTTGCTACGACGCAGTTGCCGATCGGACCGATTCGAGGATCGCTACTCGCTCGCTGGAACGGTTTCGAGACCTGCCGGACGTGTTCACCGAGTGGCCCTACGTGTGGGTGGCTCGGTCCGGCGACGAAAAGCGAGCAGACGCGATCCGCGAGCAATCGACGCGAATGCGCGAACTGGGTCTCGACGTCGCGCTCGTCGATCCCGACGACCTCCGAGAGAGATATCCGGGATTGGTCACCGACGACATCGGCGTGGCGGCGATCGCAGAAGGGGCCGGCTACGCCGAAACCGGAAACTACGTCGAAACGATAGCGGAACGAGCCACCCAAGATGGCGCAGCGATCCGAACCGAAACGCCCGTCGAGATCGCCACTGATCCGCTACAAATCGTCGTGGATGACGGGGAGCGATCGTTCGATGCAGTGCTGGTCGCGGGCGGAGCGCATTCGAAACGGATACTCGCTACTGCTGGCGTCTCGATCCCGATGAAACCGTATCGAGTCCAAGCGCTCGTGACCGAGACGACTCCGAGAAACGAATCCGTCCCGATGTGCTTCGACGCCACGGGGAACTACTATTTCCGGCCGCATACGGGCGGTCTGCTCGTTGGCGACGGGACCGAACGGGTCGAAAGCGATCCCGACCACTGGAAGCGCGATGCCGACGAGGCGTTCGTCCGGCGGACACGCGAGCGGATCGGTGAGCGCGTTCGACTGGACGAGATCGGCGTTCGTGAGGCATGGGCGGGACTCTGTACGGCGACGCCGGACGGCGATCCGTTACTTGGTGAACTTCGGCCGGGACTGTTCGTCGCCACGGGATTTCATGGGCACGGATTCATGCGTTCGCCGGCACTCGGCGAGCGAATCGCCGACGAGATACTCGGTGGTGACGGTATCGATCGATTCGATCCGACGCGATTCGACGGAAACGAGACGTTCGAGATCGTCGCCGGAATGGATATCGAGTAGCAGCACGCGGTTGTCTCCCCGCTATCAATCGTCGGAGGCCGTGTCCGAATCCGAGATGGAGACGATAGCGGGTTTCGCGGCGAGGTTTTTGCGCCGTGCGTCCCATTCGGAGAGGACGTATACCGATCCGCCCAACAGGACGAGACCGATCGGGAGTAACACGAGCGGCGTAATGTTCGTGAGCCCGTACAGGCCGTAGATGACGGCTGCGACCACGAGCACGGTGCCGGCGTAGTACGCTTGCGTACGAACGTGATCGATGTGGTCCGACCCGGCGAACGTCGAGGCGAGAACCGTGGTATCGGAGATGGGGGAGACGTTGTCGCCGAAAATAGCCCCGCTGAACATCGCACCGATCAGCGGCGTGACGAATGGCATGGAGCCACCACCGATCGTCCACGCTAACGGGATCACGATCGGCGTCATCACCGACATCGTACCCCACGAGGTACCGATCGAAAGCGAAACGAATCCCGAAATCAGGAAGACGAGTATCGGCAGCAGCTGTGGCGAGACCGTTCCGTGGGCGTATGCCGTCACGTAGGCCCCAGTACCGAGTGCCGTCGCAACCGAACCGAGCGACCACGCCAACACGATAATACTGAGTGCGGTGAGCATGGTGCCGAACCCGTCGATGATCGTTTCCTTCGTCTCGCCGTGCGACATCGCACCGTGTGTGAGTGCCAATAGGACGGCCGTCGCCACCATCGCAAACGAACCCCAGACGAGCGCCGTCGCGACGTTCGTATTGTTGACCATCTCGACTATCGTTCGACCCGGGGCGTAGCCCATGAACGCCGCACCACCGACGACGACGCTCACGAGCGCCACGACCGGGAGCACGAACATCCGGACCGGCGCATCCTCGATCAGCGGGTCGCCGAGGTCGTCTTTGATACTTTGTAATGGTTGGGCATTGTCACGAGTGACCTTCCCGGTTTGCTGGGCCCGGTTTTCCGCCGTGAGCATCTCGCCGAAATCGCGCTGTGTGATGACGATGATCCCGACCATCGCTATGGCGAGTGGGGAGTAGATGTTATAGGGAATGCTCTGAATGAAGGTTACAGCCGCAGATGGCGTCTCTTGGGCGATGCCCATCTCGGTGTACTGCTGAGCGATAAGCCCGATCTCGAAGGCCACCCAACTCGATATGCCGAGGGTCGCAACCGGAGCCGCCGTCGAATCGAGAATGTACGCCAATTTCTCGCGAGACATCCGCATCTCGTCGGCGAGATCCTTCGTCGAACTCCCGACGATCGCATTGTTCGCGTAATCGTCGAAACTCCAAACGAGACCGAGCAACCACGCAGTGATCCCGACTTTCCGATGTGAATCGACTCGCCGCGTCGCAAACCGTGCGATCGCGAGGGAACCCCCGAGCCGCCAGATGAGCGCGATCCCGGCTCCCAGAAGCAGTGTGAAGACGATGATCTTGGCGTTGAACGTACTCTCCCCGATCGCACTCACGATCCAACTGAACGTCTGTGCGATGCCGATACTGCCCGTATAGATGATACCACCGGCCCAGATCCCGAGAAACAGCGATACCATCGCTCGACGGGTAATGATCGCGAGCACGATCGCCAGCAGCGGCGGTACCAGTGAGAGAGCCCCGAAGTCAGCTGGCATGAGTCA
>Ga0079226_10004788_pt1 | contig 10356 bp, 8 predicted proteins | sample Poulit2014_FD_76345 | JGI IMG/M metagenome (GOLD analysis project Ga0079226, IMG submission 76345) | Agricultural soil microbial communities from Georgia to study Nitrogen management - Poultry litter 2014 | ecosystem: Environmental > Terrestrial > Soil > Agricultural land | place: USA: Georgia...
ACAAAGCTTACGCGCCAGCCGAGCCATTGCCCCAAGGCCGAGGCCAAGGGCACGCCCAGTAAAGTGGCTATAGACAAACCCAGCATTACATAGGCAACCGCACGGGTACGCATGCCCGCAGGTGCTAAGCTCGCTGCCACTAAGGAAGCAATGCCAAAATAGGTGCCATGAGGCAAGCCGCTCACAAAACGCAATAACAACAAGGAGAAATAATTGGGTGCCAAGGCACTGGCAAAATGGCCCAGCGCATAAAGCCCCATTAACACAATGAGCATGATAGGGCGGGCACGCCGTGTGGCGGCAAGGGCCAGTAGTGGCGCACCCACCACCACGCCAAAAGCATAGGCGCTAATGGCATAACCAGCTTCGGGGATAGAAATGGCCAAATCAGCAGACACTTCTGGTAGTAACCCCATAATCACAAATTCACCAATGCCAATAGCAAAGCTGCCGAGGGCAAGGGCGAGTACGGGGATATAAAAATCGGTAACACGCGAATCAGGGGCTGATACTGAAATAGAAGAAGGCATAACAAACTTAAGTGGGTTAGGTTGGCGCTAGAAAATATGCGCATTTCGCAGGTTGTTGTGTCATTAAAGAAAGGTGCGCACTATAACACAATTACATAGGGAAATTGTTAAGGGCATCAGCGTAAAAGCAACGAATGGAAAAAGTACTAGCAGCTTTTTCGGCTTGGGCTGCTGAAACGTGTTTTGGCTTTCTTTTTACTTTAGCCAAAAGCGCAAACAAAGAGTGGAAAGTTGATGGGTATCAAGGTGTTATTGCTGCATAAGGTTATCTTGTTCATAGGCATTCACTAACTTGCTTGAGGTAATAAATATGTATTTGGATGTGGCGGTTATCGCTGGCCTTGTAGGGATTACACTTTGCATTACTTTCTTTGTGGGCTTCGCAACGTTTATTTATAACGATGCTAAAAAACAAGCTGGTGAGGCTTCAGAAAAATAATTAATTGACCAGTTGCAACAACAAGGGGTGCTTAAGCACCCCTTTTTATTGCTTGCAAATTGCTGAAATTATATTGTTTTTACAAAAGGATAAATCTGTTAGGGTGTGTTTTGTTTTTCACCCAAACATGTTGTTGAGAAAGGAATGATCAAGGTAATTGAACACGTTATTGCCGTGCCCAGTGGCGAATTATATGCCAAGCACTGGCAGTTAAACGACAGCCAATTAGCGCCCATTATTTTGTTGCACGATTCCTTAGGCTCTGTGGCCCAGTGGCGCGATTTTCCCATTAGCCTTAGCCAAGCCACTGGCCGCAGCGTGATCGCTTACGACCGTTTGGGCTTTGGCCAATCTAGCGTGCGCACCGAGCCTGCCTCTTTCACCTTTATTGAAGACGAAGCCAACATTTTTTTGCCCGCGGTGGTGGCAGCTTTTGCACTTGAGCACTATGTGTTGTTTGGCCATAGCGTGGGTGGCGGCATGGCCATTACTGCAGCGGCGCGCCATGCACAGCAGTGCTTGGCAGTGATCAGCGAATCCGCCCAAGCCTTTGTGGAAGAACGCACCTTAGAAGGTATCCGTGCTGCCGAAGAGGCATTTGCCAACCCCCAGCAATTTGCCCGTTTACAGCGCTGGCATGGTGAGCGTGCCCAGTGGGTGCTTGATGCTTGGGCAAAGGTGTGGCTGCACCCAAGTTATGGCGATTGGTGCCTTGATGCTGAATTGCAACAGGTGCATTGCCCAGTGCTTGCTATTCATGGTGATGGCGATGAGTTTGGCTCTAACGCTTTTCCCGAGCGCATAGTTGAAAAAGCCCAAGGGCCCACACAGCTTGCCTTGTTGCGCGGCTTTGGCCATGTGCCACACCGCGAAGATGAAGCGGTGATAATCAATATAGTAAGCCAGTTTTTGGCTAAATTTTTACTCTAAAAAAGCTGTTGCAGCTATAGTTTTGCCGTTGTTTGCAAAATAAATAACGCTGATACACTACGCAGCAACGTAAACTCACAAACCTAGGAGAGCCCCGTGCCTTTATTATCTGCTTATAAACAGCGCCGCACCCAGTACGCCCTTAACAGCGAGCTGCCCATGGATCGCAACGCCATCGAAGCGTTGATAAAAGATGTTATTCGCGAAGCCCCCTCAGCCTTTAACTCACAAAGCTCGCGTGCGGTAATTGTATTCGGTGACGAAAGCGCCAGATTTTGGAATGGCCTAGTGGCCGATGCCTTGCGCCCACTTGTGCCTGCAGACGCATTTCAAACCACTGCAGAAAAACTAGCAAGCTTTGCCCAAGGTGCTGGTACTATTTTATTCTTTGAAGACCAAAATGTGGTGAAAGGTTTGCAAGAACAATTCCCCCTTTACGCAGACAAGTTTCCAGAATTTGCCGCTAACTCAGCAGGTATGGCGCAGTTTGCAGTGTGGACAGCCCTGGCCCATAAAGGTGTGGGTGCAAGCTTGCAACACTATAACCCAGTGATCGACGCCACCGTTCAGGAAAACTACAAGGTGCCTGCAAGTTGGCAACTGAGTGCCCAAATGCCATTTGGTGGCAATGCAGCTGCAATAGGCGAGAAAGAATACATCGACGACGGCGAACGTTTTCTTGTGGTTGGCTGAAGCTGCAAGCGCCGTTTGCATAAAGGAAACGGCGTTTATATTACAGTGCCAGCCCGGCGGGCTTATCAGGCCTTGCTATCACTATGCTGCAGCCCTTGGCGAAACAGCCACCAAGCCGCTACCCCAGCGGCAATGTTGCCTAGCAACACTCCGTAATACACGCCCAACATGCCAGCTAAAGCTGCACCAATAGCCACTGCCGGTAAATAAAAGGCAAACAAGCGCAACATAGAAATTGCCACCGCCCGCATAGGCATGCCCAATGCGTTACACACCGACACCATCAAAATGCACACGCCAATGGGGGCGTAGCTGATAGGTACCCACAGCATATAGCTAGCTAAATAGGCGCTGGTATCGGCATCCTGGGTGAGGGTGGTTACCAACCAAGGGCGTAGCAATAGCCACACCACAGCCACCGCAGTTTGGAAAACAAGGATAAATTTAGCCGCTAAGCGCACCAGTTTTTCTGCTTGGTCGAGTTGGCGGGCCCCTAACATGTGGCCCAGCATTGGCGGCATAGACATGGTGAACGCCAACACAATCACAATAGAAAAAGTTTCTAAGCGTGTGCCTAGTGCCCAAGCAGCCACCGCCGCAGAACCAAACGCAGCAATAATGCGTGTAGCCATTAACGCCGCAATGCCTGGCATTAATTGGCTAAGCATCGCAGGCAAGCTAATGCCAGCAATATTGCGCAAAGCTTGGTTTAGGTTTAAGGCCACGAAATCAAACCGCACCCAGTGGCGCTTAAACAGGCGCGCAAACAGCACGGAGCCGCCCACGGCGCACGCCGCCATGGTGGCATAGGCGGCACCCGGCAACCCTAAGCCAAAAGTGAAGATAAACAACGGGTCAAGCAGCATGTTTAGCACACTGGTGGCAACCATCATCATGCCGGGCAGCTTGGTGTCGCCATAGGCCCGGCACAGGCTCATGCCAAAATACAGCACCGCATAGCCCCAACTGCTGAGCAACCAAGGCAGCCAATAACTATCGGTGTAAGGAAACAAGCGGCTGTCGGCACCTAAGCCTTGCAAAATAGGCTGCTTTAACAGCCACACTGCTAGCGAAAACAGCGCCATGGTGGTGCAGCCAATTAGCAACACTAAACCACTTAAGCGCTTAGCATCGGTGGTGTGTTGCGCCCCTAAGGCACGGGAAATTAACGCCGTGGCGGCGATGCCAATGCCCACTTGTACGCCAATCATTAATTGTGTGATGGGCATGGTAAAGCCCATGGCAGCCAGGGGTTCGGTGCCCAACAAGCTAATAAAAAAACTGTCAACTAATTGGAAGCTCATGATAGCGAGCACACCCAACAGCATGGGCCATGTCATGGCGTACAAATTACGGGCTAGGCTTTGGTGTTTAAACATGAAGGTATCGCATAAGGAAATGGGGGGCTGAATTGCGCCGCAAACTATAGCATAAACCTAGCTTGTGATGGCGTTACCCTGTAGCAGCGCCAAGGCAGTTAACTTAGCCCGCTGCGGCACCACCTGTTGGTAAAAAAGTGCAGCACCAGTGGGCGCGCACTAAGTATGAAAGGCTAAATATTGCAAGGTTTGCATCGCGCGCCGGCAGCTAATACCACGCCAGCAAACATGAGGGAAGGGCGTTATAAGGCCTCAACTAAGGTGAGGCCTAAGTAACAAGGTTGTTACATCAGTGGTTTTACAATGGCCTCGGTTTCTAAATAGGCCTTTTCCATTACCTCATTAATGAGGCCGCCATAAAGCTTTGCCACTAATGCAGAGTTCATACGCGCGATATATGTTTTGCCATCGCTTTTAGTGTACATGGCCACCCGGCAAGGCATCATTGGCGCTACAATTTTTCCTTCATCTTTAGCTAAGATCACAGCAGAATATTTGGATGAGCACAGATCGAAAATGGTGACGTTATCAATCTCATGGCCAAAACCTTTGAGTGTTGCCTGCATATCGTGCACCTTTGGAATGCTCCAACCAGCATCCTTCACCGCCTGCTCAAATTTTTCCACCGTAGTAGCGAAATCATAACGGCTTGCGTCTTCCACTATCATTAATTTTGGTGCTTGGTTTGCTACCACTAACACCATACATAAAGCACCCATCACCAAGCCAACAGCGAACGAGGCTACTAACTTTTTAACACTCATAGCAGCAATCCTTATATTGCATTTGTCTACACCAACACAGTATTAGATTGTTGTAATATATGCAAAATTAGTGCTTTGTGCATAGTTTGTGCAAGCCCAACTGAATGCGCCCAAGGCGGGTTAGCAAGCGCTGGCAGGTGTGTTTCGCGCAATCCTTTGGCAGCACTTATTAGGCAGCCCACTAGGATGGCAATAACGCAACAGGTGCATGGCGTTTGGGTTTCTTACTTGCTAGGTGTTCTATTGCGCAATACTGGGCTTTTGTGCCATGTTGTTATTAACACGCCCGTGCCAACTTGGGTGTGTGAAGAAGAATAACAACAAACGAGACACTCATGGCCATACACCAACTGAAGATGCTGCAACGAGCAGCGCTAACCTTACTTGTGCTAGCACTTGCCGCTTGCGGCGGTGCATCGTCGGGCAACAAAGCAACAAATGCTCAGCCTCCAGGCACTGAACCTGAAACGCCGAGCACACAAAACCCTGGCGCGCCAACGCCTGGTACCGAAGCGCCGCTGCAGTTTGCCCCTCCCACAGTGGCTGTTGTGCAAACCCGCCCGGGCGTGGTGGTGAACCACAAAATAACCAACCCTAACACCGGTGATATCACCGCTATTACATTGATGGAGCCCACCGAGCTAGAAGCGGGGCACAGCTATCCGTTAGTGTTGCATGGGCATGGTTACGGCGGCCGCCGTAACCACCAAGCCGATGAGTTTCAGCAACGCTTGCGCGATGAAGGCTACTATGTGGTATCTATCGATCAACGGGGCTTTGGCGAATCTTCAGGCACGGTGCGTATTATGTCGCCTGATTTCGAAGGCCAAAACCTAGTGCACTTACTAGATTGGGCTGAAGAGCTGCCAGGGCTTGCGCGCTACGCTGATGGGCGCATGGTTGTGGGCAGCTATGGCGGTTCTTATGGCGGCATGTACCAATATTTACTTGCTGCTACGGATCCCGCAGAACGCTTGCGTGTGATAGCCCCCGACATGGCCCCGTATGATTTAGAGTATTCCCTTGCCTCGCACAATGTGCCCAAATCTGGTTGGGCCGCAGGTTTAGTAACAATGGGCGAGGTGCCTATTTTAAGCTTGTTTGGTGATGGTTTTGCCGAGGAGCTGCTAGCCTTTGTGCAAAAAGAGTTAGTGCACGATGAAACCCGCGGCGAACTTACCAACCAAGACCCTGTGGTGGTGGAATCACTCGCACGCGGTTTGCTTGCAGGCAAGCTCGCCCCCGCCACTAAAAACATGCTGCGGTACCACAGCTTGCGCTATTTTTGCGATGGCGAACCCGCAGGCCCGCAGGAAGGTTTTATTTCGGGCATTGCCGACCCACTGCAAGTAGCGCCCAAACCTTTACCAGCCATTGATGCATTAATAAGCCAAGGCCTAAGCGATACCTTATTTAATTTTAACGAGGGCCTGCAAGCCTACGAATGTTTACGCGGCCGGGGTGGTGATGTGCGCCTAATTACGCACCAAAGTGGCCATATTTTGCCTGTGGCGCCTGATTTTCTGCCTGATTGGAATAAAAATATGGACTGGCTATATGCCATGTTTCGCCCGCCGGAATTTCAACAGCCAGGTGGCAACGAACACTGTGGCAGCATCGAGCGTTTTGCAGCCACCTTTGCTTGGTTTGAAGAAAAACTAAAAGGGCGCATAGGTGCTGTGGATGCGTCGCTAACCTCGGGTGAAAATGTGTGCATGAGCTTAGCCGATGGCAGCGCTGTGCACGTTGCGCAAGTAAAGAAGGGTGGCCAAGTGCTGCCACTACATATGAACACACCAGCGGTGTCGGGCCCGGTGGGCTTGTTGGCGGCTATGTCGGGTAGTTTAACAAGCGATGCCATGCTGCAATCACAGGCGCTTTACGCGGTGCCCCAAGAAAGCACCAGCCAGGTGCTAGCCGGTATTCCCAAACTAGATGTAAATATTACCTCTTTGTTTGCTGAGGCGTTAACCCCCATGGAATGCGCCGAACCACTAGCGCAGTTGCCCATTGACGATATTATTAGAGCGCTTGACGGTAACTTGCCCATTAGCGGCATTGTGGCAGATATAGGCAACGCCGTGAGTGATAGCATAATGCAGCTGCCCATTATTAAAGATTTGCCCTTTATGAAAGGCATTAGCAATTTGCTACAAGGCCTGTTGAGTAATGTGCGTAACTTGCCAAGCTGGCTTACTGGCACTGCAAGCGACGCACTGCCGTTAGCTTGTGATCCGGTTTATTTTGTGGCCTTAGCACAGCGGCCCGAAGGCAAGCAGCGCTGGGATGTGATCAATGGCCAGGTTACGCCTTTGCGTGGCTATGGGCAGCACAGCATTAACATGAATGGCATTGCCACACGCCTTAACCCAGGTGATGAAGTGGGCCTGCTAATGATGGGTGGGCACTTGCAGTACCCGTTATCGTTTTCCCGCGACCCATTCACCATAGTGGCCACCCTAAGCGGCACTGTAGAGCTGCCTTTGCTTGAAGAGGGCGATATGGTAGCGATGGATTTTGGCGAGCCTGAAAATGGTGAGAACGGCATTTTCCCCGCTAACGATGCATTGGTAGCCGCCTTGGATGGTTTTTACCGCAATGAAGAACGCACAGAAAAGTTGCCAGGCGCAGCCAACTTAGCTCGCTATTTAAGTGATATCCAAGCCGGCTTTGTGCCATACCCTTACCAACTGCCAAGCCAGATCGAAACCCTTGCAGATTATTATTTTGCCGCCGCAGCTAAGCTGGCAGATGGCTACGATAAAGATATTACCCATGAGTTGGGTGCATTCTTTAGCCAGCTGATTGCAGGGCAAGTGAGTGGCGCCACGCCAAGGCCAAAGCATTTGCAAGATTTGGCCGATGTGATAGCTGGGTTTTAGCCAGCATGGTTACAGTTAGCCTTGGCGCGTTGTGCTAGCAACCCGCCAGGCCAAAAGGCCAGCATAAACAATACATTGCAAGGTAAGCAAAAGGATGGTGTGGCGCAGCAAGTGCCAAGGTGCACCCATTTGGTTTAGCGCAAGCAAGCCTTGAATGCCGTGGCGCGCTGGCACCGCATTGGCGATAACATCAAGCCAGCTTGGCAAGCTTGTAACAGGCCACGCAAAGCCCACCATAAATACCAGTGGCAGCGAAGAAACGAGCACCAGCAATATGGGCTGTTCGGCTGCGGTATAAAGGTAACCGAGCAACAGAGAAAATAGAATGGTGGCTAGCAGAAAGAGTGCTGTGAAGGTGAAAAGCGGCAATAACCCAGCCACTGTAACCATGCCATAAAGCTTGAAGAACACGCCAAAATAGAGCGCTGCAAAAAAGAGATAAAGCAGCATAAATATTACCGTTCGTGCAATAAGAGCATAGCCTATTGGGGGTGAGTTGCTGTGGCGGCGCTGGCGATCTTGTATGGTGGCGCCACCTACGGTAATCAGTAATGTTTGGTGCAAAATAAGCACAAACACCGCTGGGATAACGTAGTTAAGGTAGCCACCTGTGGTGTTGAAAACAGGCTTAACCGCAACACGGATAGGTTGGATTTGGGCGCTAAGAGGGGCGCTGCTTTCTTTTAAGGCAAGGCTGCGCAGCCCTTGCATTTCTAAGGCAAGCGTAGTGCCCGCAGAAAGCAGGCCTTCAATAACGGTGCCGTAAATTAAAAAATAACTTGCATCACCGGCATAAGAAAGTGTGGTGGGTGTGCCAAGCAATATGTCGCGCTGAAAACTTTTAGGAATAATTAACAGCCCGTGCGCCTGCCCAGAGGTAAGTAACTGTTGTGCTTCGGCCATGCTATGCACGGGTTGGCTGATGTGTACTTGCGCAGTGGCGTTAACCCGGCGGATAAGTGCACGCGATAATGCAGTTTTGTTTTGATCAAGCACCGCCACTGCTTGCTTGCCTGGCACGTTGTGGCTATAGGGCAAAGGGTACAGAAAAGCATAAAATAAAATACCGCCAAACAATACCAACATCACCGCTCGGTTGTGGCGAATTTGCTGCCATTCGTGGCGTAAAAGCTGCCAGAAGTTCATTTGTTTGGCTCCTGGGGTAGGGTGCTAGGATAGCGCCACAGTGCAACCGGTAGCACACACAAAAAGGCCAGCAAAGCAAGCAATGATGGCCAAATAATGGCAAGGGTAGCGCCTTGATCAGCCACTGCCACTTGCAGTTTTAGGTAATGTGTAGAAGGCATAATATTGCCCCAAAAACGGGCGAGCAGGCTCATGTCGGCGCGGGGAAAAGTGACGCCCATAAAGGCAAACGCAGGTGCCAAATAAGCGGCGCTAACACTTAAGCTGCGCACTAGGTTTTTGCTTAGGGCCATAATAAGCAGCGCCATAGCTTGCGTGGCAAGCAGCATCAATAACACCCCAAGCAGGAGCCATAATTTACTGCCAGCAACCTGCCAACCCATAACATAATGAAATAACCACAGCATCAACCAGCCTTGCAGCAGCATAGCAACACTAACAGGGGCTAATGTTTGTGCTAATACCCGGCAACGTGCGCTGAAAGTTAGCGGCAGTTGGCCCTGGCGAAAACGCCATGCGAGTGCTAACAGTGTGCTCATAACCACGAAAAGCTGCCAGAGGGCAGGCACAATAGCTGTGCCTAAAAAATGTGCATAGTTCATGGCGGGGTTAAACAGGGGTGTTATTTGTGGCTGCACTGCGCCGGCAGCGGCTACGGCACTGAGAGCATCTTGGCCATATGCCACGCGCAACATTACTCCAGCTTTGGCAGAATACAATGCCGCTGCTTCGCGCACAGCGGTGGCAGCAAGTTTGCCTGCAAGTAAGTATTGGCTGTTGTAAAACACCACCACTTCGGGGCTTAAGCCAAGGCGTAAATGCTGTTCGAACTCATGAGGCACAACCACTAGCGCTAGCACCTTGCCTTGGCGTAAAGCGGCGCTGCCTTCGTGCACCGAACTGAATTGCGCTATGGCTTGCAGGCCGGGGCTGGCATCGAGGTGGCGTTGCAAGGAGCGGCTTTGATGGCTGTTATCCGCATCCACAATAGCTATGGGCAGCTGCCGTGGCGTGCCTTCAGCAAAAAGGCTGCTAAATACCAACAGCATAACGGGCAGTAGCCAAATGTTAAGGGCACGCATCCATGCTGAATGAAAAAGCATTTTCCAAGGCACCGTTTATGGCTCCAAGGTTAATAACGCGCTCATGCCTGGGCGCATGCCTGTAATGTTTTCTGCTGGGCTAAGCTCCACTTCAAATGTGCGCATATCGAAACTTTGCCCCGGTGAGGTAGCGCGCCACGTGGCGTAATCGCCCATGGGTGCAAGGTATGCCACCTTAAAACGCGCACGTTTATCAAGGGCAGGTAAATATAGTTCATGCTCAGTGCCTTCACTAAAATGGGGCAGGTAATCTTCGCGCACATTAAATAGCACCCAAGCTTGTTCAAAATCTACCAAGGTAACCACTGGAAAGCCTTGCGGCACCAACTCGCCAGGTTGCAGCATAACGTCGCTGACAACACCGTTATGATGGGCGTGCACCTTGGTATCGTCGAGCAAGCCACGGATTTCTTCCTTTAAGCTCTCTGTAGCATCACGGCTTGCTTGGCTTGCATCACGGGTTTCATCGCGTGCGCCGGCAAGGGCGAGT
>Ga0079226_10004790_pt1 | contig 10351 bp, 6 predicted proteins | sample Poulit2014_FD_76345 | JGI IMG/M metagenome (GOLD analysis project Ga0079226, IMG submission 76345) | Agricultural soil microbial communities from Georgia to study Nitrogen management - Poultry litter 2014 | ecosystem: Environmental > Terrestrial > Soil > Agricultural land | place: USA: Georgia...
CTGAAAAAGTAGTATTAGATTACAAAATAAATGCATCTGATAATGATAATATCCGTGCGAAGGCAGAGGATACTGCTAGCTCTATTTTAAATGATATGAACCGTAGAATTATCGATGTGTATTTTGCAAGTATTATTGGGAATTTACAAAATGCACAAGACCATATAACAGATATTATCGACCTGGATGCTGACTTTGCAGATAGATATAATCAAGCTATTCATACCCCGCTTTCAAATTATACGGACCGATTTGATTCTATCAAATTAACTACGAATACAGTAAAAGGAAACTTTGAAAATTATGAAGAAATGATGGATGCACTCCAAGAAAGCTTAGTAGGTAAAATAGATTTAGATGAAACATATCAGTCAGGTTTAAAAGAGGCTAATCATATTACCGAATTTTTATTAGGGGTGGAAGACGACTTTGCTGTTGACTTCCAACAATTTGCCGGAAATATGCATGCAAACGATGTTGAAACAAATATGAAGAATTTAAAAATAGTGAATTCCTATATCAAATCACAGTTTGAAGAAAGTGATGAAGATTTTATAAACATAGCTTCAGACACAAAGCTGTTGAAGCATAGGTTAGAAAAAGCATTAATAATTGTAGATGAGGCGAACGAAAATCTTGATCATGCACTTGCTTCAGGATTTATTGATGAACAAGTAGAAGAGAGATTATCTCACATCATAGAAAACGAATTCGATGATGCAAATGAATTTTCTTCCTTTTTTGTGTCCCAAGATGGAAAAATGAAAAGTAAAATTAGGGAATTAATTGTTCAATTACCAACAATGAATGAGGCGAATGTCGAACAATCGGATCTCTCGCCAACAATGAAACAAGAAATAAAAAATGTTATATCTTTAACACGAAAATATGATAAGGAAAAATTCGACGAACATTTACAATTGGATGGTAAAGATGACGATATCTTTTCTGGTAAAATTCAGTCCTATTTTACTCATTTGAAAAGTGATGGAGTTACATTAACAGATACAGTAGAAATTCCTGAGAGTGAAGAGGGAACGAGGACGTTTGTATTAAGGAATATACCTGATCACTTTCACGTGCATCATTTAGAATTAACGGAACCGAATGGAAATACGATTGAAATTACAGAAGGTTTTCATGAAAAAGTCTTATTGACATCTAATGATGCAGGAACATTAACCGTTCAATTACATGTCACATTGGAGGACGCAGTTGAAAACAAATTAGAAAATTTTGATCTGTATAGTGAATTAGCGGATTGGGGATGGGCAATCGACCAAGTTGATATAAGTGATGATGCACAAGAGAGAGCGGATAATACAACCAATCAAAAAGAAAAACAACAAGAAACAACGTCAAATTTAACGGAAACTAAAGAGAAAAAAGTATCCATAAATCAGAATGAAGAGGATAATGTCGACATAAAAGAATCGTTAAACAATAAAAACGATGAAGCAAATGAAGAGGAAAACAAAGAAGAGGCTCTACCCGAAAGTCAACATGATGAAACGGAACAGCTACCTGAAATAGAAAAGATTGAGATTCACCACAATCATATAGAACACCAAGTCTCTAACCCGGTGATAGATGATTCAACCATTGAATTAATCCAAACATTAGAAGCATTTTTATCACCATACCAACAATTATTGTCGCTGTACGAAATGTATTTTGATGTGGAATTAGCTTGTTATGATGGATGTCCAACAGTAAACGATATTGGTAGTTTAAAGGAGGAAGTGAAAGAAAGTTCTTTATATTACCTTTTTAATGAAGTTAGTGTAAAAGAAGTACTTTCTAATTATGTTTTACATAATATTACTAACAGTGTGAAACATGCAGTCCGTAAACCGTTAGAAGCACATCAAGAACGAATGAATCATTACAGAAATTTTATTCAGGAAACAGATGCGAATGCGGAAGATTTATTCAAAAAGGTTGAGAAGACAAAAAAAGAAACTGAGCAGTTAAATAATGATATCGAGACTACGCTCCTTCATATTTCAAATTGGCGAGAAAAGGCAACAGAATTATTAGACCAACAAGATACGATTCAAGTGAAGAGTGGTGAAATGCAAGAAGCCGTCATGATGATTTCTCATGAATTCGATCCTCTATTCACCCAAAGTCAATCTCTAGTCGAACAATCATTAAACACAATGAACAGTGCGGAACATGTTTACAAAACGTTTGATAAGGTAGAGGAAGAAGCGGATTCTATTCAAAATAGTGGAACAGAACTGATTGAACAGGCAAAGAACTTATCTGTAGATATGTCAAATAAATTAATAGAAGACCAAGATTTTGCTGAGAATTTTCAGAGTGTATTGGAAAATAGCCGAATTGGTGAACACCAAAATGAAGATTTGTATGAATTTCTTTCTAGCCCTGTAGATACGAAGAATGAAGGTGTAATTGTAAAAAACGATACATTCACGTCTTATTTTATTGTATTGATTGCGTTCATCGTATCGCTATTTACGGCCTATGTCATTTCAACTATAAACGACAAACGAGGAAAAATAGATCCATATAAAACAAAAGATACGCTTCTAGATCGCAACAGTCTCATTACGGGAATTACGGTTGGTATCGGTCTGTTAGAAGGATTATTATTAGGCATATTATCAGCTTATTATTTAGGTATAAGCCAAGGAAGTATTCTTGCGTGGACAGGTATGATGATGATGACAATGTTAGCATTACTACTTGTTGCAACATATTTATTAAGGCAATTAAAAATGGTTGGGATGTTTCTCCTACTTTTCATATTAGGTCTCTATTTATTTTTTACAAAAGCGTTAGGTACAAAAACAGTAGGAGATAGTCTGCTACGTACTTTCTCTCCATTACAATATGTGGAGGATTTATTTAATAAATTTATGCAACATGATGCTGGTTACACATATATGTTAATTGGGTTTATTGTTATTACGGCTGGTGCATTGCTGGCAAATTTATTTGTTTGGCAAAAAGGAACGAATGAATCAGAGGGGGATAGAGACATTGATGAAGCTGGAGCATAGAATTATTGTCATTATTTGTTGTTTCATGCTATCAATTCCACACCCTATGTTTGCAGAGGAACGAAAGAAAGGTGAAATTCAGTGGGAACTTGACCGTATTTTGCGAGGGAATTCGGATGAAGAGGGATATTATAAAACATCTGAATTAACGAAACGATTTCCTACTTTGTTTACAGTAGAAGTATCTGAAATGATACAAGAATCCCAAGCGAGACAAGATGAAAATATGCAAAAAATGAAAACAACTCTTTTTTCTACATCGCTCGATAAAAACAAAATGATAGAAGATACAAAGGACGCTTTGTTTTCAACTGATTACGAAGCTCCTAAATCTTCTACTGAGAAAGCAGTGGAAGAAAGGAAAAGTTGGGTGGATGTCTTATTGCTTAGCGGATTATCTGGGATAGCCATTATAGGTTTTTGGGTTATTTATATGTTATTTAAAAAATTTCAAATTAGGATGTGAGAAAGTGAGCAATTCTCATATAGATGTAACATTTGATCTTGCTGTATTTAATCATGACAGACAAATTGATTTAAGGATACCAACACGCTTGTCGGTTAAGCAGCTGTTAATAGAAGTTGTGGAAACATTAAAATTAGAAACACCGAAAAATATGCGATGTGCAATAAAAGTAAAGACAAAAGAAATATTAATCCTAGATGATGATATGTTAATAGATTACCCGATAACAGATGGGGATATTTTAACGGTTCTGTAAAAGCATAAGAAATTAAATGACTGTGTTGTTACAGTATGGAGGATATAAAGTGATGCAAGAAAAAACAATAAATAATGATGGTTGGAATGTTGATTTTGCTATAGAAGGAGAAAAATGGCAATTACATATCGCTAAATCCCAAACAAAAATAACAGATATTCGACAACTTCGTTTAATGACGGAAGTAAGAGAAGATTTTGTTCCTGTAGAGGTGGAAGACGATGAAGATACATTTACATTTGAATTCCATATTGATAAGCGTTTGAAGCAATGGGAACAATTACAGTCTTTAGAGCGGAATGATAAGTTACGACTATTATGTAATATAGCACGTTTAAAAAAGTATCTTCATACACGAGTATGTTGTTTTCTTCATCCAGATAACATCGTGTTTAATGATAATTTAATGCCTTTAGTTGTATACCGAGGAATTCGAGATTTATTGCCGCCTTTTAAAATGGATGAAATTCATTTTTTGAAACAATTACAATGCTTGAGTATTGCCCTTATATCGAATGAGTATAGTTTTGATCAACTTTATTATGGTGGGTTAAAAGAAGCACGTGGAACAACCTTTGAAAAACAAGTTTCTGAGATGAATGATATAGATGATCTTATTCATTATTTGGATGAGAGTTATGTAAAAGAGCAACAGAAAGTAGAAAATACAATGCGAATGGTACCTGCTAAACGACATCAATTATTTAAAAGATTATCCATTTTTGCTATCGTTGCATCTGTTTTGTTTGCAGCGCCGCTTGTATATGTTCTATTTTTTACGAATCCATATAATGAAAAGTTATTATCCGCCCATGAAAAATATATCGCATCGGATTATCAAGAAGTTATTTCAGTTTTACGTAAAGAAAATGCTGAAAAACTTCCAAAAGCAACTAAATATTTATTAGCACACGCTTATATTGAAGTTGGACAACTGTCTGATGCAGATAAAAAGAGTATTATGAATAATGTCAGTTTAAAAAGTGATGACAATTATTTATTGTATTGGATTTACGATGGTCGAGGAGAATTTGATGAGGCATTGGATATAGCGAAGTTTATGGATGACCCTCAATTAATTATGTATGGAATTATTCAAAAGCTTGAAGCGATAAAAAACGATCCTAACTTGAGTGGAGAGGAACGTGATGAGGAAACAAAAGCATTGACAAAAGAGTTGAAGGAACTTCGAGAAGAATATGGACTGGAAGAAGAGAATGAAACAAAAAATGAAGACAAGCGAGAAAATGAGACCAAAGATAATGATTCTAAAAAGAGACAACAAAATAGTAGTAAAAAGGAAGAGAAGTCTCAGAAAGAAAAAGATAAAAAGGAATGACGTAAGTAAATATTTGTATTGAGGTAGAGAGGGAGAAAAGGATGGCACAAAAAAATCTCATGATCGTATATGGACATCAATTATATAAATGCCAATTACATGATAGCGAGCCAAAGCATATTACAATCGGACGGGAATGGACTCATCATGTTACCGTATTAGAATTGGAACAAACCTTAACGATCGAATGGGACGGAATTGCGTGTTATTTACATGGGAAGCATATTTTGGACGAAGCGAAGCAATATTATGTGTATCAAGATAAGCCGATTTGTTTTTATTTAATTAATTCGACTGAAAAGCGAATGTTCGACATCGCAGGAATTCATCAATTTTCTGTTGGTAGTTCGACATACGATGATGTCGAATTACCAACGATTCAAACGGAGTTCACAATCATAAGGAATAGAGACACGAACTTTCATTTAGAGGTAGTAAAGGGAGAAGTTTTTCATAATTATAAAAAAGTAGAAAGTTATGCGAAATTAGAACTAGGGGATCATCTTTTTTTTGAAGGAATCATAATGATTGTGTATAAAAATGAAATTCAGGTTGTAACATCAGGTAGGGAGCTTTTAACAAAGCTAATTCCTTTAGTAAATGTAGATAGTCGGTTTAGTGAAGAATATCCCGATTATCATCGTTCACCAAGAATTATTTATCGGGAACCGGATGAGAAGCGACATATAGCTAAGCCTTCAAATAAGCCATCTAAACCTAGTGAACAGTTAGCGAGAAACATTATTCCGCCTCTTGTTATGATAGCAGCATTAGTGATTGTCTCAATTATTCAACCACGCGGAATATTTATTATTGTCATGTTGTCTATGACAATTACGACCATTATTTTTTCTATTACTACATACATAAAAAGTGTGAAAAAGTATAAAGCAGATATGAAGCAACGTGATGAAACATATCGAGCATATATAAAGCGAAAAAGAAAGGAATTATTTAAAGCTACAGAAGAACAACGTCATGCATTACATTATCATTATCCAGACATTAAGGAAATTCGAGAGAAAATATTATGTGTGGATGCAAGGATATATGAAAAAACAAGGTATCATCATGATTTCCTAGAATTCCGAACAGGGTTAGGAAATGTCGATACTAGTTTTGATATCGATTTTAAAGAAGAGGAATTTACAGAAGAAGAAGATGTACTCATAGACATGGCACGTGATCTATATGAAAGTTATGAAACTGTTGAACAAGTACCAGTTGTTACATCACTTATGAAGGGACCTGTTGGATATATAGGGCAACGTGCATTAGTTTTGGAGCAACTTCAACAGGTAGTTATGCAATTAGCTTTATTTCATAGTTATCATGATGTGCAATTTATTACGATTTTTCCAGAAGAGGAAAAACATAAATGGGATTGGATGCGCTGGTTGCCACATGCAAGTTTACAAGATTTAAATGTTCGTGGTTTTGTTTATCATGAAAGGTCAAGAGATCAAGTGTTGAATTCTATGTATCAAGTGTTAAAAGATAGGAAGCTAACAATAGATGAACAGGAAAATAAGAATCAACAAGTCTATTTTTCGCCACATTTTGTCATACTTATTACGGATGAGAAGTTAATTCTAGATCATACAATTATGGAGTATTTTAATGAAGACTCGAGTTCTTTGGGAGTATCGCTTGTATTTGTACAAGATGTGATGCACTCTTTACCAGAGCACGTTACAACGGTTGTTGATATTAAAGATAGAACAACAGGTAATATTATTTTGGAAGAGGGAGAATTAGTAAATAAACGCTTTATTCCAGATCATTTTCCGATAAATTTTGACAAAGAAGATGTGTCTCGCGGGCTTGCACCATTAAATCATGTGCAGAGTTTGAAAAATTCTATTCCAGAAAGTGTGACGTTCTTAGAAATGTATGGTATTGAAAAAGTGGAAGAATTCTCTCTTGCACAACGTTGGAGCCAAAATGAAACATATAAGAGCATGGCTGTGCCTTTAGGGCTTAGAGGGAAAGATGATATCGTTGCTTTGAATTTACATGAAAAAGCACATGGACCACATGGACTTGTCGCTGGTACAACAGGTTCAGGTAAATCGGAAATTATTCAATCGTACATTTTGTCACTTGCAGTTAATTTTCACCCCCATGAGGTTGCATTTTTGTTAATTGATTATAAGGGTGGAGGAATGGCGAATCTTTTTAAACATTTACCACATCTTTTAGGGACGATTACGAATTTAGATAAAGCTCAATCATTACGTGCATTGGCTTCTATAAAGGCAGAATTACAAAAGCGTCAAAGGCTTTTTGGTGAGTGTGATGTAAACCATATTAATCAGTATCAGAAGTTATACAAAGAGGGAAAAGTAGAAGAACCTATGCCACATTTATTTCTAATTTCAGATGAGTTTGCTGAGTTGAAAGCCGAGCAACCTGATTTTATGAAAGAACTCGTATCTACCGCTCGTATCGGAAGGTCATTAGGGATCCATCTTATTTTGGCTACACAAAAGCCGACTGGTGTAGTCGATGATCAAATATGGTCGAACTCTAAATTTAAATTAGCCTTGAAGGTGCAAAATGAAAGTGATTCAAAAGAAATTTTAAAAACACCTGATGCAGCCGAAATTACATTACCGGGACGTGCATATTTACAAGTCGGTAACAATGAAATTTATGAATTATTCCAAAGTGCGTGGAGTGGGGCAGATTATGTGTCAGATAAAGATGACCAAGAGCATATCGACACGACCATATATGCGATTAATGATCTAGGGCAGTACGATATTTTAACAGAGGATTTGAGTGGGCTAGATAAAAAGGATGAAATCAAACGTGTACCGACTGAATTAGATGCAGTAATAAATCATATTCATGATTATGCAGAAACAGAGAAAATCGAAGCATTACCACGTCCATGGTTGCCGCCATTACCTGAAAGAGTTATTGCGGAACAGATACAATTATTTAATTTTGTGTCGGATTGGAAGAAAGAAAAGCAACCATTAACAGTTACAGTCGGTTTGAAGGATGAACCGTCATTACAAGCACAAGGACCATTGACACTTGATTTAACAAAAGACGGACATATTGCCGTATTTTCAAGTCCAGGCTATGGAAAATCAACATTCTTGCAAACGGTACTATTGAATTTAGCACGACAACATAACCCAGAACAATTGCATATTTATTTACTAGATTTCGGCACAAATGGTTTGTTGCCATTGAAGGGATTACCACATGTAGCTGAAACAATTCTACTCGATGAGGTAGAAAAGCTATATAAATGGATTCGCTTAATGACCTTGACAATCCAGGAAAGAAAAAGAAATTTAAATCAATTCGGTGTTGCTTCGATGGATATGTATGAACAATTAAGTGGGGAAATAGTGCCGAGTATTATGGTAACGTTAGATAACTATGATGCAGTGAAGGATGCTGGGTTTTCTGAAGAGTTCAATAAAATAATTACTCAGATTGCAAGGGAAGGAACGAGTATAGGTATTCATCTAGCTATAACTGCTAGTCGCCAAAATGCGATGAGAATACCGCTTTTATCCAATATTAAATTACAATTAGCACTTTACCTCATTGATGATAGTGAAATTAGGTCTATCGTTGGTAAAACAGAATTAGAGTTAGAAGAGTTGAATGGGCGAGGCATTATCAAGCTAGAAGAACCAACATTAATTCAAATCGCTTTACCAGCGGAAGGAAATGATGCATTAGAGGTAATAGAATCGATGCAAAGCATAATCAAACAAATGGATGAATATTGGGACGGGGAACGTCCAGAAGAAATACCAATGATGCCAGAAGGGGCAATTGATTTTCTTAAGTTTAAAGAAAAGCGTTCCGTAAAACAGATTGTTAAAAAAGAAAATTTGCCACTCGGTTTAGAGTTTGAGGAAGTTACCTCGGTTTCCTATAATCCGGCTAAGCATCCTTATTTACTCGTTATTAGCGATAGAAAAGAAGGTTTAAAACAACTGACACATGGGTTAGCTAAAAATATGTCCTTGTTACATGACAAATATGAGACGATGTTGCTTGATACAAGTGATGGAGAACTTAAAAAAATAGGAGAGCAACTCACTAACTACCATGCCGATGCAGTAGAAATCAGGACAGTAAAAGATTCACTCATATCTTCTATAAATAATCGTAGTAAGAAAAATTCAGGAATAACAAAGCAATTAATTTTAATTAAAGATATAAAGGACTTTGTTTCTAGAAGTAATATAACTGATAATGAATTATCGATATTTCTAGAGTATGCAGCAAGTGTAGGGATTCATTTTATATTCTGTGGTGATTACAGTTACATCGGTAGGAACTATGACAATGCTCCGAAACAAATTCGTAGACAGTCAACTATTGGCCTGATGACGATGAAATTAGGCGATCAAGATATCTTTAGTCAACCATTTATTCGAAAAGAAAAATACCCAAGTGAATTTGAAAGTTATTATGTCATGGACCATGAGCATGTGAAAATTAAAATACCTGAATAAGGAGGACGTTTTATGAGTACAGGGGTTTCATTATCATTACTTTTAAAAAGAAAGTCAACCGTAAAAGAAGGTATGAGTAACTCAAGAGAAATGATAGATGCTGCAAATGAGAAGATTGATAGACTAGAGGAAGCAATTAGTAAGTTGGAGCAAAGTATCGAGACTTTAGTAGATATCCAAGAGAACGTTGAAAATTATGAAACGACGAAATCGAAATGGGAAGGTACTAGAGAGAAAGAATTTGAAGGAAAGTATAATTCATATAATATATATTTAAAAAAATATTGCTCTGATACAGATAAGGCTAAGGAATTACTGGAGGAAGCATTAGAATCGGCAAAAACGGACAGAAATAATGCGCAAATTGGTTTGGGAAATTTACAAACAGTATTAAATGGACTTGAAAGCGATATTGCATTAGCCAGGGCTAGGGGGTAGATGAGTATGTCAACAGAAGTAGGTATTAAAAAGAGTGAGTTTGACAGTAATGTTTCCAGTCTACAGGATGCAGTTTCAGAAATTGATAGTAGTGTAAAGGGAAATCTAGAATTTGAAAAGACGAATATTAAACCATTTACGAAGGATTTGAAAACGACGGTAGAAGCAATAGAGCTGTTAGAAAATTATAAACAAATGATCATAAATGATATTACGACACTAAAAACTGTCGGAGAAACAATGGTAGAAACAGATGAGGAAATTGCTAATTCAACACATGCACAACCAATTCGACCATAAGGAGTGAGATTAATGGGAAATAAGAAAGTA
>Ga0079226_10004791_pt1 | contig 10351 bp, 9 predicted proteins | sample Poulit2014_FD_76345 | JGI IMG/M metagenome (GOLD analysis project Ga0079226, IMG submission 76345) | Agricultural soil microbial communities from Georgia to study Nitrogen management - Poultry litter 2014 | ecosystem: Environmental > Terrestrial > Soil > Agricultural land | place: USA: Georgia...
TATCGCGACAAATGCCACGTTTTTAACGGCACAAAGACAACCTGCCTCTGCAGTTGATCATCATGTAGATCGTTTAGTGCAATATTTATCCCAGCCGGTGGATTATAGTGTAATTGTTTTAACAACGAAGAGCGATACGTTAGATAACCGTAAAAAAATAACGAAGAATTTAAAAAAACAAGCGACGGTCATTCCATGTACATCTATTCGGGCTAATGAATTAAGAAAATGGGTCAAACAAGTAGCTACAGATTTACATGTACATATTGACCCAGCTGCTTATGAGGTTTTTGAACGGGAAGAAACGATTCAACTGTATCAGTTGCAAAATGAATTGCAAAAACTAGCACTGTATGTAGGTGATGGTGGTACAATAACGAGGGAAATTGCTGAAAGCCTTGTATCAGCGTCAACGACTAGTTCATCATTACGGTTAGTAGATGCAGTAATCGAGAAGAACGTTAAAGAAACCTTCATGATTTATCAACAGTTAATGCAAGCAAAAGAAGAACCGATTGCAATTATTGCTTTGTTAAGTTTCCAATTTCGAACGATTTTACAAGTGAAGATATTGAAGGATAAAGGTTATCACCAACAAGCAATTCAAAAAAAGATGAAAGCCCATCCTTTTGTTATTCAAATTGCTTATAAACGAGAGAGGAGATTTTCATATTCATATTTGCGAGAGGCAATTCAGATTCTAGCTGAAACAGATGCACAGATTAAGAGAGGAACGGTTGAAAAAGAATTAGCACTTGAGCTAACATTGTTAACATTATCACGCATGAACGGCAAGTCAATATCCCCCACTGAATGAAGTTTCACTTTATGCAAATAAAAAACGATTCCCTTGAAGAAGGGGATCGTTTTTATGATGGAAATTATGCACCTAGTTGTTTGATTTTTGAAGCTAGTCTTGATTTTTGACGATTTCCATTGTTCTTATGGATAATTCCACGTTGAACCGTTTTGTCTATTTTTTGAGAAACATCTTGGAAAGCTTTTTTAGCACCTTCAAGATCATTTGCTTCAATTAAAGATTCTACGTTTTTAATGGAAGAGCGCATTGTTGATTTTACATGTTGATTTTGTGCTCTCTTTTTATGATTCGTATCTACACGCTTAATAGCAGATTTGAGATTTGCCATTATGCCACCTCCTATGTTTAAAAACATCCCTTTAGTTAGGGAACAATAGCTATTTTATCAAAAGCTTGTTTAAAATACAATTGTTTTATGTAAATATACATGAATTTTATGCAGGATGAGCACGATATACATATTAAGAATTTTAGAGAAGGGAAGAATAATTCATGAGCACATCTAAAAATACGTATATCCGAACAGACTTAGCGATAGAAGCAAAAGATATGTATGTTTTGGAGGAAGAAAAAGAATCATCTATTAAAGGGATTCGAACAAAAGAAAAAGAGGAATTAGGTGTTACAGTTGTCCACGTATCCATTGATGGAAGTGCCGAGAAAGCAGTTGGTAAAAAAGCTGGGACATATATTACATTACATACAGAGAGTGTAAAAGAGCAAGATGCTACACGTCAAATAGAAGCATCCACAGTCTTGTCTCAGGAGCTAAAAAGGTTGCTACAAACAAATAATGTAACAAGCGATGACGTTGGATTAATCGTTGGACTAGGAAACTATAATGTGACACCAGATGCACTTGGACCAATGACAATTGAGCATATTTTAGTTACGAATCATTTGTTTATGTTGGAGCATGAAGATGTATCTGAAGGGTATCGACCAGTCGGAGCCATTTCACCAGGTGTTATGGGGACAACTGGAATGGAAACAAGCGATATGATTCAGGGGGTCATTCAAACGTTTCAGCCAGATTTTATTATTGCTGTAGATGCCTTGGCTTCGCGGTCAGTTGAGCGAGTGAATGAAACCATCCAAATTACTGATACTGGAATACATCCAGGTTCTGGTGTAGGGAACAAAAGAAAGGAATTGAGTAAAGAAACGTTAGGGATTCCAGTCATAGCAATAGGTGTTCCTACTGTTGTAGATGCAGTGACAATTACAACAGATACAATTGATCTTTTATTAAAATATTTCGGTCGAAAGTGGAAAGAAAAAGATGATGCGTCAAATCGTTTAGTTCCAGCAAGTATGTCTTTTGGAATGAAGAAGCTTGATGCATCGGATTTACCAACGGAGAAAGAACGAGAGGCAATTTTAGGTATGGTTGGTACGTTATCTGAGGAAGAAAAACGTATGTTTGTGGAAGAAGCGTTGACTTCAAGTGGGAAAAACTTCATTGTTACACCAAAGGAAGTTGATCAATATATGAATGATATGTCTTTATTAATTGCTCAAGGACTGAATGCAGCATTGCATGAAGCGGTTCCGATTGAGAACGCTTCTACGTATTCTAGATAGAATTTTAATATGTTGGTCTATCTCTTATCTACCTGTCATAGAGTAAAACATAGACACGTGAGAGGAGATGAGAGAATGGTACAACGCATCAAAGCATGGAAAAAAGCAGTAGGTGCCTCCCGAAAAGGGGGAATATTTGTTGTAAGTATTATATTATTGTTTATCTTTGTTGGATTGCTTACATCCGTGAAACCCGCTTATCGTATTTCATTAGATATCCTTACAAGATGGACAAATGAGATTGATCGCTCATCATTTCTACATGTATTAGGAATGGAAAATCGGGTGTTTCGTCAACACTTGGAAGAAGGAGAATATGAAATACCAAGAACTTCAGAAATGTTTTTGCAAGTGGCTACAAGCATTAAGATTGATGACCCTCGTACATTTTTAGGTGGAGAGTTACCAGGATTCAATACCTTTGGCAATGCAATTATTGTAGCTGGTGAAGGAACGGACTATACAAATTTGTCTGTTGAATCCTCTCCACCTTTAAAACATGTACTAGAAGAAAGAAATGCGGTCATGGAAGAGTCACTGGAAGAAGAAATAATAGACCCATCAATGACTGAAGGCAAGGAAGTTGTTTTTTTATACAACTCTCATAACCGTGAATCATTCCTACCTCATCTACCTGACGTAACAGACCCAGATAAAGCCTTTCATAATGAAGTAAACATTGGAAAAGTTAGTGAGAGATTCGCCCAAAGAATAAGTACACAAGGAATTGGCTCGGAAATAGATGATACAGATATTATGCATCTATTAAATGAAAAAGGTTGGACATATAGTCAATCCTACCAAGCTTCACGACCAGTTGTAGAAGAAGCGTTAACGTCAAATAAAGACATTCAATATGTATTTGATTTTCATAGAGATAGTCTTCCACGTGATAAAACGACAAAAGAAATAGATGGTGTACCACACGGAAAATTATTGTTCGTTGTCGGAGCAGAATTCCCTACGTTTGAAAAAAATTTAGAACTTGCGACAGAATTACACTATTTAATTGAAGAAAAGTATCCAGGATTGAGTCGGGGAGTATTAACGAAAAAAGGATCAGGAACAAACGGTGTCTTTAATCAGGACGTACTCGACAACGCGTTATTGATAGAATTTGGCGGATATGAAAATACACTAGAAGAACTTTATCGTACGTCTGATAAATTCGCTGAAATATTTAGTGAGTATTATTGGGAAGCGGAAAAAGTGTCAGCAGAAGAATAAGAGGGGAGAAATCGTTGTGAGAGTTTTATTACTATTGTTTATAAGTATCTCAATTTTTTTAGCTGGAATGGTTTTTGGCGGGAACCAGCAAGGAGAAGAAGATTCCTCTCCCATCGAAATTGTGGAGGAAATATCCATCCCAAGTAACATAAGTGAAAATGAAACACCACCTGTAGATGACACGTCACATATGAACCTTACCCAGAAAGCAGCTTCAATTTTAGAGGGAACTATTACAGGTATTTATGACTTTATTGTAATGATCATGTACGAGATTGCTTCGATTTTTTTTAGTATTGCCTAATCTATGGTAGTATACATTAGATGGATTTCATCATGTATTAACGGCGAGTCAATACCGCCACTTCCATTTTTTTAAGAGAATCAAGAAAGCAAGTGTATGAATCAGGTATTGAATGCACTCAAAATTGAATCTATGAGGCCCTGTTGGTATAATAGAGATACACATAACATGAAAGAGTTAAAGGAACTAGATGAGTAGGAGTGGACGAACGGATGGCAAAAAATCAACGAAACGTGCGTAATTTTTCGATCATCGCTCATATTGACCACGGAAAATCAACATTAGCAGATCGAATCTTAGAAAATACAAAAGCATTAACCGAACGAGAAATGAAAGAACAATTTTTAGATGGAATGGATTTAGAGAGGGAACGTGGAATTACAATTAAATTAAATGCTGTACAGCTTGAGTATAAGAGCAAGGCAGGAGAAGATTATACATTCCATTTGATTGATACTCCTGGACATGTAGATTTCACATATGAAGTATCTCGTAGTTTAGCAGCTTGTGAAGGGGCTATTTTAGTTGTAGATGCGGCACAAGGAATTGAAGCTCAAACATTAGCAAACGTTTATTTAGCGTTGGATAATGATCTAGAAATCATTCCGGTTATTAATAAGATAGACTTACCAAATGCTGATCCGGAAAGAGTTACCCAAGAGTTAGTAGACGTAATCGGAATCGATCCTGATGATGTAATCTTAGCTTCAGCCAAAGCAAATATAGGGATTGAAGATATTTTGGAGCGTATTGTAGAACGTGTTCCACCTCCAGCAGGAAACGATAATGCTCCATTAAAAGCACTCGTATTTGATTCATTATATGATTCCTATAGAGGTGTCGTTGCGTATATTTGTATAAAAGAAGGCTCATTACGAGTCGGAGATCATATTACAATGATGGCTACTGGTAAAGAATACGAAGTAAACGAACTTGGCGTATTCACCCCAGCGGACGTGAAGAAAGACATTTTGAATGTAGGAGATGTTGGATATTTAACAGCTTCTATGAAAGATGTAAGTGACACACGCGTCGGAGATACTGTTACATTAACGAATAACCCAGCGGAAGAACCGTTAGAAGGGTATCGTAAAATGAACCCAATGGTTTTCTGTGGATTATATCCAGTTGACTCTGATAATTACAATGATTTAAGAGAAGCCCTGGAGCGACTGGAGTTAAATGATTCTGCGCTTCAATATGAACCTGAAACATCCCAAGCACTTGGCTTTGGTTTTAGAAGCGGGTTTTTAGGATTGTTACATATGGAGATTATTCAAGAACGGATTGAGCGTGAATTCAATATTGATTTAATTACGACGGCCCCAAGTGTAATATATGAAGTAGAAAAAACAGATCACACAGTACTGCATATTGATAACCCATCCTTTATGCCAGATAGAGAAGTTATCGAGGAAATACGAGAACCTTTCGTAGAGGCAAAAATAATGGTTCCAAATGATTTTGTTGGAGCAGTGATGGAATTATGTCAACGCAAACGTGGTCAGTTTAAGGATATGCAATATTTAGATGATATACGCGTGAATGTGATTTATGACATTCCATTATCAGAAATTGTCTATGACTTTTTTGATCAGTTAAAATCTCAAACAAAAGGATATGCATCTTTAGATTACGAGTTTATTGGTAATTTACCATCAGATTTAGTGAAAATGGATATTTTACTACACGGTGAACCGATTGACGCACTTTCACTAATTGTGCATAGAGATTTTGCTCATGAACGGGGAAAGCAAATCGTTGAAAAACTGAAAGATTTGATTCCAAGACAGCAATTTGAAGTCCCAATTCAAGCAGCAATCGGAAATAAAATTGTTTCTAGGTCAAATATTAAAGCTGTCCGAAAAGATGTTACCGCTAAGTTATATGGTGGGGACGTTACACGAAAAAGAAAGCTACTTGAAAAGCAAAAAGAAGGTAAAAAACGTATGAAGATGGTCGGTTCTGTTGAAATTCCTCAGGAAGCGTTCATGGCTGTATTAAAATTAGGAGACGACTAATTCATTAACGCACAGATAGAAAGAAGATAAACATTTCATTGAACGGGTATTGCATAAAAGGAATATAAATTCCACTATGCAGTACTCGTTTTTATCTGACTTATTGAATGAAAGAAGTCATTTAATCTTTTATTAACCAATTTTGATCAATTTGATTGACAAAGAAAACAAGGTTTGATAATTTAATATTAGCACTCAGGAGGTTAGAGTGCTAACAAGGAGTGATCATCATGTTAACCGATCGACAATTAGTAGTTTTTAGAGCGATTATTGATGATTTCATAGCGTCTGCCCAACCAGTTGGGTCACGCGCAATTTCTGAAAAAGAAAATATAAAAGTAAGTTCAGCTACTATTCGTAACATTATGGCTGAATTAGAGGAGATCGGTGTTTTAGAAAAGACACATTCTTCATCAGGACGTATCCCTTCAGAGAAAGGGTATCGTTATTATGTGGATCATGTCATTCAACCATCTATCATCCAAAACGATGAAGTGGATGTCATCAGACATTTACTTCAAGACGGTATTGTTGAATTTGAGCAGATTGTTCAAATGTCTGCTGAAGTATTATCTGAGTTGACTAGTTATACATCGATTATTTTAGGTCCGCAAATGTTTGAAACGAAATTAAAGCAATTGCAAATTGTACCGTTATCCAAACATAGTGCAGTCGCTATCCTCGTTACGAACACTGGCCATGTAGAACATCGCTCATTTACGATACCAGAAGCGTACAATATTTCTGATTTAGAAAAACTTGTAAACATATTAAATGATCGTCTCGCAGGAGTGCCAATGGTTCAATTGTCTACGAAGTTAGATAATGAATTTCTACTGTTGCTTCAACAACACATTCGAGATGTCGACGCTTCATTTTATTATTTAAAAGAAGTGTTACTCTATGATCAACCATCTAAGTTATATATTGGTGGCAAAAAAAATGTGTTAAGACAGCCAGAGTTCCACGATGTGAAAAAATTATATTCATTTTATTCGATGATGGAAAACGAACAAGAAATCATTCGTCTATTGACATCTGAAAAAGAAGGAATTAAGGTTACTATTGGAAATGAAAACAAAATGGAAGCAATAAAAGATTTTAGTTTGATTACTGCAACATATTCATTTGGTCATGATGACTTAGGAACAATTGGTTTATTAGGGCCAACACGTATGGAATATCAAAAGGTCATTCCATTGCTACAAGCATTATCTGAAGAAATTACAGATGCATTATATATGTTTCATAACAAGTATTCATAAGGATTGAAACTATAGTTACAATGATTGCCAGTAAATGGTTTATTTCAAAACCCATTCATGGTATAGTCTAGCAGGGTAGTTTGAATTAGGAGGTGCGCACGATGCAGGAAGAAACAAAAGCAAGTGAAACGAATCATGTTGATGAGCAATCAACTGAAGATGAAGAGACAGTTGAAGTCATTGAACCAGAAATCATTGATGAGTCTGAAGATACATCTGAAGAATCTGAAGAACTAAAAAAAGCTATTGAAGAAAAAGATGAGTATTACAATCATATGCTTCGTTTACAAGCCGAATATGATAACTTTAAAAAACGAACGCAAAAAGAACGTATAGCAGAACGAAAATATAAGGCACAGGATTTAGCAACGGAGTTATTGCCAGTGCTTGATAATTTTGAGAGAGCTTTGCAAGTAGAAGAAACCGAAGAGACTAAAGGTCTTATTCAAGGAATAACTATGGTTTACAATCAATTTAAAGAAGCCTTCACTTCCCAAGGAATAAAAGAAGTTGAAACAGTTGGTGCTACGTTTGATCCAAATTTACACCATGCTGTTATGCAAGTGGAAGAAGAAGGTAAAGATAAAGATGAAGTGGTAGAAGAATTACAAAAAGGATACATCCTTAATGATCGCGTTATTCGACCAGCAATGGTTAAAGTGAATAAATAGGAAATGGTGCCAAGGAGGAACTAAACAATGAGTAAAATTATCGGAATTGACTTAGGAACAACAAATTCATGTGTGTCAGTTATTGAAGGTGGGGAAGCTGTCGTTATCCCTAACCCAGAGGGAAATAGAACTACACCGTCAGTAATTTCTTTTAAAGATGGAGAACGTCAAGTAGGAGAAGTTGCTAAAAGACAAGCTATTACAAATCCGAACACAATCCAATCGATTAAACGTCATATTGGATCAGATTATAAAGTAGAAATCGAAGGAAAAGAATATACACCACAGGAAGTTTCGGCAATGATTTTACAACATATTAAATCTTACGCTGAAGACTACATTGGCGAGGAAATAACAAAAGCAGTAATTACAACACCTGCATATTTCAATGACTCACAACGTCAAGCGACAAAAGATGCTGGTGAAATTGCAGGACTAGAAGTGGAGCGTATTATTAACGAACCAACTGCTGCTGCACTTGCCTATGGTATGGACAAAGGTGAAGAAGATCAAACAATTCTTGTGTATGACTTAGGTGGAGGTACATTCGACGTATCCATCCTAGATATTGGTGGAGGAACATTTGAAGTAATCTCTACTGCAGGAGATAACCAACTTGGTGGAGATGATTTTGACGAGGTTATTATTGATTACATGGTACAAGAATTTAGAAAAGAAAATGGAATTGACTTATCACAAGATAAAATGGCTACACAGCGTTTGAAAGATGCAGCTGAAAAAGCGAAGAAAGATTTATCAGGTGTGTCTCAAACACAAATTTCATTACCGTTTATTACAGCTGGAGATGCAGGACCACTTCACTTAGAAATGAATTTAACTCGTGCGAAGTTCGAAGAGTTATCTTCAGACCTCGTTGAAAAAACGATGGTTCCTACACGTAAAGCTTTACAAGATGCTGATTTATCAGCAAACGAAATTGATAAGATTTTACTTGTTGGTGGATCAACTCGTATTCCTGCTGTACAAGAAGCAATTAAACGTCTGACTGGAAAAGAACCTTCACGTGGTGTGAATCCAGATGAAGTTGTAGCACTTGGCGCAGCGATTCAAGGTGGAGTGTTACAAGGTGATGTAAAAGATGTTCTTTTACTTGATGTAACTCCATTATCCCTTGGAATTGAAACAATGGGTGGAGTGTTGACTCAACTCATCGAAAGAAACACAACAATTCCTACAAGTACATCACAAGTGTTCTCTACAGCTGCAGATAATCAAACAGCAGTAGATATTCATGTATTACAAGGAGAACGCGAGATGGCAGCTGATAACAAGACACTAGGTCGTTTCCAATTAGCAGATATTCCACCTGCACCAAGAGGGGTTCCACAAATCGAAGTTTCATTCGATATTGATGCGAACGGAATTGTAAACGTACGTGCGAAAGATATGGGAACAGATAAAGAACAATCGATTACCATTAAATCTTCATCAGGTTTATCTGAAGAAGAAATCGAGCAAATGATTAAAGATGCTGAAGAAAATGCTGAAGCAGATAAGAAACGTAGAGAAGAAGTTGATTTACGTAATGAAGCTGATCAGTTAATTTTCACAACAGATAAAACTTTGAAAGATTTAGAAGATAAAGTTTCTGAAGATGAGAAGAAACAAGCAGAAGATGCAAAAGAAGCTCTTCAAAAAGCAATTGAAGCTGATGATTTAGAAGATATTAAAGCGAAAAAAGAATCTTTAGAAGAACAAGTTCAACAACTATCTGTGAAACTATATGAACAAATGCAACACGAAGCTGAAGCAAGCCAAGGTGCAGAAGGTGAGCAAGGTGACGATGTAGTTGATGCAGACTACCAAGAAGTAGATGAAGAAGAGAACGATAAAGAAGAAAAATAAATACAAAGCTTTCAATCAAAAGTCAAAGTCAGGTGTATCTTGGCTTTGACTTTTTTACGAATGTATCCAATTCATGAAGGTATTATTTGTTTGATTGAGGATTGTATTTACGTTAACATGAAAGCTATGTGTAATTAGAAGTTCCGGGAGAGTGATTGAAATTGAGTAAGCGTGATTATTACGAAATATTAGGAGTCGATAAAGGGGCTTCTAAACAAGATATACGAAAAGCATATCGTCAACTAGCACGAAAATATCATCCTGATGTGAACAAAGAAGATGGGGCTCAAGAAAAATTCATCGAAGCAAAAGAAGCGTATGAAGTGTTAAGTGACGAACAAAAACGTGCACAATATGATCAATTTGGTCATGCAGGTCCGCAAAGTCAAGGCTTTGGTGGTGGAGGTCAAGATTTCGGTGGATTTGGCGATATTTTTGATATGTTCTTTGGTGGAGGTGGTGGCAGATCACAAGATCCAAACGCACCTACACAAGGATCTGATCTTCAATATACAATGACGTTAGATTTTGAAGAAGCGGTATTTGGAAAAGAAACTGAAATTAAAATTCCAAGTGAAGAAACGTGTGAAACA
>Ga0079226_10004792_pt1 | contig 10350 bp, 7 predicted proteins | sample Poulit2014_FD_76345 | JGI IMG/M metagenome (GOLD analysis project Ga0079226, IMG submission 76345) | Agricultural soil microbial communities from Georgia to study Nitrogen management - Poultry litter 2014 | ecosystem: Environmental > Terrestrial > Soil > Agricultural land | place: USA: Georgia...
AGGCAAACCGCACACAGTCTTCGCCTAAAGCTAAGGAACCGAAGGAACATGTGGTTATTCGCAACAACCCGACAGAACGTGTAAATTAGCGGTCATGTCCAAAACGTCGCCAACTATCGGGCCCATCAAGGTGCTGTTTGACCTCCCCCAGGTCACCATCCGAACCCGCTCGGTTTCCGAGATGCAAAATAACGTCTACCTGATCACATCCAAAACCACCGGCGCTCAAGTGCTCATTGACGCCGCGGATGAGCCGGATGCCATCATGGAATTGGTTGCCTCGGCCGCCGCTGACACGCCATGCGATCTGGATTTGGTGTCGTTAATTACTACGCACGAACACTGGGACCATATTCGAGCCCTCCCCGAAATCGTGGAACGCACCAAGGTACCAACATCCGCCGGAGCCCCCGATGCCGATGCGATTTACGAAGCGACCGGGATCCGTGCCAAAGTGGAGCTGCAACACGGCGATAAGGCCCAATTCCCAGGGATTGCCCTAGATGTTATTGGGCTGCGCGGCCACACCCCGGGGTCCGTCGCCCTGGTGTATGTCCCCAACGGGGACGAACCGACCATCATTTTTTCTGGTGACGCATTATTTCCCGGTGGGGTGGGCAATACCTGGCAGGATCCGGCACGTTTTGACTCGCTGTTCACCGACGTCACGCAACGCGTTTTCGCCGTCTATGATGACGACACCGTCGTCCTTCCGGGCCACGGTGGCTACACCGTGCTGGGCAATGAACGCCCACACCTGGATGAATGGCGTGCTCGCGGCTGGTAATTATTTTTCACGCCGGGTGACGAGTGTGTCTAGATAAAATAATCCAGCTCTTTATGGCCGACCACAAAGATGCGACGGAACGGGTAGACGGTGACTTCTTGACCATCCGGTCCGGTATAGGGCGGATACGCATCCAACATTTCGGTCTTATAGCGGGCCACAAATGCGTCATGCAGCGTGGTGCCGTGGGCAGCATCGTGGTCTGCAAGCTTCTGTAATACCGGCCGCAAGGCGGCGCCCTTCACCCAGTCAAAGACCGGGTCTGGGCCCGCTAACACCTGGTGGTAGGTGGTTTCCCAAACATTAGGGCGGAACCCGTGCTCTAACATCAGATGCGTGTAGTCCTCAACCGGATGCACGGTCTCCCCGGTATATGCCGCATCTGCGGCTACCGCGAATTTTTCTTCCGCCGCCAGGGCGCCGATATACCGGTGGGATGGCGCAATACTATTCCCGGGCACCTGCATGGCAAACCAAGCGCCCGGGTTCAGGGCTGCTAACCAGTTGCTTATGACTTCCAGGTGATTCGGAATCCACTGAAACATCGCATTTGAGATAATGGCGTCGGTATCAGCTGGTGGCATCCAGGACGCCGCCTCCTGTTGCTGGAACGACACGTTGGCCCTGACGTCGTCGCCTGTGGTCTCCAGCAACTGGTTGGCGTCGGCAATCATTTCGGCTGACGCGTCATAGCCGGTGATATGCGCACGGGGCCACCGCTCGGCCAGCGTCATCGTCATATTGCCGGGGCCACAGCCCACATCGAAGATCTGCTGCGGGGCGTCAAGTTGGACGGCGTTGGTCAAGTCCACAAAAGGCCGTGCACGGTGACCGGCGAAATGCGCATACTGGGCGGGATCCCATACGAAGTTTTCCATAACCCCACCCTAAACCGGACCCGAGCATGCTGCCTGGGACCGGCGTTATGAATCGCAATGTTCGTGTAGCCCAGGCTCCTCGCGGAGGGCACTAGGATGGATCGAGTGCAACTGACTGATTTTATCCCTGATCCTGCCCACGACAGCCATGCCCTTGCGCCGGAACTGCTCTATGACCGGTTTGTCGAATGGACAACGCAACGCGGCATTGAACTGTATCCGGCCCAAGACGAGGCCGTCACCGAATTAGTGGACGGCAAAAACGTTATTATGGCCACCCCCACCGGATCCGGCAAGTCGATGGTGGCGCTCGCCGCACACTTCTATGCGCTAGCGAAGGGGCAGACGAGTTATTACACCGCCCCGATTAAAGCCTTAGTGTCAGAAAAGTTTTTTGATCTGATCGATATTTTTGGTGCCGATAACGTCGGCATGGTCACCGGTGACTCCGCGATCAACGCGGATGCGCCCATCATTTGTTGTACCGCAGAGATTTTGGCCATCCACGCACTACGTGAGGGCTCCGGGCTGGACGTCGGCCCCGTGGTGATGGATGAGTTTCACTTTTATGCCGACCCACAACGGGGTTGGGCCTGGCAGGTGCCGCTGCTGGAACTGCCGCAGGCACAGTTTGTGTTAATGTCGGCCACCCTGGGCGACACCCGGTTTTTTGAAGACTCCTTGACCGAACGCACGGGGCTGGAAACGGTCACGGTTTCTTCTGCTACCCGGCCGATCCCCTTGTACTTTGACTACTCCGAAATTCCGGTGCAACAACAAGTCGAAACCCTGGTTGCATCCCAGATGGCACCGATCTATATTGTGCACTTCTCACAGTTGGACGCCGTCGAGCAGGCATCCAACCTGTCCTCGATTTCGGTGACCACCCGGGACGAAAAAGATCAGATTGCCAAAATTATTCAAGAATTTCGGTTTACCTCCGGGTTCGGGAAAACATTAAACCGGTTGATCAGGCAGGGCATCGGTGTGCACCACGCCGGCATGTTACCCAAATACCGCCGATTGGTTGAACGACTGGCCCAGGACGGCTTGCTCAAAGTGATTTCCGGGACCGACACCCTGGGGGTCGGGATTAATGTTCCGATCCGTACCGTGTTGATGACCGGTCTGTCGAAATTTGATGGTGTCCGGCAGCGTCACCTCAATGCCCGAGAGTTTCATCAGATCGCTGGCCGCGCCGGGCGCGCGGGTTTTGATACCGCCGGGACCGTGGTGGTGCAGGCCCCCGAACATATTATTGAAAATGCGCTGACGGATGCTAAAGCCGCCGAGAAATTTGCGAACGTCAAGGATCCCGCCGAACGGGCCCGCCGGATCGCTCAATCGTCGAAGTCGCAACCGAAGAAAACTCCGCCCAAAGGTTTTGTGTCTTGGTCTCAGGCCACCTTCGATAGGCTCGTGGTGGCCGAGCCCGAACCGATGGTTTCGCGCATGCGCATCACTCATTCGATCCTGTTGAACATCCTGGCCCGGCCGGGCAATCCGATCACCACGGTGCGCCGGATGATCCAGCGCTCCGCTGAGACCCGGGCGTCCAAGGCTGCTCTGCAGCGTCGCGCTATTGGTATTTTGCGTGAGCTGTTGGTCACCGACGTCGTCGTGGTGAATGATACCCCGGATGCCTGGGGCAATCGGTTAGAGCTCACGGTTGAACTGCAGGCCGATTTCGCGTTAAATCAGCCGCTCTCCCCCTTCGCCTTGGCCGCATTTGAGCTGCTGGATATTGAATCGCCGACCTACGCGGTGGATATGGTGTCGATGATCGAGGCCACGTTGGAGTCGCCACGTCAGGTCCTGACCGCCCAGTTACGCAAAGTGCGGGACGAAGAAATGTCTCGCATGCGCGCCGACGGATACGAGTATAACGAGCGGATGAATGTGTTAGATAAACTCACGCATCCCCAACCGCTGGCTGAATTACTGGACCAACAATTTGAGCTGTACCGGCAGGGTGCGCCATGGTTGGCCGAATTTGAATTGCAACCCAAATCGGTGGTCCGTGATATGTATGAGCGGGCCATGGGCTTTGGCGATTATGTGAATTACTACGGCATCGCCCGATCCGAGGGTGTGCTGTTGCGCTATCTGACCGATGCGGCCAAGGCACTACGCCAAACGATCCAGCAGGAACTGCGCACCGATGAACTGGACTTGCTCCAAGAATGGTTAGAAACCATTATTCTCACCACCGACTCTTCACTGCTAGAAGAGTGGGAAAATATGTTGACCGACGACGTCGACCAGCTGATCGCCAACCACGAGTCGCTGACGCCACCCGAGCCGCCCAAACTGACCGATCAGCTCGGCGTTTTTACCGTGATGCTGCGCAACGCCATGTTCCAACGAGTCCAATTCTTTGGTGATGAACAAGATGCCCGTCTGGAGGCCCTGGATCATTTGCCCGACGGAGCCGTGCCCTTCACCGCGGATAATTGGGCCGATGCGTTGGATGACTATTTTGGTCAGTACGAAGACCTCGATGATTCACCGGCAGCCCGGACACCAGAGTTCTTCCGGATTGAGAAATCTCCCGCACTGACCGGCGCCGAAATGGCAGATGTGGGTGCCGCCGCCGGTGATTACTGGGTGGTAACCCAGGTGCTGGTTGACCCCAGCGGGAACCATGATTTTGGGATCAACGCGGTGGTCCACCTGGACGCGTCAAATGAGCAGGGCTCCCCCGCGGTGACCACTCTGTCTGTTGGCACCCCGATGCTCTAAGAGAGGAGCACATGACTGATCTACCTGACAATACCGCCACCACCGATGCCGCTGTCCTTGGCACGGTCCGTGCTGCGACCCCTGCTGATGTGCCTGCCATTTTGGATTTGATTCATCAGCTGGCCGTCTATGAAAAAGAACCGGATGCGGTGAACAACACCGAAGCCATGTTGCATGACCACCTATTTGGGAATAATCCACGGGTCTTTTGTCACGTCATTGACGACGTCGTCGACGGCGATCCTCAGGTGGTGGGGATCGCTGTGTGGTTTGAAACGTATTCGACGTGGGAAGGCGTGCACGGTATTTGGTTGGAGGATCTGTTCGTGATTCCGGCGATGCGCGGTCGTGGGCACGGCAAAAAGTTGTTGTTGCACCTGGCCGGTCTTGCCGTGGACCGCGGTTACACGCGCTATGAGTGGACCGTATTGGACTGGAATACGCCGTCGATTGAATTTTATGCTTCGTTAGGTGCGGTACCGATGGATGAGTGGACGAACTACCGGCTAGACGGCGACGCTCTGCGACATGCCGCGGCGCGAAGCTAAACTCGCGAAATATCACATCGTAAAACATTTGGTCTGAAGGGAAAATTCATGTCCACTGCTACCCATACTGCCGGTTCCACGGCGTTGATGCAGGATGGAACCGGGGTCCGGGATCATACATTTACTGTGCCCTTGGATCATAGTGTTCCGGACGGCGAGCTCATCACGGTTTATGCTCGGGAATATTTTACTCCCGACCAGTCGGAGAAGCCGTGGCTGTTGTTTTTGCAGGGCGGTCCGGGTGGCAAAGGCTCTCGTCCTGCCAAGGTCAGCGGTTGGCTGGCGGAGGCATTAAAACAATACCGAGTGTTGATGTTGGATCAGCGCGGGACTGGGCTGTCCACGCCGGTGAACCGGCACACCTTGAAACACCGCGGTGCCCCAGCCGCACAGGCGCAGTATTTACGGCATTTTCGGGCGCCAGATATTGTGGCGGATGCCGAGGCGATTCGGAAGGCGTTGGGGTCAGCACCCTGGGTGACCCTTGGGCAGTCGTTTGGTGGGTTTTGTACGCTCACGTATTTGTCGTTTGCCCCGGAGGGGTTGGCAGGGTCCATGATCACCGGTGGTATCCCTCCTCTTGAGGGCCCGGCTGATCAGGTATATCGGGCAACATATCGGCGTATGGCCGCTCGGAATCGGGAGTATTTCCGGCGTTTTCCGGCCGACCTTGAGACGTTGTTGAATATTTGTCGCAGGGTTCGCCAGGATGATGTTGTGCTGCCGGATGGGTCACCATTAACGGTTGGCCGGGTCCAAACGTTGGGCATGTATTTGGGTGGCAATGCGCGCATCGATACGCTGCATTATATTTTTCAAGACGCTTTTATTCCTGGCACTGATACGCTCTCCGATACGTTTCTTGAAGCCGTCTATGCGCAAGTTTCTCGTGCTACGAACCCCCTGTATCTCGTACTGCATGAAGCAATTTATGCTCAACCGGGGGCTCAACCCACCGCCTGGGCTGCCCAACGGGTCCTGGCAGACTTTCCCGAGTTCAACCCCAAAAAAGCTGATACACCACTACTCACCGGTGAGATGTGTTTTGACTGGTACACGGAACTTGATCCGACCTTACGGCCAATGACTCGGGTGACCGAACTGCTTGCCGCGTACCGAAATTGGGGTCCGCTATACGACTTAGAGCAGTTATCGGCGAATACTGTTCCTGTGGCCGCGTTGGTGTATACGGATGATGTTTTCGTGGACCGGGATTTGTCTCTTGCTGCAGCAGAAAAAGTGCGGAATCTCAGCGTTTGGGAGTCAGATCAGTGGCATCACGATGGCATTGGTGAAGCAGGAGCCGAGATTTTCCAGCGACTCCATGCAATGATTCAGCCCGCCTGATTGTTGGTAGCACGTCGGGCAGGAGTTAAAATAATTGCTCGCGAGGATGCACGATCTTCGCGAGCAATTGATCACTGATTATTTTTTGGGTTCCCCGTTTTGTTTCCCATTGGTGTCGGGGGCGAGCACCGGGCCGTGGGTCGTGACGATCCGTTGTGACATCATCGCCGGGATGCCGCGACGATTGGCATCTTCCAGCCGTGTCTCGTGTGCGGTCCGGATAATGGCTGACCACTGGTCTTTGTGATCGATCAGTTCTTCCAGGTATCGATGTTCGACTTCCTGTGCCTGATGCGTCCAATAGTCCATTTTCTCTGCGGCACGTTTCTGGACTTCTACCGGACTGTCTTCCGGGAGCTGAGTGTAACGGTGCGCAAACTTCTCAGCGTTCTGCAGAGCACGCAAGGCTTTGCCTCGGGGGCTAGCCAGGGACCACACGATGGTCACGAGCAAGATAGCGACAATGACAAGGAGGGATGTGCTGGTACTTGGTTCATTGACCGGCACGTCTTGGCCGTCATAGACAAAGGGCAGGTTGTTCTGGCTCAGCGCGTGCAGCATCAGTTTGACCCCGATGAAGCCCAGGATGGCTGCTAGGCCATACCCCAGGTACACGAGACGGTCCAATAGACCGTCAATCAGGAAGTACAACTGCCGGAGCCCAAGTAGTGCGAACGCATTGGCGCTAAAGACAATGTATGGTTCCTGAGTCAGCCCAAAGATGGCGGGGATCGAGTCAAGTGCAAAGATGAGGTCTGTTGCACCGATGGCGACCATGACGAGCAACATCGGGGTGACTAGTCGTTTACCATCGATTTTGGTCGTGAGTTTTTCACCGTCGTATTGTTCCGAGACCGGCATAATCTTGCGCGCGAAACGTACCAGCACGTTGTCAGCTTCGGAGCCGGCTTCTTCTGCCGAGGAGAATTCGGATTTGAGTTGCTGGCCAGCCAGCAGGAGCAGGAAGAGCCCGAAGATGTAAAACGCGTCTGACCACCAGTCGAGGATGGCTGCGCCCGCCAGAATAAAGACGGTTCGGCTGATCAGCGCAAAGGTTATCCCGACGAGTAAGACTTTTTGTTGGAATTTCCGTGGCACACTAAAGCTGGTCATGATGATCATGAACACGAATAAGTTGTCAACGGAGAGAGCTTTTTCGGTAATGAACCCCGCATAATACTCAATAGCGTGGTCGGTGTCTCCCACCATGAAGAAGACCAGCCCGAATGCTAGCGCAATCCCAACGTAAATGGCAGACCAGATTGCTGCTTCTTTGAGCGTGGGGATATGAGATTTCTTGACGTGAAAGAAATAATCAAACAGGATGAGGCCGATGATGACGGCAATTGTGACAGCCCAAGTAAGCCCAGTGATTTCCATGTACAGGGAGTCCTTCCATTTTTATGGGTGCGTTTAGCTCCGCAAGTCTCTCCCCCGACGTTACTAACGGGGCCCACTTCCGGCCGAACGACGATGTTCGACGTGTTGACGTAAGTGGAACTTTTGGGATACTCCCTTGTTGTGGAATGACTATATCAGCAAAACGCGAAGAGACCGACCTTCCGTGCGCTACCGCACAGAGAAATATGTCACATTATGCGTGACCTTCGCGCTGCATGTCCCGCAGTTCTTTCTTCAATTCAGAAACCTCGTCGCGCAACCGCGCCGCCAACTCAAAGTTTAAGTCCACGGCTGCTTGGTGCATTTGCTCTGACATTTGTTGGATTAGGTCTGAGAGATCTTTGGCCGGCACCGCAGCAAGCTTGGCAACGTGAGTATCTTCCGAGGTCATTGATGCTTCTTGCTGTTCTTCGGTGATTGTCGCGGTATAGCCGCGGTTGCCCATACCGTAGTCAAAGCCGGTCTTAATGCCCGCCATACCGGACATCAGATCTTGTGTATCAGCATCTTCACGAGCAAGCTGGTCGGTGATGTCTGCGATCCGTTTACGCAACGGTTGTGGATCGATCCCGTGTTTCGTATTGTGTGCGATTTGAATATCGCGACGGCGGTTGGTCTCGTCAATGGCAAACTGCATGGACTCCGTGACTTTATCCGCGTACATGTGTACTTCACCAGAGACGTTTCGGGCGGCACGGCCAATGGTTTGAATCAGTGAACGGTTAGAACGCAGGAAGCCTTCTTTATCGGCATCGAGGATCGATACAAGTGACACTTCTGGCAGGTCCAAGCCTTCTCGGAGCAAGTTAATACCGACTAGGACATCAAAAACGCCTCGGCGCAGTTCGGTCATGAGTTCCACGCGTCGCAACGTATCAACATCAGAGTGCAAGTACTGGACCCGTACACCGTGTTCGACCAAATATTCGGTGAGATCTTCGGCCATCCGTTTGGTCAAGGTGGTCACTAACACACGTTCATCACGTTCCACCCGAAGGTTGATCTCCTCCATAAGGTCATCGATCTGGCCTTTGGTTTCTTTGACCACAATCTGCGGATCCACCAGCCCGGTGGGGCGGATAATTTGTTCGACGACCCCGTCGGATTGACCGAGCTCATAGGGGCCGGGCGTTGCTGACATATAGACGGTCTGACCAATGCGTTCTAAGAACTCATCCCATTTCAGGGGACGGTTATCCAGCGCCGAGGGCAAGCGGAAACCATGGTCGACCAGGGTGCGCTTTCGTGAGGCGTCACCTTCGTACATCCCACCGATCTGTGGGACCGTGACGTGCGATTCGTCAATGACCAGTAAAAAATCGTCCGGGAAATAATCCAGCAGGGTGTGCGGTGCGGACCCTTGGGGCCGACCGTCGATGTGGCGCGAGTAGTTTTCAATCCCGTTGCAGTAGCCCATTTGCTGCATCATCTCGAGGTCATATGTGGTACGCATACGCAACCGTTGAGCTTCGAGCAGCTTATTTTGGGATTCTAGTTCCTGCAGGCGATCGCGCAGTTCATCTTCAATGTCTTTGATGGCGCGAGCCATCCGATCGTCCCCGGCCACATAGTGCGACGCCGGGAAAATATACATTTCCTCTTCATCGCGGATGACGTCGCCGGTCATCGGGTGCAGGGTCTGGACGGCATCAATTTCATCGCCAAAGAATTGGATGCGCACCGCGAGTTCTTCGTACATGGGAATGATTTCCACGGTGTCGCCGCGCACGCGGAAGGTACCGCGGTGAAAATCCGTGTCATTGCGGGCGTACTGCATATTCACGAACTGGCGTAGCAGGTCGTCACGGTCCAAGAGGTCCCCCACTTTGACGGTGACCATTTGGGCGATGTATTCCTCGGGGGTACCTAAACCGAAGATGGACGATACGGTGGCCACCACAATGGTGTCTCGGCGGGTCAACAGCGCGTTGGTTGCGGAGTGCCGGAGCCGTTCGACTTCCTCGTTGATTGACGAGTCTTTTTCAATGAACGTATCGGTTTGGGGCACATACGCTTCGGGCTGGTAGTAGTCGTAATAGGATACGAAATACTCGACCGCGTTATTCGGGAGCAGATCGCGGAATTCATTGGCGAGTTGGGCGGCCAGGGTTTTATTCTGGACCAGTACCAGGGTGGGCCGTTGAAGGCGCTCCACCAGCCAGGTGGCGGTTGCGGATTTACCGGTACCGGTGGCCCCCAGCAGCACGACATCCTTTTCGCCACCCTCAATGCGTTCAGCGAGCTCGGCGATGGCTTGTGGCTGGTCCCCCGCTGGCTCATAGGGTGCTTCAACCTTGAACGGGGCGACTACACGATTAATCTCTCGGGCCATACTCATGGCTCATATGCTACGCCTGTCGGTCAGGGCTGACCACTTGTTCGCCCGCCGGCTAAGGCCTGCGGCTAACTGAAGAGCAGCAGGACGTAGACCCCGAAGATCATCAGATGCGGTAGGGCGTGCATGACCGTGATTTTTGGTGCGCTGAAGTTGATGATGGTGACCATCATGGTGACAGCTAACAGCACGATATTGGCACCGGTTTCTGCCAGCACGACGGTCTGTCCGGTGGCCAATCCGATCAGGAGCACAGCCGGAATGGTGAAGGACACGGTGGACACGAGAGCACCGTGGCACAGGTTGATGACC
>Ga0079226_10004793_pt1 | contig 10348 bp, 14 predicted proteins | sample Poulit2014_FD_76345 | JGI IMG/M metagenome (GOLD analysis project Ga0079226, IMG submission 76345) | Agricultural soil microbial communities from Georgia to study Nitrogen management - Poultry litter 2014 | ecosystem: Environmental > Terrestrial > Soil > Agricultural land | place: USA: Georgia...
AGTGAGGCGGGGTTGCTATCCGCCGAAGGTGCTGATGACGGGGTTCCACTGGCGGATGGAGCGACCGTCCAGGACACCCCCGGTGTGGAAGGGATCCTGATTCATGATCTGTTCGGCATCGGCGAGGGTGGAGCCATCCTCTAATTCGATGACGATCAGTGCGCCACCCTCACCGTCGGTGAAGGGGCCGGATCCAACGATCTGGCCCTTGTCTTTCAGGGAGCCGATGAATTCACGGTGCACCGGACGCAGGTTGATGATCTCCTCGCTGTCCGGGTTGTAGGTGTAGGTTACTGCGAAGTAGGTCATGGGTAACGATTGTAGGCAACCGTCCGCCAGCCCACCCTCGGGTGGCCTGAGATTGTCGAAACTGCGACGAAGGGTAGGGTAGACAACCGTGAGTGATGTTTCAGCAGGCGCAATGGGCGCACCAGAAGGCCGGTCGGATGCCACGGTGTCCGACGGCGTGTCCCCGAAACCATCAAACTGGAATCTGCCCAATTTCCTGACCAGTCTGCGCATCCTCGTGATTCCGCTGTTCGCCTGGCTGACGCTGGAGGGGCAGGCGGAGAACAACGCCCACGCCTGGTGGGCTCTCGTGGTCTTCGTACTGCTGATGATCACCGACAAGCTTGATGGTGATATCGCACGTGCCAGGGGACTGGTCACCGACTTCGGTAAGATCGCGGACCCCATTGCAGACAAGGCTCTGATGACCACGGCCTTTATCTGCTTCAACATCATCGGCATTCTTCCGTGGTGGGCCACTGCCCTCATTGTGATCAGGGAATTCGGGATCACCATCTGGCGTTTCTTCCAGCTGCGTCAGGGCACCGTGGTGCCAGCCAGCAAGGGTGGCAAGATGAAGACCGCCCTGCAGACCCTGGCCGTTGCGCTCTACCTCGCGCCCCTGCCGGGATGGATGGACATCCCGAGCCAGATCGTCATGTACGCCGCGGTGGCGGTCACGGTGTTCACCGGAATACAGTACATCGTAGATTCCCGGAAGTCCTCCAACTAGCGAATGTCGGCCACATCAGCCACCCCGATGCCCCCGGCCCGGTTGCTGCTGGAGCTGCTCACCGATGCCGGTCAGACACTGTCCTTCTGTGAATCCCTCACCGCCGGACTGGCCGCCGCCACGTTCGCGGGTGTGCCGGGGGCCTCGAAGGTCCTGCGGGGAGGTCTGGTCACCTACGCCACGGAACTGAAGATCGAGTTGGCTGGGGTGCCGCGGGAGCTCGTCGACAAGCACGGGGTGGTCTCACCCGAGTGTGCGACGGCCATGGCCACCGGTGCCCGGCAGCGTTGTTCGTCGGACTGGGCACTTTCGCTGACCGGGGTCGCCGGCCCGGACAGTCAGGACGGCCGTCCCGTCGGTGAGGTGTGGATCGGTCTGGCTGGCCCAGCGGGACGTAGTGAATCCATCGCGGCGTTCACTTCGCAGGAGCAGGTACGCTTGGCTGAACTCGTCCGGCGGTCGCCGCTGGAGGGGCGACAGGAAATCCGTGAATCTGCAGTTCAACGGTGTTTTCAGATTCTGATTGAGCGTCTCACCGGCACTATTGAGCCCGGATGACTCAGGATCCAAGGTAAACTGGGAACAAATTTGAGGGAAAGAGAGTTAAACCTAGTGATGGTTACTTACACAGCCCTTCTCGATAAACCACTTACCGAGGCAACCAAGCGGACCGCACCGGAACCGCTACTTCGTGAGGCCCTCGGCGCAGCCCTTCGTTCCTTCCGTGCGGATCAGGGAATCACCCTGCGTGAACTGGCGAAGGCATCCCGTGTCTCGCCGGGATATCTCTCAGAACTTGAGCGTGGCCGGAAGGAAGTCTCCTCCGAGCTGCTCGCCTCCGTCTGTCACGCGCTGGGTGCAAGCGTCGCCGATGTCCTGATCGAGGCCGCCGGTTCCATGGCACTGCAGGCAGCCCGGGAAGACCTGGCGCGCGTCTAGGATCTGACTTGCCCCCTGCGGGAATAACCCCGGGGGCAGTGCCACCTTGACCCCCGCATCAGGGAGTCCAGACAGCTACTATGGTGACAACGTATACATAGGACAGCTGTCGGGCCCGGTGCCGCATGCTAGAAATGTAGACAGCGATAATATCTGTTAAAGAGATTTAGGAAGGCTCGACTTCATCATGGCTAACCCATTTACAAAGGCATGGAAGTACCTGATGGCTCTGTTCGACTCCAAGATTGAGGAGAACGCGGACCCGAAGGTACAGATCCAGCAGGCCATTGAAGATGCCCAGCGTCAGCACCAGGAGCTGTCGCAGCAGGCGGCGGCGGTGATCGGTAATCAGCGTCAGCTGGAGATGCAGCTCAACCGTCGACTCGCTGAGATCGAGAAGCTGCAGAGCAACACCCGTCAGGCACTTCAGCTGGCTGACAAGGCCCGCGCCGAGGGTGATGTGCAGAAGGCCACCGAGTATGAAAATGCCGCGGAAGCCTTCGCCGCACAGCTGGTCACCGCTGAGCAGAGCGTCGAGGACACCAAGCAGCTGCACGACCAGGCCCTGCAGCAGGCTGAACAGGCCAAGAAGGCTGTTGAGCGTAACTCCATGGCCCTGCAGCAGAAGGTGTCCGAGCGCACCAAGCTGCTCAGCCAGCTGGAGCAGGCCAAGATGCAGGAGAAGGTCTCGGAGTCGCTGAAGTCGATGAACTCCCTGACCGCCTCCGGCAGCACCCCGAACCTGGATCAGGTGCGGGAGAAGATCGAGCGTCGTTACGCCAACGCCCTGGGCCAGGCGGAACTCGCCCAGAACTCCGTCGAAGGCCGTATGGCCGAGGTGGAGCAGGCTGGCGTTCAGCTTGCCGGTCACTCCCGCCTCGAGCAGATCCGCGCCGAGATGGCTGGTGGCGGTCAGCTCACCGGTGGACAGCAGCAGGGTTCCATTGAATCCGGGAACGCTCCCTCCAATGCCACCGATGACGCTGTAGCCCAGCGCATGCGCGAACTGCGCGGCGAGGCTTAAAGCACTGAACACATGGCCCCGGCGACCTCCTAACCAAGAGGTCGCCGGGGCCGTTTCCGTGCCACGGTGGGCAACGATGCTTTACGACGGGTGATACTCCCCGCCCCGTTTTAGTCTCCCGCCCCGCGGGCGAGGAGGGCATCACCAATATTGCGTGCCCGGCGGATGGACCGGATCAACACCGGGGTGCCGAAAGCCACCACCGAGAACCCTGCACCGCGGGCCTTGCGGGCATCCAGTACCTCGGTGACGGTGGCGAGCTGGAGGGGGATGAGACGGATCGTCAGGGAGATCGCGAGGGTGATGGACTCCACCGGGAGACCGAAACGCGCCCAGGGCTGCAGCATCTTCTCCACCGCCTCCATCAGTGCCTCCAGCCTAGTGGTGAGGGTGAGCAGCATCGCCGCCATGACCGCGGAGAGGATCACCGCCACCGTGGTGACGGCCAGGTCGAGACCACGCTGCCACCACTGGAAAACACCCAGGACAAGCAGCACCGGCAGGACCGGCCACCACTGGTTCCATGCGGTGCGCGCAGGGATCCGCGCAATGACATAGGTGATGAGGACGATGACGATCAGGCCGATCGCAGTCAGGGGTGTCCGTGCCACCAGGGGGCCTGCGATGATGAAGATCAGCAACAGGGGAAATTTCCAGATGGCGGGCAGCCTGTGGACCGGGGAATCGGTGTTGACGTAGACACCGAGTGGAATGGAACGCATCTCAGACCGACTCCATCATCAGACTGACATAGTGGGGGATCACATCGGAGGGGTCTCCGTCGGCGGCGATGCGGTGATTGTCAATGCAGATCACCCGGTTGAAGTCGGAGAGGAAGTCGAGATCATGACTGACCACGATCAACTGCTGTGGAAGGGTCCGGAACACCTCCCGGATCAGCATGCGGTTGCGTAGATCCAACAGGGTGGTGGGTTCATCGGCGATGACCACCTCCGGTTCGATGATGAGAACAGCCGCCAGCGCCAGGAGCTGTTTCTGCCCGCCGGACAGGGTGTGCGGCGACTGGTCGGCATGGGCCGTGAGATGGAAGCGGTCCATCATCTCCTCGACCCGGCGTTGTTTCTCCGCCCGGGGTATCTTGTGACGACGCAGCGAAAAGGCGATGTCCTCCCTGACCGTGGGCATCACGATCTGGTTTTCGGCATCGGAGAAGACAAAACCCACCTTCTTCCGAACCTGGCGACCGTTGGCGGCCACGTCGAGACCATCGACCAGGACACGTCCGGAGCTCGGCTCGCCCAACCCGTTGATCATTCTGATGAGGGTGGATTTACCACCTCCATTGGCGCCGATGACACCGATACGCTGTTCGCGCAGGGTGAGAGACAGTGGTTCCAGTACTGGCGTGCCCTCATAGGACACCGCCGCGGAGTCGAAGATGATCTCGGGCATGATTATCAATTCTATGGGTCAGTGTCTGCCCGGGGTATCCGCCCTGGGCAGCGGGTATAAACGGAAAAGAAACCAACCCCTCTTCTTCTCAGGGCTGGTTTCGGGATTTCACAGGGTGCTGCGGCGTGAGAACGGGTTAGCGTCCGCGACGTCGCAGGTCCGGGATGGCTGCGTGGACTCCCGCGGCGATGACCACCATGAGAGCGAACTTGCCCAGGTCCGGGAGGATGAAGGGTACCTGCGCGATGGTGGCCTCGGTGAAGCTGAGCCCACCGCGCAGCACCATGCCGACGATCCCCGACAGATACTGCGTGGCCAGGCCCGCCAGGGCGGCAAGACCGAGCACCGCGAACATCCCCGCGCCGCGCTTCCGTGGGGCGCGCTCAGCGATGAGGCCGGCGATGAAGGCCGAGATGAGATATCCCACGATATAGCCGACTGTGATTCCAGCCAGCGCCGCGATCGTCGTACGCCCACCGGCGAGGACCGGCAACCCGATCATGCCGAGACCCAGGAAGAGCAGAACAGCGAGGAAACCGCGTCGGGCACCGAGCACCAACCCCCCCAGCACCACGGCGGCGTTCTGCAGAACGAGAGGCACGCCTGCGGTGCCCACAGGGATCTGAACGAACGCCAGCACAATGATCAAAGCCGCGAAAACCGCGATGAGAGCAAGATCCTGGAGACGGTTCCTGCTGGAAGCACGATTGGACTGCTCGGGCCGGGCCGAGGTCGGGGAAGTATCGGTATGCATGGACGAAGTATACAACTGAACAGTGTTCAACATGCAAGCGGACGGTTTCGAACCGCGTCAGACCGGGGGTGTATCCGGTGCCTGTAGGATCAACCCCATGCGTTTATCGGAGTTCCGGCAGTTGATCGAGGATGAATTCGGTGAAGCCAGGGGGGAGTGGATCGCCCACTCCCACACCCTCGCCACCTTGGGGATGACAGCTGATGAGGCTGTCGAATCGGGTGTGGATCTCAGGGATGTGTGGCTTCAACTCTGCACCGATTTCGATGTCCCGGAGGACCGCCGCCTGGGCCTGGATGACCCCCGTTCCTGAGTGCTTTCGGCCCATGTTCAACAATTCGATTTCGAACAGTTGTGCGTGTAAGGTGTGGAACATAATTATTCGGTTCCGGGGCATGTCTTAGACTTCCTCCACAGACAGACAAACTTGGTGCGGATAGGGACCCTAATCCCGGTTTGCGGGGTCTAACTACAATGGATCCCCTCAATATCCCTCCTCCACAACATCGGCGGTGGGATTCCACCCCCCTTCAAGACCTCAACGGACAGGACACGACAATGGCTACGAAGAAAACCACCAAGGCAGCTTCCAAGGGTGATGACCGCCAGAAGGCGCTGGACGCGGCGCTTGCCCTCATTGAGAAGGATTTCGGAAAGGGCGCTGTCATGCGCCTGGGCGATGAAAACCGTCCGCCGATCCAGGTGATCTCCTCCGGCAACACCGCACTGGATATCGCCCTGGGCATCGGAGGTTTCCCCCGTGGCCGCGTCGTCGAGGTCTATGGTCCGGAATCCTCCGGTAAGACCACCGTGGCGCTGCACGCCATCGCGCAGGCGCAGAAAGCCGGCGGTATCGCCGCCTTCATCGATGCGGAGCACGCACTGGATCCGGATTACGCCCGCAAACTCGGTGTAGACACCGACGCGCTGCTGGTATCCCAGCCGGACACCGGTGAGCAGGCACTGGAAATCGCCGATATGCTCGTGCGATCCGGTGCCATCGATGTCATCGTCATCGACTCCGTGGCGGCCCTGACCCCCAAGGCGGAGATCGAGGGTGAGATGGGTGACAGCCACGTCGGTCTGCAGGCCCGCCTGATGTCCCAGGCCCTGCGCAAGATGACCGGCGCCCTGTACAACTCCGGCACCACCGCGATCTTCATCAACCAGCTCCGTGAGAAGATCGGCGTGATGTTCGGTTCCCCGGAGACCACCACGGGCGGTAAGGCGCTGAAGTTCTACGCCTCCATCCGTATTGATGTCCGCCGCATCCAGACCCTCAAGGACGGTCAGGATGCGATCGGCAACCGCACCCGTGCCAAGATCGTCAAGAACAAGGTGTCCCCACCGTTCAAGATCGCCGAGTTCGACATCATCTACGGTGAGGGTATATCCCGGGAATCCTCCATCATCGACCTGGCGGTTGACCATGGCATCGTGAAGAAGTCCGGATCGTGGTTCACCTATGAGGGTGATCAGCTGGGTCAGGGTAAGGAGAAGGCACGCCTGTTCCTCAAGGAGACCCCGGAGCTCGCCGATGAGATCGAGGAGAAGATCTTCCGCAAACTCGGTGTCGGGCAGTTCGCGCAGACCGCCGATGAACTCACCGATGACCCGGTTGAACTCATCCCGAACGTCGATTTCGACGATGACGATGAGGATGACAACTTCGAGGCCTCCACTGCACCGGCCGGGACCCTCACCGAGTCCTCCACCGAGAACTAGGCAGATGACCTTCACCACCTCTCCCAGGCATGGGGGAGGTGGGCACCACCGGAGTACACCCATTACCCATGACTGATCCGATCACACCCAATCCTGAGGAGAGCCAGGCCGCGAAACTGGACAAGCTCCGCACCGCACTGGAGGAGTTCAGCAGACGCCAGGAGGAGGGCGCGCCCAGTACCCTCTTCGACCGGGAAGCGGAGGAGAAGAAGGCTGAAGTCCGCCGACGCGCCCTGCAGCTCCTCGACCAACGCGCCCGTTCGCGCTCCGAGTTGAGGGAGCGACTCCTTGCTCTCGAGCTCGACCCTGAGGTCATCGATGAGGTTCTCGGTGATCTCACCCGGGCCAACCTCATCGATGATGAGGCCTTCGCGCAGGAATGGGTCCGCCAACGGGCCCAGCGCCGCGGCAAGTCCTCCCGTGTGTTGGATCGGGAACTCCGGGATAAGGGCGTGGACGCAGATATCCGGGCCCGTGCACTTGAGCAGATCGACGCCGATGATGAACGGGCCACCGCCCGTGCCGTCGCCGTGAAGAAGGCACGAAGTGAAACACGGATCCCCGCGGACCGCACCGACTATGACAAGGCGTTGCGCCGCGTGGTCGGGGCTCTGGCCCGTCGTGGATTCCCGGCGGGGATATCCATGGACCTGGCCCGGGAGGCCCTCGATGAACGCATAGAGGACCTCAAACTCAGGTGAGACACCACAAAGACCGGTTGTCACCCAGATATATCTGGGTGACAACCGGTCTCTGTCTTGTGCAGGCACCTGCACCGTTATCGGTCAGAATGACGGACCGGGGTGCTTGACTTCCTTGTAATCGGGATCGTGCCAGTCCACGTTCACATTATCCTTGGTGTCCAGACCCTGATCGGGTTCCTCCGGCACCTTGGCGATGATGTTCCTGCGGGCACGTCCGGCACGCAGCTGGCGCTGGATACGCTCTGCCAGGGCGGTCAGTGCGAAGTTGATCAGGATCATGATGATCGCGACCACGGCGAGGGCAGCCAGGTAGTTGCGGTTGACGGACGCGGACTGGATACCGGAGCGGACCACTTCGATGTAACCGATCTGGTAACCGAGGGCGGAGTCCTTCAGGGCGATGACCATCTGGGCGATCAGGGCGGGCAGCATGGCGGCCACGGCCTGCGGGAGCAGGATCGACCAGGTGGTCTGGCGGGTTGACAAACCCAGGGCGATGGCCGCTTCCTTCTGCCCCCTGGGCAGGGAGGCGATACCGGATCGCAGGATCTCCGCGATGACGGAGCCGTTGTACATGGTGAGACCGAAGACCACCGCGGCGAAGGCCAGCTGACGTGAGGGGACGAGCTGATAGCGGGCGAACAGCTGGTAGGCGAAAATCATGAGGATCAGCACGGGGATGGCACGGAAGGTCTCGATGATGATCGCGCAGAACCAGCGCAGGAGCCGGATTTCAGAGATGCGGCCCAATCCGAGCAGGGTGCCCATGACCAGCGCGAGCAGGATGGAGGCGACCGCCGCCTTCAGCGTTCCCCACAGGCCGGGGAGGAGGTAGGTCGTCCACGTCTGGGGATCGATGAACGGGGTCCATTTATCGCCATCCAGCTGTCCGTTTTCCTGGAGAACACTGCCCACCCAGAAGAGCACGGCCAGGGCCACCAGGGTGGTGACGACGGTGATGATGGTGTTGAGTCTGCGTCCCCGGGGACCGGGGGCATCGTAGAGGACTGTTGCGCGTACGGAGGAGGACATTATTTCTTCACCGCCATTTTCTCAGCGAGTTTTCCAAGCCCCAGGCCCATGGGGAGGGTGAGGACCATGAAGCCGGCGGCGAAGATCGCGAACACGACGAACAGCATATTGGCATGGTTTTCGATCGTGGACTTCATCAACAGGGATGCCTCACCCACACCGATCACGGATGCGATCGTGGTGTTCTTCGTCAGTGCGATGAGGGTGTTGCCCAGCGGGACGATGGCGGCACGCAGTGCCTGGGGGAAGATGATGGACCGGAAAATGTCGCTGAATCCGAGCCCGAGGGACCGGGCAGCCTCAGCCTGACCGAAGTGGACGGTGTTGATGCCCGACCGGAGTGATTCCGCCACGAAGGAGGATGTGTAGAGGATGAATCCGAGCACCGCGAGCCGGAAGTTGTTATCGGCGAGGAAGGTCGAACTGTCGCGACCGGCGAGGGTGAGACCGAGGTTCTGGTACAGGCCGAAGGAACAGAACAGGATCACCAGGGTCAGCGGGGTGTTGCGGACCGTGTTGATGTAGGCGGTGGACATGGTGCGCAGGATCTTCACCGGGGACACCCTCATGGCGGTGAGGATGGTACCGAGGATCATGGATCCGATGGCGGAATAGACGGTGAGTTGGATCGTCACCCAGAACGCGGGTAGTAGTGACGGACCCAGATCCGCCCATAATGTACTCATGGGGAAGTTCTCCTCGGTAGGGGATCAGTGGTGGAAGTGAAGATGCGTGGCACCCGGGTTGCGGGGGCCACGCATGGTCATCGGGCGTTCGGCCCCGTCAGATCACTCCTCCAGGAAGGAGAGGTCACCCGGGGTGCCCTCCTGGACAACCTGGGAGTCCTCGCCGAGGTTCTCGGTGAGGAAACGCTGGAAGGAACCGTCGGCGTACATGCGCTCCAGTGCGGCGTTGATCGCATCGGTGGCTTCGGTGTCGTCCTTGGTGATACCGATGCCGTAGTACTCGTTGGTGAACGGTTCGCCGTCCTGCTCCATCTCCACGACGCGGAATTCACCCTCGCGCTGCTGGGAGTAGCCGAAGAGGATGGTGGCGTCGGTGGTCATGGCATCGACGTTGCCCTGGCTCAGTGCCTCCACACAGGAGGAGTAGGTGTCATATTCCTGCAGCTGCACGCCGGGGAGGACATCCTTGACCTTCTGGGCGGGGGTGGATCCGGTGACCGAGCACAGGATCAGGCCGTCGTCGAGGTCTTCGAGGGTCTGGATGCGGTCGTCGTCCCCGCGCACCAGGAGGGCCTGGTGGGTGAGCAGGTATGGTCCGCCGAAGTTCACCGACTCCGAGCGGCCCGGGTTGATGGAGTAGGTCGCCGCGATCATATCCACCTCACCGTTCTGGATGAGGGTCTCGCGCTGGGCGGAGGGGGTCTCACGCCATTCCACGGTGGGGTGGTCCCAGCCGTTGTCATCGGCGATGGAGTTGGCCACATACTGCGCGACGTCAACATCCAGTCCGCTCATGGAGTTGTCCGGGTTGCGCAGCCCCAGGCCCGGCTGGTCGTACTTGGTGCCGATGGTGACATTGCCGGACTCGATGGCGGCGAGCAGGCCGTCACCGCCCTCGGAATCACCACAGGCGGTGAGGGTGACGCCGGCGAGGACAGCTGCGCTGGTGGTTGCGGCGAGACGAGTGAACATGCGTTTGTACGACATGGATGCTCCTGTTGGTCTTATTCGCTGATCTTGGCCAGCGGGGGAGGGGGAGAGTGTACGGGG
>Ga0079226_10004794_pt1 | contig 10346 bp, 7 predicted proteins | sample Poulit2014_FD_76345 | JGI IMG/M metagenome (GOLD analysis project Ga0079226, IMG submission 76345) | Agricultural soil microbial communities from Georgia to study Nitrogen management - Poultry litter 2014 | ecosystem: Environmental > Terrestrial > Soil > Agricultural land | place: USA: Georgia...
GCATATTACGTAAATTTAAGCGAACATGATTTAGATGAGGTAGAGAGATTAGGGATCAACTATCTACATTCATTCATGGATAACTATGGAACGGGTGATCCATGGGATCCTGAAAGACATGGTCTCATTTATGTTGAAAAAGGCGGGGTTGTTAGATTGTTAGGAGATATTTCTTTCAGCGATAAATTTAATGCAACTCGCACTGAAGAAAATCTAAGAAAAGAAACGCACAGGAGCGTTAAAGAAACACTACAAAAATTAGATGAATATGGTTTCGAATATGAAACGGAATAGGAGGGAAAGCCTCTAGAGAGTTAATCAAATTTGATTAACTCTTTTTTTAATGGGCAATTAAAAATGGACATAAAAAATGCAAGTTTATTACTATTACGAAACATTTTATTTTTTCTAATGGCTAGCTTGGTATTTTCTCCAACGGTAATAGTCCATGCCGATGAAGATGCAGAAGAATTTTTAGAGGAACAGAGGGAATGGCAAGAAAATATTGATGAAAAATTAGAAGAAGATGATTCTGGTTCTGTCGATTTAGAAAAGGTAAAAATAGATGATGATAAAGAGAGTTATGAAGGTGTGGAGGAAGGTGGCCAATATGACGTAGATTTACAGGATAGTTCCCATGCGGATGAATTAAAGGAGAAATATGAAGAGTTAGAGGGAATCACTGCTATTGATCGGGGGCTATGGTATCAAGATATTTTAAGAAATGCCGGCTATGGTGGAATCACTTTACTCGTCATGCTTGTTGATTACCTTGAGAACGGTGTAGATAAGATATTAAAGCTAAATCATTTTTATGAACATACAGGTGTGAAGTCGCTGATGGATTTGTTAACTCCGTACGTTATGGGCTTGTTTTTAGTATCTTTAATCGTTCTCGGATATAAATTTATGTGGAATAAAATAGACAAAAGAGGAGAAGTGCTAACAAATGTTCTGTTAGCTTTCACTCTTATCTTGGTTATACCAAATATGTTTACGTATTTGGATGATATGCTTCAAATTGGATTGGATGAATTAGGGGATGAGCGAGGATCGTTATCTGAGGAGATTTTAAAGTCAAATACGGCTGATTTACAAGTCTGTTTAGATGCCAATTTAGTAACAGCAGATAGAAGTGATAATGAATATGCAGGGAGTACAGGACTTCCGCCAAAACCGACGGCTCGCGACGATGTCACGATTGGAACGTCTGATTTAAGAAATGCCAATAACTTAACGGGAACGAAGTTAGAAATTAATGAAAAAATAGATGTACAGGCTGATGAAGGATGGTTTCGTTGGACAACAGAAAAATGGGTCAATGATTTAAAAGATGATAAACCACTTGCCTATGACTTTCTACGTCATCGAGCAAAAGTAAAAGGGGATGGAGAGGGCTTAGATATAAAAAGACTTGCTAAGAATACCATTCCTGGGACAATGATTGGACAAGAGTCGTATTATCGATATAAACTCAATTGGTTCACCATTTATATGTCTTTAGCAATTACAGCGTTTGTATTAGCGATTACGATTGTTAAAGTCGGTCGGGTTATGTTCGAATTAGGCTTCCATGGGATCTTTGGAATGTTTATCGCTGCCACTGATTTAACAGGTGGCCAACGAACGAAAAAAGTTATAACAGAAATTGTTTCTTCTTTCGCTGTTTTGTTTGTGATGGTATTAATTTTGAAGCTGTATATTTATTATGTGAACTGGGCGTTAGATATGCGACCAACTGTGGGGGTTGCGCCTTATATACTTCTCTTAATTGCAGGTGCCTGGGTCGTTATTGATGCTCCAGACATTGTGACACGGGTGCTAGGTATTGATGCAGGGTTACGCTCGGGCTACCAAGCGATGATGGGTGCATGGGCTGGAAGTAAGTTGGCTGGTGGTGTAGCTAAAGGAACGAAAGATATGGCAAGTAAAACACTCGGTTCTGTCCAAGGTGCAGGTGCCTTTACGAGAGGGGCAAGTAACAGACCAAAGCCGATTCCTCCTATGCCATCTAATAATCAAGGGGGTTATTCAAGACCAAGTCAATCTAGTTCAACTATGTATGATTTAGAAGGGGCTATTGATAAACCGGGCAGATCTCAGACAAAGAATCAAAACAAAAATTTAAAAAATAATTCAAGTCTTAGAAGAAATGATAGCATTAAACTAATGAATTCAAACAATGGTCACAAAGATTCATTCTCCGAAAACGGTAATCTGGAAGTTGGAAACGATGTGCAACGAACAGATAAAAAAGAAGGTGGAGAGCATCGTTTAAGCCGTAGGGAAAATAGAAATCAAAGACATAATCCAAAGCCACAAAGTTCTGTCCAAAACGCAGGTATTCAAAGTCCTTCTAACAAAGGTTCAGCTCAAGGGCAAGGGTTTACGGATCATCAACGATTGGGTACAAAACTAGGAGAAAATCCAAATAACAATGACTATATTCATCCACGAGAGGAAAATCCATATGAAAAGTATACAATAATGGGAGGATCTCAACGAGGACAGCAACGAGCTGATTTTAGAGCAAGAGCTTACAATTCCGGTAGAAAGTTCAGAGAAAAAATTGAACCAGCTTTAGGAAGAAAGAAAAGAAATCAACCATCTATCCCACCTACTCCAACACCGAAACGAGATCTTCGTAACAGGGACGAATAGAGTATTTGGTACTTTTCTGGTACTTTTTTGGGACTTTCTCCATGAATAAAGGTGATATATTTATAGTGTAGAAAGATATGTCAAGAGTCAATCCATTTGGGTTGGCTCTTTTTGTATTTTCCAAAGGAGGTGTAATGATTGGAACAATTTGAGATACCGAAAGAAATACGATCAAAAACAAAATTTCTTGGTTTAGAGATGAAAGAAATAGCTATATTTGTTCTCTTGCTCATTCTTCTTCTCACCGTTTTTAAAGATATGGTTCATACCGTTTTCCTTGTTCCATATTTTATTGCTTCACTATTTTCTTTAATGTATTTAGTTGCACCATCACGACATAATCCGCACAGGAAAAATTATCACTCACTTTATTTTTTATTTAAAAGAAATAAAATGAGTTATTATTCGTTAAGTAAACACGATAAAGAGAATGCGTTGCTTTTAGAAAAGGCAAAGAATGAAAAGCAAAAATACGCATTGCTGGACGAGAAAAAGCCAAGGTTAACATTTAGTGAAGCGAAAGCTAAACAAAGTGAAGATAAGAAACTAGAAAAAACATTTTATCGGAAACAAGTGAATAGTAACAATGAAGGAGTAAAGGATATGCCACCTAAAGAAGCTCAGTCAGTGGATAAAAAGGAAACAGATGCCCATTCAAAAAAAGAAAAGTGGGTCAAAACCATGAGTTATCTGGTCAAAGAAAAGATAGGACAGAAGGCTTTACGAGAACGGGAAGAGCTGTCTATGGAAGCGACAAAAACTACAAAGAAATTGAAAAGAAGTTTAAAGCCTGCTTTTGGAATGGTGCTCATTGTGTTCGTTATCAGCACAGCTTTTGTTATTGTTCGATCAAGTCACGGCTTATCATTAGGGTCTTCAAATGTGGAAGAGGAAATTAATCAGGAAGTGTTACTGAAAGCCTTAAAAAGTGCTTCCATACAGGATTATGAAACTGCTGTTATGCACTTTGATGAACTTGAGTATGAAAAGTTAGACGATGATGACAAAGACGTCATGCTTTTATCGTATTTGTTTGCGGACCAACCAAAAAAAGCGTTGCATTTAGAAAGTCAATTTGATGAAACAGTTGTCAATTATTATAGGGCGAGTCACAATATGCAAAAAATTCGAGATTTAAGTGAAGGAGTAGACTCTGCTGTTATTGATTTTGAACTTGCTGTAGATGATAACGATCATGTGAAAATTATTGAGTTAAAAGATGCTGTGAAAATGAAGGATAACAGAGGGGAACAGGTTGTAACTGCATTTATAAAAGAAAAGAGATTTGAAGAAGCAAAAGATTTCGCTGAACAGGAGAATTTACATCATTTAGTAGATGAAATCAATCAGATTATGAAGCAAAAGAACAAGAATAAAAAAACTCAAGGTAGAAAGTCCAAGAAGAAGCAACCAAAAGATAAACAGTCTAAGAAGAAGAGTAAGAAAAAGTCCAAAAGTAATAAAAAGGGAGATTGATCTGAATGATAAATCAGAAGAAACGAGCCAAAATTGCAGGGGCTGTTGCGGTTTCAACTTTACTTGTCAGTGGCGTAGGTTACGGGGCATATAAATATATACAAACAGATATTGAACGGACCTCTGCAGTAACAGTTCAAGATGAAGTGTTGAAAGAGTACGGTTCTCAAAAGGATAACAATCGTTCCTTGCCTAAGAAAAACAATAATCAGATGAAGTATAAAAAAGATGCATATGGCGATTTTATTTTTGAAATTGAAGAGGATGGAAGAAACTTAGATCACTTAGAAGAATATGTTATCGGATTTGCTGAGAAAGAAAATGAAGGTATAAAGCTCTATCAAGATTCAGATGGTGATTATGCGTTCAATGGTGAAGATGACGATGCACAGGATCGTTTAGTAGCTTCTCTTGAAAAAACAACGAATACTTCTTCAAAGGAGTCTGATGAGCATTCGAATACGGGAAAACCTTCTCGAGAAAATGATAGTTTAAAGAAACTTGAAAAACTAAATGTATCTGAGGGAGGAGAAAATGCAAAAGAAATTACAGAAAAGCCTGCGGAGTCTCTCAAATTGGAAAAACCGGTACAAATAGAAGAACAAATTGAACCAATAGGATCTACTAAACGTGAAATTCTTATTCCTGAAAGATCAACGGATTCAGAACAGTTATCAAACCCTACTGAATCAAATGAACCGAAATCTGAAAAACCTACACAATCAGTTGAATCAGAACTTCCAGAAGATCCCGATTTTCCTACTGATCTGGAAGAAGGATTAGAAGAACCAGAATCCAATGTTGATGTTAGCGAATTAAACAAACGACATGAAGAACACGAAAGATTGGACCGAGAGCTTTATACGAATCATTCACTGATTGCATATGACGAAGTGATTTACAGCTCAATTGATATGATTCTTCATCCAAAAAATTACTCTCAACAGGAAGTTGATAACGCTTTTCAGAAAGTTATAAGGGCTAAAAATAATCTTGTCATCAGAGCTGATACAACTGAAATAGAAACGTTGATGTCGATTCATGAAGAACAATTAGAAAATCATTTTATTGCACATATTAAAGGTCGTGTTAAAAATGGTTTAAGTGAAGATGAAGTAGCTGATGTAGTTGATGAAATCCAGGAAAAAATTCAAGAAATAGAAGTTAATGATGATTTAGATTGGGATGAATTAGATGATGCTGTTTATTTAATTGAGTCTGAGGTAAGCAGTTTCGATGAGCGGATTATAATTAAAGAGCTAGACAGCTTTTCTAGCTATAGTAAAGCTTTGGAAAAAGGTAAGAATGCTAATCAAGCACATGATAATCCTAATGAACTTCGAAACAATTTGATTGCTGCCTTTGAACAGTTGATAAATGACTATGATGTTGAGTTAGAAAAGCAAACATCAAAAGAATATTGTATGTCAACCTATGAACAATAAAACGAATGAAACTAAGGAGCCGAAGTGTTTCGGCTTCTTTTGAATTCAAGGAGGAAAGGATGTCATATCATGGTTAAGTTAGCCTTTAGAAAAAAGAAAAAGAAGTTAAAAATGCTTAGACAAACACCTGATCTTCTTCCATTTCTAAAGATGGAGGAAGATGGAATTATTCGGACTAAAAAGGGTTTTATGGATATACTCCAAATCAAAACGACAGATTTGCAATCGATGAATCCTCAAGAACTACAAGTGTATGTCATGTCTCAATCGGCATTTTTAAGAAGTTATACCGATTCGTTTAAAGAGGTAATTCTGAATTTCCCTGCAAACTGTTCAGTACAACGTGAATATTGGCTTAAAAAAAGAGAAGGAGTGACGGACCCTATCCGTTTAAACTTTATCAATCGAAAACTGTACGAATTTGATTTTCTAGAAAAACAAAGAACAAACAGGGAATTTTTTATTTTTGTCTTTAGTAAAAGTATTGATTCTTTGAAAAGTAATATCGATCTAATGAAACGTTTACTCGCTCATTCCTTTCCTCTAAAAAAGATTGAAGAAGATAAAAAAAGAGATGTTCTTTTACTGTTAAATAATCAAAATACAAAGTTACTAAAACAAGGTAAAAGGGGGAAAAAATAATGATTCGTTTTTTAAAGAAACAAAGAGAACAAGAAAAACTGAAAAGCGAAAGAGAAAGATATAAAGAGGAGATGGACCAAGCTTTTTTGGCACAAATACAACCACAAGGTGGTGTTTCTTTTAAAGATAAATATGTTAAAAAAGGAGACGGCTATGAGGCATGTGTCCATGTTTATGAGTATCCGAGCCCAGTGAACACGTTATGGCTTGAAAAAATAGCTTCTATGTACAACGTTATTGTCATTAGAGATGTAGCAACGATGAAAAAGTCAGAGGTCATTGATTCGATTAATAAAAGCATGTTAGAACATCAAGTGCGTTATAACTCCGCAAAAAAAGAGAGTGAGCGCATGGACGCTGAAGAAAGCTATTATGAAATGCAAGCTCTCTATCAACAAATGAGACAAAAGTCTGAAGTTGTTAAGTTGCTCCATATTCGTTTATTTGTTCACGATAAGACGCTTGAAGGTTTAGAAAGAAAAGTAGCTGATGTAATGACGGATTTAACGTCATTTGGATTTCGAGGTCAAATTATGCTTAATGAAACGAATTGGGAGTGGCAGTCCATGTTTATACCGTACGAAGAACAGTTACAATTTCCAAATGCTCGTGAAGGGAAAGGAATGTCCGCTGAAACGTTAGCAGCAGGATTACCCTACCACTTTTCCGAATTGAATGATCCAAATGGCAGTTATTTAGGTACGTCTTTTTCTGGTGGAAATGTCCTGTTTGATTTGTTTCATCGTGATCGGAAAAGACGTTTCTATAATGGGGTTGTCGTTGGGAAAATGGGAGCAGGAAAGTCTACTTTGCTAAAAAAGCTAGCAATGGATAATCATTCAAGAGGTAATTTCATAAGGGGATTCGATGTCACTGGAGAGTTTGAATCACTAGTGAATGCGATGCAAGGATACACCATATCTCTAGATGGATCAGAAGGGATCATTAATCCTTTACAAATTTATAAAACTGTTGATACGAGTGCCGAAGAAGATCATGACCCAAAAAAAGACGAGCAAAATATCTTTATGCAACATCTTTCCAAAATAACTATTCTTTACCGTTTTTTAGCAGGAGCTCCTACAGATGAAGAGATAGAAGAATTTAAGAAATTGCTACGAAAGTTTTATGCTTCTTTAGGATTTACGAAGATGACAGTTCCAATCACGTCTTTACGACCAGAGGAGTATCCAGTTTTTAGCGATTTTTTAACATATATTCAAAATGAGCTTTACGAAAATGAACAATCAAAAATTATAAAAAGTGAGCTTTCCAGAACAAGGGCGAGCCGTTTAGAGAAGATAGAGCTCGTCATTGATAACTTGGTAAACACGTATGGTTATTTATTTGATGGACATACAACGATACCTGACTTTACAAACGAGCAAGTCATTATGTTTTCGATCCGGACATTAACGAGTTTAGAAGAAAATATATTTAACGCTCAAATGTATAATGCCTTGAATATGATTTGGGATAATCTCATTAAAATCGGTTCTCCACAACTAAAAAGAGCCAATCAACCTGATTTCGATGAAGATGGGGCTACACGTTTATTAGTTTTGATTGATGAAGCTCATCACATGGTAAATGATGAAAACATGTTAGCTGTTGATTTTCTGACTAAGTTTGCTCGAGAAGCACGGAAGTACTTTGGTGGCTTATTATTAGCCAGTCAATCCATCAATGACTTTGTTCCTGAGTATGCAAGTAATGCAACCGTAGGAAAAATTAAAACATTATTCGAATTAACGCAATACAAATTCATTATGCAACAAGATTCAAACGCTCAAGAAACTTTAAAACGGATTTTTGAAAATGAAATTTCGGATAGTGAAGTGAGACAAATTCCTCACCTCCATACAGGAGATTGTCTGCTTTCCATTTCCGGAGTTCGTAATATTATGTTTCATGTCGAGGCAAATAAAGAAGAGTTAAGGCTGTTTACAGGAGGTTTATAAAATGTCATATAAACATAATAACAAGAAAAGAAACCGTTGGAGTGAAAAAACGCGGGATGAACGGACTAGGATTAAACTTATCTTTTTATCATTTGTAGGGATTTTAGTTATCTTCACTTTCTTTTTGGATTATAAAAAAAGTGCTGAATTAGAGGAAATTGAAGAGAGTAAAATGGATCAAGATAAACAACAGAAAGAACAAGTAGAGAAGGTGGATGCAGATGAAGTGAAAGAAGTGGAATCGAAATATAAGTCGGATAAACGGAACACCGAAACCGATCATCACAATAAGGATTCAAAAAATGGTGATGAACAAGATGACTCCGCTTCTAGTGAAATAGATGATGAAGCATACATTCCGCAAGATGAATTTGATTATGTAGGGTTGTATAAAGAACAGTTTGGCGAAGAGCTCATTCATCAAGCTTTAAAAGATACAGAAGTTGTGATGGACATGTATTTAAAGAAAGAAAAAAGTAAAAGTAAATGGAAAAAATTCGGTTCAAAAGCATTTATGAAAGATTTAGATGCAAATCTGTATGAAGGAAAAAAGAAACGAAAAAAGGAATCTCCCTTTGAAATCTTTGCTACTGAACAGTATGAAGAAGATGAAGTCTTTATTGGTTGTTTGGTAGATTTTGAAGATACGGTAGAGCTTTTTAACATCATTTTTGTTGAAGATGATACCAAAGAAAAGCTTGTTGTCGATAAGATTGTTCCGATGTGGAGCACGTAAGGTGAACACAAGTGTTCTAGTATTTTCAGGAGGTGAGATTAAGGTTGAAAGAAACGTTGCAAACAATCGGAGCAATGATAAGCAAGAAAGTCATTCTCTGGGTTGGTGGACTCCTAGGCCTGCAAGGGTTTCTTTTCGGTGGGATAATCTTTCTAATCTTTATGATTATTATTGGAGCCATTGCCGGAAGTGAAAATGAAGAAGTAGGCTATACAGGAGAACTAGCACTTGATGGATCAGGATTAAGTCCATACGTTATGCAACATCGAGATGTTGTTGCGAAATATGCTAAAGAGGAAGGTATTGAAGAATACGTTCCTTTTATTTTAGGCATTATGGAACAAGAATCGGGTGGAAAAGGTAACGATCCGATGCAAGCATCGGAAAGTTTGTGTGGTCGAATTGGATGTATTACAGACCCACATGTATCGATCAAACAAGGAGTTAAATACTTTAAAAATGTCTTAGATAAAGCAGGCGGGGACGTTTTATTAGCTGTTGCTAGTTATAACATGGGTGAAGGTTTTATATCTTATTATCAAGAACGACAGGGAAAGAAAAAATATACGCTTAATGAGACTATCAATGGAAAGAAAACGAACAATACAATTATTTCTTTTTCACGATATCATTATCAAAAAAATCCTTCCATTTACAATTGTTCAAGGGCTGAAGGAAAAGATTTAGGAGCTTGCCATGGTGACATTATGTATGTTTGGTCAGTTTTAAATCACTCGGGTGCAAGTGAGGGTGGTGCCATAAATGCTGAAATCATTGGTAATAAAGTTTGGGTTACACCACATACAAAGCGAATAACTTCCCATTACAATCCTCGAAGAGTGCATCCTAAATCCGGGGAAGTTCGCCCACACAATGGGATTGATATTTCCGATGGGTCTGGTGAAACACAAATCGGTGAACCAGTTCTATCGTTTATGGATGGAGTAGTCGTACAAGCTTCTCGAAGTGGAGGAGCTGGAAATATGGTCAAGGTAGAACATAGTGGTGGTATTTCAACAGTGTATATGCACTTGAATAGTTTTAACGTTCACACCGGTAAAAGAGTAAAAGCAGGAGAAGTTGTTGGTGGGCTAGGGAATACAGGATTTTCCACCGGTCCACATCTTCATTTTGAAATTCGCATCAATGGAAATGCTGTGAATCCTATGCCACATGTAGAAGAGTTTATTAATTAGATAACCTAAGGAGGTGTCGCAATGAATGTATCCTTTCGAAAAAGCAAAGAGAATAAATTTTACGTATTGTTTATCCTATCCTTAATCATTTGCTTTGCTGTTTTTTTAAGCTCGAAGCTTTGGTTATATGACGATGATCCGATTAGGCAAACACCTTTTCATACGCCTTTAATGAAGTTAAGTCAAACAGAAATAGAAATCATGAGCTGGGAATATAATCCTAATAAAA
>Ga0079226_10004795_pt1 | contig 10342 bp, 7 predicted proteins | sample Poulit2014_FD_76345 | JGI IMG/M metagenome (GOLD analysis project Ga0079226, IMG submission 76345) | Agricultural soil microbial communities from Georgia to study Nitrogen management - Poultry litter 2014 | ecosystem: Environmental > Terrestrial > Soil > Agricultural land | place: USA: Georgia...
AAAGTGCTCTGCATCCAGTGACGCGCCACCGATGAGACCACCATCAATATCTGCTTGTGAAAATAATGCTGCGGCATTATCCCTATTTACGCTGCCGCCGTAAAGGATAGAGGTGCTTTCTGCTACGTCCGCACTCACTTTTGCAAGCTCTTGACGAACAAAAGCATGCACCGCTTGGGCCTGCTCTGGGGTTGCGGTTAAGCCGGTGCCAATAGCCCACACAGGCTCATAGGCAATCACTGGCCGCAAACCAGCTTTCATTAACGCCACAATGGGGGCTAATTGCTCGGCCACCACTTGCTCCGTAATACCTTGCTCACGCTCTGTTTGGGTTTCCCCCACGCACACCACAGGCAACACACCATGTTCAGTGAGCCGCTGGCACTTTTCAGCCACTTGTTCATTGGTTTCACCAAACAAGGTACGGCGCTCTGAATGGCCTACTAATGCTAGGTTCAAGCCAAGATCCGCCAACATGGTAGCGGCCACCTCACCGGTAAAAGCTCCTTCTTCTGTGGCTGCTACATTCTGAGCGCCTAGCTGAATATCGCTATTAGCAAGCTTTTGTTTGAGCGCTACAAGGTAAGGGAACGGCGGGCAAACCGCCACCGACACATCTACGGCTTTTAGCTCAACAGCCTGTGCTGCCCACTCGGCCACAAAATCCGAATGTGCATTCATTTTCCAGTTACCAATCACCCACTTTTTTCGCACAACACAACCCTTCTATTGGATTTCTTCTTCAACAACGCTGGCTAACTCCTGGCACACTTTGGCCACCTGCGTTTCATCTTCACCTTCCACCATCACGCGCACTAGCGGCTCTGTACCCGAAGGGCGCAACAAAACCCGCCCTTTATCTGCCAGCTCTGCCTCGGCGGCCTTAATGGCCTCCTGCACAACGGGCTCGGTGATGTTTTCTCGGTTTTCACCTTTTACGTTAATCATGGTTTGCGGCAGCATTTGCATTTCTGTTAACGCTTCGCGCAACGTTTGGCCGCGATGCTGCAAGGCAGCCAACACCTGTAACGCCGAAACAATGCCGTCACCGGTGGAAGAGCAGTCCAAGCACAGCAGATGCCCAGAGGATTCACCCCCTATGCTCCAGCCTTTCTGCTCTAGCATTTCTACCACGTAGCGGTCACCTACTTTGGCGCGTGCAAACTGAATGCCTTGGCGAGCTAAGGCCTGTTCCAACCCCAAATTGCTCATCACTGTGCCCACGGCACCTTCAAGCCCTACGCGGGATTTCCGATCTGTGGCAAGCAGGTAAAGCAATTGGTCGCCATCTACAACATTACCCTCATCATCCACCATAATCAGGCGATCGGCATCGCCATCTAGCGCAATACCAACATCCGCTTTCTCTGCCAATACGCGCTGGCGCAATTGCTCTGGCTCTGTACTGCCGCAACCTTGGTTGATATTGAGGCCATCGGGAGAAATGCCAATCGCCACAACTTCGGCACCGAGTTCATCAAACACATCTGGAGCGATGTGGTAGGCTGCGCCATTAGCACAATCCACAACGATTTTTTTGCCTTCTAGGTTTAAACGACCTAGCACTGTACTTTTACAAAACTCAATATAACGACCACGGGCATCCACGATACGACGCACTTTGCCCAGCGCATGAGCAGGTGCCATGGGCAAGTCTTCCTCAAGTTTTGCTTCAATGGCAAGTTCCACTTCATCCGGAAACTTGCGGCCATTATCGCCAAAAAATTTGATGCCATTATCCGTATAAGGGTTATGCGAAGCAGAAATAACAATGCCTGCTTGCGCATTAAAGGTATGCGTTAAATAAGCCACGCCTGGCGTTGGCATGGGCCCGAGCAACAACACATCCACACCAGCAGCCGAAATACCCGCTTGCAAGGCAGATTCAAACATATAGCCAGAAATACGAGTGTCTTTACCGATCAGCACCTTACTGTGCCCCTTCTCGGCCAGCACTGCCCCCATTGCCCAGCCCAAACGCAATACAAAATCAGGGGTAATGGGATACTCGCCCACAGTGCCACGAATGCCATCTGTACCGAAATATTTGCGTGTCATACCACGCCTCCTTGGTAATAGTGCCCAATTAGGCCATCAACTATTGTTTTGCTTGTAAAACAGCATGGGTCATACGCAAAGCGTCTACTGTTGGTGCCACATCATGCACGCGTAAAATGCGCGCCCCTTGTGCCGCAGACAGTACTGCCAACGCCAACCCTCCATATAATCGTTCGTCCACGGGTTTATTTAAGGTTTCGCCTATCATTGTTTTACGTGAAACACCCACTAACAATGGTAAATCAAGTTCTAGTAAAGCGGTTAGATTCGCCATCAGGGTTACATTGTGCTGCAGGTTTTTACCAAAGCCAAACCCAGGATCTAGCACGATATTCTCGCGTTGAATACCTGCAGCAACACAAGCCTCTACCTTAGCCGCCAAGTAACCACTCACTTCTGCCACCACATCATCATAATGTGGTGCTTGCTGCATGGTTTGCGGCTCCCCTTGGCGATGCATTACACACACAGCTAACCCTGTTTCTGCTGCTGCTTCTAAGGCGCCTGGGCGATCCAACGCTCGTACATCATTAATCAACCCTGCCCCTAATTTAGCACCTTCACGCATAAGCTCGGGGTTGCTGGTATCGAGCGAAATTGCCACGTCTAAATTGCCATGGATTTTTTCCACCACGGGCAATACGCGATCTAATTCTTCCTGTGAGCTCACCGCTTGTGCGCCCGGGCGGGTGGATTCGCCGCCGATGTCAATAAAGGCTGCCCCCTCGGCCACCATTTGGCGTGCTTGAGCAAAGGCCGTGTTGACGGAGTTGAAACGCCCGCCATCAGAAAATGAATCAGGAGTAACGTTGAGGATTCCCATAACAAGAGGCGCGGACAGATCCACTGTCCGCGCCCCACACTGTAGTTGCTTATTTTTGCTCATAGATTTGCTTAATTATGAGTTCGCTGGCCCTGCAATGGCATCATCGCCAGCATCATCATCTGTTTTGGCCGTAGCTTCCACCGCAGCAGTGCCACCCGTGCCTGGCTCATCCCAATCTTTCGGTGGACGCGGCGTGCGACCATTCATAATGTCATCGATTTGGTCTGCATCAATGGTTTCATATTTCATTAACGCCTGCGCCATGGCTTCAAGCTTGTCGCGATTCTCATGCAGGATTTTTTCTGCACGCGCGTAGCTGGCATCAATAATGGCGCGCACTTCACGATCAATTTCTTCTGCCGTTTGCTGAGAAATATGGCTCGTTTGTGTCATGGATTTACCCAAAAACACTTCGCCTTCTTCCTCTTCATAAGCCAGTGGGCCCAGCTTTTCTGATAAGCCCCACTTGGTCACCATATTGCGCGCAATTTTAGTTGCTCGCTCAATATCGTTTGAAGCACCCGTGGTAACGCCGTCAAAGCCTAGCGTCATTTCTTCAGCGATACGGCCACCAAACAAAGAGCTAATCATGCTCTCTAAGCCGCGCTTAGATTGGCTATATTTATCTTCCTCGGGCAGGTACATGGTGACACCTAAAGCACGACCACGTGGAATAATCGAGACCTTATACACAGGATCATGCTCAGGCACCAAGCGACCCACAATGGCATGTCCTGCTTCGTGGTATGCGGTATTGAGCTTTTCTTCCTCCGACATCACCATGGAGCGGCGCTCAGACCCCATCAAAATTTTGTCTTTGGCGAGCTCAAACTCTTTCATACTCACCAAACGCTTGTCGCCTCGGGCAGCAAATAGCGCTGCTTCGTTTACCAAGTTAGCGAGATCCGCACCCGAGAAGCCTGGGGTACCGCGCGCTAACAAAGAAGGCTGAACGTCATCTGCGATAGGCACTTCTTTCATGTGGACTTTAAGGATTTGCTCACGGCCACGCACATCGGGCAACGGCACCACCACTTGACGGTCGAAACGGCCAGGGCGCAGCAAAGCGGCATCTAATACATCTGGGCGGTTAGTGGCTGCAATCACGATAACGCCATCGTTAACACCAAAGCCGTCCATTTCTACCAGTAACTGGTTAAGGGTTTGTTCGCGTTCATCGTGGCCACCACCAAGGCCTGCGCCACGGCTCCGGCCCACTGCATCAATTTCATCAATAAAAATAATGCAGGGTGCATGCTTTTTGGCTTGTTCGAACATATCGCGTACACGCGATGCACCCACACCCACAAACATTTCCACAAAATCAGAACCACTAATGGAGAAGAAAGGCACCCGTGCTTCACCGGCAATGGCCTTGGCGAGCAAGGTTTTACCCGTACCAGGGGAGCCCACCATCAGCACTCCGCGCGGGATTTTACCGCCTAAGCGTTGGAACTTGCTTGGATCGCGCAAGAACTCCACCAATTCTGCCACTTCTTCTTTGGCTTCATCCACACCTGCCACATCAGCAAAAGTGGTTTTGATTTGATCTTCAGATAGTAGCTTGGCTTTGCTTTTACCAAACGTCATGGGCCCGCCGCCACCGCGGCCACCACCCTGCATTTGGCGCATAAAGAACATAAAAATCGCCACAATCAAGAGGATAGGAAGAATAGACAGCAGCAGTTGTGAAAGGAAACTCTGGCGCTCTGGCGCTTTACCTTCCACTTTGACATTGTTTTGAATCAGGGTGGGCATTAAATCTAAATCAGCCACTGGCGGCTTAACGGTTTCAAAACCCTGCCCGTTACGGCCCTCACCACGAATGCGGTAATCTTGAATTTCCACGCGCGCCACATCACCACTTTCAACGCGCTCAATAAATTCTGAATAATCAATAGTACGCGGCGCAGCCTGATGCCCAAGCCCTTGGGCCACCATGTAAAGCACCCCAGCCACAATTACCCAGAGTACTATGTTTTTCATCATATCGTTGTTCAAGAGGCACCTCATCCATTACCAAGTGGGTGATTACACCGCTGGCAATGCAGCTAAACAGTTAGTTGTTCTACTATACCTAATTAATGTTTCAAGCCCGAGCCTAATAAATAGACTTCTGCCGAGCGTGCTCGGCTGGCTGCAGGCTTGCGTGTTACAAAACGTTTAAATGTATCGCGCATGGCAGCGCGGTACTCTTCAATTCCTTCACCATGAAACACTTTTACCAAAAAATGGCCATCGGGGGATAATACCTGCTGTGCCATATCTAGCGCCAACTCTGCGAGATACATGGCACGCGGAATATCCACCGCACGGTTGCCACTCATATTAGGCGCCATATCTGACATCACAAAATCCACAGGTTCATTGCCCAGTGCATCTAAGATGGCGTCAAACACCTCTTGCTCACGAAAATCACCTTGCACAAAAGTAACATCGGCGATGGCATCCATGGGCAAAATATCGCTTGCCACAATACGACCCGTGCCTTGTAAGTGCTTAGCTGCCACTTGCACCCAACCGCCAGGGGCTGCACCTAAATCCAAAACACGCATACCTTTCTTTAAGATGCGGTCTTTTTCGTTAATTTCAATAAGCTTGTAACTTGCACGTGAGCGATAGCCTTCGGCTTGGGCTTTTGCCACCCACATATCGGAAAAATGCTCTTTAAGCCAACGTTGGCTGCTTTTCGACCGTGCCATGCTGTAGAATGCACTCCTTTGATTAAGGGAGACCTATGATGGCCAATAATATTCCATTGAGCAAACAAGATATCCGCCGCTTCCGCGCCATTGGACACCATTTAAAACCCGTCCTCATTCTTGGTGATGCGGGCCTAAGTGATGCGTTTATCGATGAGCTTGATTTGCGCCTGCGCGACCACGAACTTATTAAAGTGAGCGTCAACGCTGAAGATCGTGGTGACCGTGAAATGCTGGGCTCTGCCATGGCTCAAGCCGTCCATGCCAACATAGTACAGCGCATTGGCAAAATGTTGCTCCTGTACCGCAGCGCAGAACGCCCGAACCCAAAGTTATCGAACATCCTGCGCCACCAGCAAGGTTAATTATAAGTGTTCTACTTTATCGATCTCGTACTCCACTAAACCGCTGGGGGTGGTGATTTGCACCACATCCCCCTCAGCCTTGCCCACTAAACCGCGAGCAATAGGTGAGGTCACAGAAATCTTGCCTGCTTTAATATCCGCCTCGTCTTCACCCACAATTTGGTAGACACGCTCTTCGTCGGTATCCACGTTCAAAATAGTCACAGTGGTACCGAAAATCACTTTACCTGTGTGCTGCATGGACTTGACATCAATGATTTGCGCCACAGAAAGTTTGCCTTCAATTTCGGCAATGCGGCCCTCACAAAAGCTTTGCTCTTCACGAGCAGCGTGATACTCAGCGTTTTCTTTCAAGTCGCCGTGCTCACGTGCACTAGCAATGGCCTTCACAATACGTGGACGCACTTCAGTTTTAAGGCGCTGCAATTCTTCACGCAGCGCTTCAGCACCTTCCACTGTCATTGGTACTCTTTGCATCAAATACTTCCTCCGTGGTAATTATTGCGTTAATAACTGATGAACTTCTTGCAAGCTACGCACTGTTGGTTGATCGCCGATTTTTAATGCTTGGCAAGTGGCCAACGCCGCCGCAATGGTGGTGTTGTAATACACTTTGCCCTGCAAAGCCGAACGGCGAATGGTGAAGGAATCGCGCACAGCTTGCTTACCTTCCGTGGTATTAATAATCATATCCACTTCACCATTTTTAATTTTATCCACAATATGCGGACGACCTTCGAGTACTTTATTGACACGTGTCACTGGCACACCTGCAGCCTCAAGGGTTTTGGCCGTGCCGCTAGTGGCAATCAATGTAAAGCCTAGTTCGGCGAGCTCTTGGCCCACCTCCACAGCGGTGGGCTTATCCGCATCGCGCACCGAAATAAACACAGTGCCACCTCGCTCAGGGAATCGCTCACCGGCACCTAATGCGGCCTTGCTAAAGGCTTCGGCAAATGTTTCGCCAACCCCCATCACTTCACCCGTGGATTTCATTTCGGGCCCTAGGATGGGGTCCACGTTAGAAAACTTAGCGAAGGGGAACACTGCCTCTTTCACGTTAAAGTGCTTAGGTACGATTTCTTCGGTAAATCCTTGCTCTTTTAAACTCACACCAGCCATGGCGCGGGCAGCAATTTTTGCTAACGAATGGCCAATGCACTTAGAAATAAAAGGCACAGTACGAGAGGCTCTTGGGTTCACCTCAAGCACATACACATCATCACCTTTAACGGCGAATTGTACGTTCATCAAACCCACCACACCCAGCTCAAGAGCCATGGCACGGGTTTGCTCACGCATCACATTCAGGGCTTCGCCTTGTAACGAGTATGGGGGCAAGGAACAAGCGGAGTCACCAGAGTGCACACCTGCCTGCTCAATGTGCTCCATAATGCCGCCAATCACCACATCGGTACCATCACTGATGGCATCCACGTCGATTTCAATGGCGTCATCAAGGAAACGGTCTAATAACACGGGGGATTCATTAGAAACGGACACCGCATTTTGCATGTAGCTGCGTAATTCCGCTTCGTTAAAGACGATTTCCATAGCGCGGCCACCCAACACATAAGAAGGGCGTACCACTAGCGGGTAACCGATTTCAGCTGCTAAGCGCACGCCTTCTTCGGTGCTACGAGCGGTGCGGTTAGGTGGCTGTTTTAGGCCGAGTTTGTTGACCATTTGTTGGAAGCGCTCGCGGTCTTCCGCCTCATCGATGGCGTCCGGGTTAGTACCAATAATAGGCACACCAGCAGCTTGCAACGCTTGGGCTAGCTTTAACGGGGTTTGACCACCGTACTGCACAATCACGCCCTCGGGCTTTTCTTTGTCCACCACCTCAAGCACATCTTCCAGGGTCACCGGCTCGAAGTATAAGCGATCAGATACATCATAATCCGTGGAAACGGTTTCAGGGTTACAGTTGATCATGATGGTTTCGTAACCATCTTCGCGCATGGCAAGCACCGCATGCACGCAACAATAATCAAACTCAATACCTTGGCCAATACGGTTGGGGCCACCGCCAAGCACCATGATTTTGCGCTTATCCGTGGGTTTGGCTTCGCACTCTTCATCATAGGTGGAATACATATAAGACACAGGACTTTCAAAAGCACCTGCGCACGTATCCACGTGCTTATACACAGGGCGCACACCAAGCTCGTAGCGTTTTTCACGCACGGCGGACTCTTTCACCCCCAGCAACTGAGCTAAGCGCACATCAGAAAAGCCTTTGCGCTTTAAGCCATACAAGGTGTCTTTATCTAACGCGGTGAAGCCCTTTGCAGCGATGCTCTGCTCTTCTTTTACGAGGTCTTCGATCTGTACTAGGTACCAAGGGTCAATTTTGGTCAGGGCGTACAACTCGTCTACCGTCATGCCGGCACGAAACCCATCCGCAAGCACCCATAAACGCTCTGGCTTAGGCGCGGCCAACGCTTCAATTACCTGTTGGCGTAAATCACCCTTGGCAGGGTCAAACTCAGGCTCTAAACCGTATTTATCAATTTCTAGGGCGCGCACTGCTTTTTGCAAAGACTCTTGGAAGTTGCGGCCCGCTGCCATTACTTCACCCACCGCTTTCATTTGCGTGGTGAGGGTAGGATCTGCTGCAGGGAACTTCTCAAAGTTAAAGCGTGGGATTTTAGTAATAACGTAATCAATGGTCGCTTCAAATGCGGCGGGGAATTGACCTCCCACCACTTGGTTAGGGATTTCATCGAGGGTATAACCCACGGCCAATTTAGCCGACACATACGCAATGGGGAAACCCGTGGCTTTGGACGCCAAGGCGGAAGAACGCGATACACGCGGGTTCATTTCGATCACTACTAGGCGGCCGGTTTCAGGGCATTGGCCAAATTGTACGTTAGCACCGCTGGCTTGCACGCCGATTTCACGCAGGATGGCGAACGAGGCATCACGCATGATTTGATATTCTTTATCGGTGAGGGTTTGCGCTGGTGCTACGGTAATGGCATCCCCTGTGTGTACGCCCATGGGGTCGAAGTTTTCGATACAGCACACGATAATGCAGTTATCATTTTTATCGCGCACCACTTCCATTTCGTACTCTTTCCAACCCAATAGAGATTCATCAATTAACAGCTCTTTGGTGGGAGAAAGATCAAGACCGCGCTCACAAATTTCTTGGAACTCTTCACGGTTATAGGCAATACCACCACCCGAGCCGCCCAAGGTAAAGCTCGGGCGAATAATCGCTGGGAAACCAATTTCCTCAAGCACCTCGTAGGCTTCTTCCATGCTATGCGCAATGGCAGAACGTGGGCAGGCTAAACCAATATCCTTCATGGCCTTATCGAAACGGCTGCGGTCTTCGGCTTTATCAATGGCGTCGGCATTGGCGCCGAGCATTTCTACGTTGTACTTTTCAAGAATACCGTGGTGTTCGAGATCCAACGCACAGTTAAGGGCCGTTTGACCACCCATGGTGGGTAGCAAGGCATCCGGGCGCTCTTTTTCAATAATCGTTGCCACGGTTTGCCAGGTAATGGGCTCGATATAGGTGGCATCCGCCATGGCAGGGTCGGTCATAATGGTGGCGGGGTTAGAGTTCACCAAAATCACTCGGTAACCCTCTTCTTTTAGCGCCTTACAGGCCTGCGCGCCCGAGTAATCAAACTCACAGGCTTGGCCAATCACAATTGGACCTGCGCCAATAATTAAGATGCTTTGTATATCTGTTCTCTTAGGCATAGCGTGCAAACCACCATAGTTGCGTCAATCTGAGTAATACTGCCGGCCTCAGCCGGCGCCATAATGTGCAAGTGTTATGCGTTTAACGCGGCAATAAAATCGCGCAGCAGCGCATCAGCACCTGCTGAGCTTACGCTGCCCTTGGGCACACTTTGAAACCCTTGTACGGGTGCGTCCTGCCATTTAAGACCTTGCACGGACTGGTCAAATAAAGAGGTGTGTGTAATCACCGCTTGCTGCGGCAAACTATCGGCCACCAGCGCGTAACTGCTACGCTGGTCGGTATGCTCTACCTTACCGTCTGCCACGCAGCGCACGGGGTGAGAGCCACCATATTGTGCAGGCGCCAGCCGCTCTTCTTTGGCGCCTTGAGCCACTGCCAACAAGCGCATGCCAAGGCCAACACCAAACACAGGTTTGCCCGTAGCTAATGCATCGCTAGCCAAGCGTTGCGCTGGACTGTTCGCTGCAGCACCTGGGCCGTTTGAAAATACCACCGCTTGGAATTCAGCTAAGGCGTCGGCAGGGCTAGTAGCAGGTATCACGGTAACCTTGGCGCCAGCTTCTACTAATACTCGCAATAAAGTACGCGTAACGCCTAAATCCACCACCGCCACCTTGGGGGCCTCTGCATTGCTCTGGCTATGACCTTGCCCCCAATGCCAAAT
>Ga0079226_10004796_pt1 | contig 10342 bp, 12 predicted proteins | sample Poulit2014_FD_76345 | JGI IMG/M metagenome (GOLD analysis project Ga0079226, IMG submission 76345) | Agricultural soil microbial communities from Georgia to study Nitrogen management - Poultry litter 2014 | ecosystem: Environmental > Terrestrial > Soil > Agricultural land | place: USA: Georgia...
GTTTTTGATCTGTCCACTTAATGTACGACCCGACTTTTCAAGCATACCGCCCATTGCTTTTGTTACGCCAAGTTCCCCTTCAGTACCTTCCAAAATTCCTTCTGACAACTCATCAAGCACTTCGTGTATATCTATACTACCGCTCTGTAATCTTTTTCTTACTTGCTCTGTGCTCATGCCCCATTTGTTACCTAATACTTTGATGATGTCTACACCAGCATTGGTAAATTGGTTAATCATAGTTCCGTCAATTTTTCCCGACTGTAAAGCTTTCGTGAATAGGTCACCAATTTGCGGTATTAGTTGGTCATCAGACTTAAAGGATGCTAGGTTCATTGCGACCTGTGAATAAAGCGTTGCACCAGCATCACTTGCACTAGCACCAATAAATTTAGCGTACTCTGCACCTAATTCTGCCGTACCAAAACGAGTGTCTGTAACTAAATCAACAACATTTTTCATGCGTTTTTCATATTCGGTAGAATCATCCGATATATGCTCCATCATCATTTGCACTTGTTCAATATCCATTGCACGCTTAAACCCCATACCACCGACTGCTGTCATTAAACCAGTAATAGGTAGTGTTAAATATCTAGTAAGATTGCCACCAACAGTACGTGCTTTAGCACTTAATGATTCTAGGTTGTTTCCAAAGTTTTCAAATGCTTCTCCTGTTTTCCATGCTAGCGAGGATTGTATTATCTGCTCTCGTTCAAATGCTTTCATTTCTTGCGTTACTTTTCCGATGTGTCGTTCTAGGTTGTTTAATTGTGCAACTTCACGATTATAGGCAGCTGCTGCATCATGTGCCGCCTTACTACCTTCGCCATGTGTGGCGACCATTTGGTCATAATCCTTTTTAGCTTGCTGCACGACTTGTTTTTGTAATTCTAGCTTTTTGTTCAAGCCTTGTAATTGTACCCCGTATTTTTGCATGGATCGTTCTCCACGGTCAAAAACACTCATGTTAGCACGCATTTCGCTGTTCATTTGACTTATAGACCTACGTACATTTTTAAGTCCGCTATCGACTTTTAAATGGTCTAGCGATAGCTCTATTGTAAAACCTTTAATTTTTTCCATTTAGTAACCTCCCTTCTTTATGTATTTAAGGTAATTGCATGACCGATGTAACTTTCTTCGGTTTGTTTTCTTTTTCCAAAATATCCAATAAAAATGAGTAAGGCATATTTAATATTTCGTTTATGTCCTTACCTTCTTTCATGAGATTGTGGACGAGTGTGTCTAAAAACTTTTTTTGGTTGGCAAAAGAAAAATCCTCGTCCGTTAATGTTTCTTCGCCAGGAAGTTTTTTGTTGCTTCGGATTGTTGACCTTGTGCAATAAATAAAACTTGTGATTGTAGCGCCTCAATTGCATCAGGTGCATGTAATTTGTTTTGCAGGTCTTCTTTTGTAAATTGACCCCCGTAAACTTTTTGAGCAACAAAATCAATCATAAGTTCTAAAATTTCACGGATGTTATTTCCGCCTTCTTCTTCTTTTTCAACTTTTTCCATTAAGTCAATTGCTTCATACGTGACTGTTAACGGTAAAAATGGTGGTGTCCAGAATTTTTCAGTTTCTAATTCCCCACCTTTTGCTACATCTTCGGGATTTTTAACAAGTTCAATCATATTTCTTTTTAAGTTAGCCATGTTTATTATTCCTCCAATTTTTTTGATAAATAAAAAGAGTGAGCATAAAGCCCACTCGTTTAATAACCCCTGTATTACTGCCACGATAAAGTTACTGTATTAGTGGTACTTGTAGCAGTAACATTTACGGGCGCATTAGGGAGTAGGTGTTGCGTCAGGATGTGGTAATCCAAAGATAGCTTCAAAGATTTCATCTCTTACAGTTGTTTCTCCTGGTGCATCTTCACCGCTCAAACGCATAACACGTTCGCCGTTAATGATACGAGACATAAACTCTCCTTCTGCCGTTTCGTTACCGAATTCGATTGATTCTTCTTTTGTTGACCCTTCAACTGACGGCATTGTAAATTTTCCTTTCGGTAATCCGTACCAACCTTTACCACCGTCTTGGTCTTCGATAGAAAAGATAACCGCTACATACGGCGGGTTAGAATCAGGTCCATATGCACTTAATCCACCCACTTTAGAAAGTCCGAAAATAGCATCCTTATCTTCTTGTGGGATTTTGTGAAATTGACCACTTACAGTCATAGGACCGTTTGAAGTAGCCATTTCAGCAACTTCCCCATCTCCGAACGCTTTTACAATTTCTTGTTGTGCTTCCACTGTAATTTCTTGTAAAAAGCGTACTCTCTCGATGTCACCTTTTACAGTGTCTGCGTCGTCTAAAATCGCATAATGAAAATCATTTACGTTAATTGCTGCCTTATAAGTTTTTGGCATTATTTATTCCTCCTTGTAATAAAATCTGTAATAAAACCCATAATAAAAAGGACATCCCATCAAGAAATGTCCTCTAAATCGTGTCTATAAAGTTTTCCTTCGTATCTTCTTGCATCTCGGTAGATTCCTAAATCAAATTCATCAACCGAATCATTTTGTTTAAACCTAATCTTTTCCCACAATAAATCACGTATGTGGTTAGATAAAACAAGATTATCTTCACGTTTTCGTGACCATACCTCAATGTGGATTAGGTAATCATAAGCGACCCAAGTATCATCGCCATAATCAGATGGCAAAGCGTTTATAATTGATTCTAAAACTATCCAACTACCTTCCATATCGGCCGTTTCAGGATAAGTAAAATACTTAATTTTAAGCCCATCTGATTCAGATTCAACATAACTTCTGACCAATTCATCTTCTTTTAATATTTTACATACTTTGTCTAGTATGTCATCACTCATTAGATAGACCTCCTTATTTCTTCCCTGACGGCTTTTCCGTATGGTTTTTGCGATAGTTTCATAGCTTTAGCAATTTTTCCTTTACCTCGTGGCCTAGGGTTACGTATAGTGCCCCATTCGTTTAAGTGGATAATTCTGTACCGTTGGTGTGGCCCTCTCCAAAAGACACGTATCGACCTATTCCCGCCTGTTCCATGACCGGGTGGTGATATGGTCAATTCGTCTAATGTGTAACCCTTGGAATACCCTGTACCATCACTAAACGTCCTTAATTGCCGACGTAACTCCATACCAAAAACAAGTGCCCCTTTTGTAAGGGCATCATCTGTTATTTTTTCGATGCGTTTTTTATCAAATTTTTGATCTAGTTCTTTTAACAATCGATTGACACCATGTACTTTTACTGCCATTTCATTTCGTCCTTAAGAGTTGCGACAATCGTTAAAAAATCTCGACTTTGCAAATCTGGTTGGGTCGATGTGACATTATATACAAGATGTTCATAATCAAACGTATCGATTTTGATGAAATGTTTGTTTGACGGAATAAATTCTCTCATTGGGTCACGTATAGTCAAAGTGACGTCTGATTCTGTTCCATTTGCTTTTGCTTGTTCTAAGTCTTTTAGCCACACCCTATCGACTTTAGCCCAACATTCATAAAGGACAGCATATTCCTTTTCATCGGGATACGGGCTGTCCTTTTTTGGTCTGTATTCGTAAAATGTGGTTCTTGTATTTAGGTCACTTAATTTTACTCTTTTAGTTCCGTCTAATCTAATTAGACTCATATATATCATCTACCTTTAATTGCAAAATAATAGACTGTAAACCTAGCGTAATGGCTTTGGGAATCGAACTAGTGACCTGCTCCCTGTTTTCGTACCAATGAGTAACAAGCATAATAATCGCCAGTTTATATTGATTCGATTCACTATGAATCTCTTCTTTTACTCCTGCATTTGAAAGATATTCTTTTGCAGTTTCGATAAGAAATTCTAACATTTCATCGTCACGTTTTCCGTCAATCCTTAAGTAACCTTTAACCCGTTCGAGCATTTATATCACGCTCCTTATTCTTCCCCGTCTCCAGGTTCTTCCGGGCCAGGCTCAGGTTCGGGTTCAGGCTCCGGTTCGGGTTCGGGTTCTGGTTCAGGCTCTGTTACATTAACTGTTGCAGCGTCTGTCAACGCTCCATCATCAGTAGTAACTGTAATTGTTGCCGTACCCTCTGCAATTGCTGTCACCAATCCATTGGCATTAACTGTCGCAATCGCTTCGTCATCAGATGTGTATGTTACATCTTGATTGTCCGCATCGCTAGGCTCAATCGTCACGTTTAATTGACGAGTAGCGCCAACCTCTAAGTTATTAGTCTTTGGTGCAATCGTAACACCTGTTACATTTACAACAGGTTCCTCAACAGTAACTGTACAAATATCATTCTTCGCACCATCTTCTGTTGTAACGATAATCTCGGCAGTTCCCGCTACTTTTGCAGTAACTAGACCATCATCATCAACAGATGCAATGCCTTGTGCTTTAGATGCATAGGTGACAGTTTTATTTGTAGCATTACTAGGCTCTACTGTTGCGCTTAATTGTTGTGTTTCGCCGACTTCAAGCGATACTGTTTTTGGTGCAACTGTCACTCCTGTTACTGCAACAGGTTTTGTTTTTACTGTAACTGTTGCCTTTTCAGATTCTTTGCCGTCTATTTCTTCTGTAACAGCAAAAGAGTACTCTGTATTAGGCGCTAAACCTTCAACAGTGTACTCTTTTTTGTCTGTAGTTCCGATTAATTTGTCATCTTGATAAATATTATGTGCCATTGTTATCTCCTTTCTTTGCCCTGTTTTAACGGTTTATTCCCATGTTAATTTTACCGTCGTCTCGGTTGGGTCACCCGTTAAATTTACGGGCGGATTAGGGAGTTACCTCTGTTTCTGTTGTTGCGATTCTAAATGCAGATGCTAACTTGATTTGATGGTCAAACCATGCAGTGACTACAAATTGCTCAATGCCTGTTTTGATGTCTTTGTCACGTTCATATTGAGTAGTTGCAATATCGTAGTTGTAATGTGAGTAAGAAAAGTCACCGACGATAGGGTTAACCGCCGCATCAACAAATACAACTGGCTTTCCTAAAACTTGCTCAGGTTGCGCTCCATAAAGTGTAGCGTTTCCGTTAGCTAACACCTCGATAATGTCCATGTAATCAGCATAACGCATAACAATTGTCGCATTTTCACGGTAATCTTCATGTAAGTCTGCAATAGCTTTTTTAATTGCTCTGTAAAGGTCTTCGCCTTCTACTTTCTTGATTCCGACCGTTTCAGAGTAAAACGACATATGTTCTTCTCCTGCTTTTGGAGTTTCAGCAAATGCTACCTTACGTTCTTTAGCGGCAACACCAGATTGTAATGCATTTTCCACATGGTTTACGATGTTAGCATTCGTTCCAAGTAAAACAGTTTCGGAAATACCTGCAAATACTTTAAATTTATTACGGCCAAACGCAACCGTTTCCCCTTTTGCTTCTAACTCTTTAGCTGTTTCTGTATCTTCGATAAAATCATCGTCATCAAGCGTGAAATTGATTTTAGGTAATTCTAAATTCGTCACTTGAGTAAAAGTAGACAATCCACGTAATTGGTTTTTAACTAACGGCTCAACGATAACGTCATTAGATACTGTTTTAGGTAAAAACTTTTCACCACCAGTCTCGTTTCCATCACCTAATGCTTGTCTAACATCTGTAGGGATTGGTTTGTTTGCCATAACAGCTTTAATCATATCTGCTTTAGCTTGCATTTTTTGTTCGTTAGGGTCAGTAATGTTTTTGATGTCATCTTTACTTTCAAAACGTGCTTTTTGTTCTGCTTCCATTTTGTCGTGTTGGTCTTTAATTACATCAAAACGCGCTTTCAAATCATCTTTAGACTTTTGTAAGTTTTGAATATCTTCCATAGACGCAGATGGGTCAATCGCTTTTTGCGCTAATTCTCCCTCCGTCTTCTGTAACTGTTGGCCAATTGTTGCTAAATTTTGTTTCATTTCGTAAAGTGTCTTATCGCTAAAATGTTGAATGTTTAGTGTTAATAAACCTTTTTTATATTTATTCATGAGTAAATTCCTCCTAATATTGTGTTTGTAATTTCAATTGAAGCTTTTGCTTCATCGGCAATCTTTTGCCTTAATTCCTTTTCTTCCATTGTCATCGTTGCACTTTGTTTTGATACGATTTCTTTTGGCACATTCTCATAACGACTTAGATATTCCTCGTTAATACATGCCACCATATCATTCGATTCTTCCACAACATCACATAACCCTAATTCATAGGCTTCATCAGCAGATAACCATGTTTCAGCATCTAACATTTCCCTTAGATTTTCTTCATCTACCTTGTCACCTGCCTTATTTAAGTATGATTTTATTGCCGATTCACCGATTCGATCAAGGTCATCAGCTTGTTTTCTTAATTCAGCAGCATTACCAATTGCAAATGTCCATGGATTGTGAATCATTAACATCGAATTAGATGGCATACGAATTTCATCAGCTGCCATAATAATGACACTAGCAATTGACGCGGCCAGTGCATCTACATGAGCAATTACTTTTGCATTATGACGTTTAAGCATGTTGTGTATCGTAATTCCTTCAAACACACTACCTCCTGGACTATTAACGTATAAATTAATAGTTTCAACATCACCCAATTCATCTAATTCATTTTTAAACGTTTGAGCAGAATGTTCACCGTCTTCTGTCCAGGCATATTTCGTAATTTCTCCATAAATAAAAACCTCTCCTGTTTTTCCATCAGTAGAAGTTTTCATTTTAAAAAACTTATTCGATTTTTTATTCTTCGGCACTCTTTTCACCACCTTTCGAAGTTATTTTTCTATCTGATGGATCCATATCTATTGGATATAGGTCACCACTTACCCACAATTTAGACGCATTACCACCTTTTGGAGGCATGTCCTCAAAACCTCTTACCTCATCCTGAGAAAACCACCCATTCCTGATTCCGTATTGATAAAATTTAGCACGTGTATCAGTATCTCCTCGCATCAGTCCTCCTAGGTTAAATTTAAAGTAATAACCTTTTACTCTCTCATTTTTTGTGAGTAATTTTCTGTTAAACTCGTGTTCGTACTGCCTTACAATTGGGGTAATGGTCATTTGCACATATTGAATCATTGCTTGTTCATTGGACGAAAAACTTTGTCCATCTTTGTCGTTTAAAAAGGTGGCGGGTATATTAAAAACGTTAGCAACTCTAGATCGTGTAATTTGTTCTGATTTCATTACGTCCGATGCAAAATATTTCTTTTCAATTGGTTCTATATTTACACCAGGTTCCTTAAATAAAATACCACCATTGTTACGATAAAACGCCTTAAAGTTTTCGGTTACTTTCCTTCTTTTTTCTTCATCAACATTCGCGGAATATTCAAGTGTAAAACTTTCAGGTTTTTTCATTTCCGACAAGCTAAATTCTTGGACAGCTTTATCGTAATCTAATGTATTTTTTAAAACCTCTAACGGACTAATGCCTAACCAACGAGATGTACCAGTAATATGTTTGACATGTATCATGTTCATGTTATGAAAATAGTACGTCCCACCAGTTCCTCGGACTTCATACCATAACTCATCGTCATCTGAATTAATAAAAGGAGTAACATAGTCGGAATCAATCGGAATAATTTTTTCTACTTGCATACGAATATCACGTATAATGACAGCATACGCATTTCCTTTTTCGTTCCTGGTTACTTCCATTTTGTTAATAAAGTCATAACCATTCATGTTTTGATTAGGCTCATTTATAAGTATGTCAGATGATTGATTGTGTGCTATTTCATAGTCGTTATACAGTTTTAGGGGTAATATAGATACCGTGTTAGAAATACGTGTGATAACACTAAAAATCGTTTCATTTGTCGCTAGTTTACTGTTGTCGATACCCCAAAATGTGCGACCCATCCAGTTAGTAAAATCATACGTTTTACCTTTACATCCTTTTACAGCACCATTAAATGACTGTTTAATTTTGTCTAACCATTTCAAACTCTCACCACCTTTCAGATGACCTTATCACCCGCTTAACAAATCATCTACCGACATAAACTCAATATTTCCATTGCCTTGTTCTGTTGTTAACATGTTCATTACATGTACATGAGCGTTTAATGCTGCCGCGAAACCATCAATTTTACGATTTATACTCTGTTTTGACGGCATCCAGTTACTGTTGCGGTCTTTTACTAATTTGATATTACTTAAATACCATTTAAAAATCTTACTGTTATTAAAAATAACTTTTCCGTCCAACATTAATTCTTTGAAATTTTGCATTGGACCGCCAAGTGTTAAAAAGCCTTGTCTAACCTTTTCGGTTGCAAATCCATAGTCCTCTAATGCCTTATTTAAATACAATGCTTTTGCGGGGTCATAAGCTATTAGTTCTATTTTATATTTTTCAGACTGTTCAACGAACCAGTCGTAAACATATTCGTATTTGACATATTCACCTGGTATAATGGTTAATTCCCCACGTCTTTTCCATTCGTCTATTCTTTGTGGGTTTGGATCTCTATCCCTTCTTGTTTGTGGGATAAATGTATGCTGCAAAACAAAAACTTCTCCATTTTCAAGTGGAAATTCTAATGCCGCCGCAGTAAAGTCTTCCGTTTCGGATAAGTCATAAGAACCTACACACTTCTTTCCCTCGAGTTCCGATAATTCAATCACTTTGTTATTTTTCTTAATCGTTGGTATATCTACAAAGGACAATTCTCCAACATCACTAAACAAATTAAATTGCTTCGTTAACCAGTCTGCTTTTTCTTGTGGAATTTTACGGTCTTTTTTCCAATCCGTCACTAAGTTGACAAAGTCCATTAATCCAATATTAGGGTTAGCCTTTATCCACAGTTCTGGTTTATCCGCTTCCTCCGGTTCATCTAGTTTAGCTAAATAATAAAAAGTTCTTTCGTCGATGTCATCTTCTAAATTTTCAAGCGTATCTTGACCGTTTTCGTAATATTGAACTAGAGGACCATCTAACACAGTTCCTGCCGTTGTAATGTACAATATCAAAGGTTGTGTTCTCATTCCGCGAGATTTTTTCATAACGTTTATCAATGAGTAATCTTTGTATTCGTGCAACTCATCAAATACTCCAAAATGTAGGTTTTCTCCGTCTTTGTCGCTTTTTTCAGCAGACATTGCAACCATCGTACAATTCATTTTGTCGTAGCGTATTTCACTTCGTAAGGCCTTATACCGTTTATCTAAATAAGGAGACGATTTTATCATTGCTTTTGATTCGTCAAAAAGAATAGTTGATTGTTTTTGTGAGTTGGCCAATATATAAACATTGGCGCCACGCTCTCCATCAAAACCTAGCATGTAGTTAGCTACTCCACTCAACTTTGTTGTTTTACCGTTTTTTCTTGCCACAAAAACCAAACCTTCTCTAAATCGCCTTATGCCAGTATCTTTATGAACCCAACCAAATAACGAACCGATTGTGAAATGTTGCCATGGTTGTAAAACTAATTTATCTGAGTCACCTTTAGATGGACTACATTTTTTTTCAATGAATCTTATCGGCCGATGTCCCTTTTCTTCTACAAATATCCATGGAAATTCATCTGTTCCCTGTCTTTCTAAATCACGCATATGCCTTTTAGCCGCTTGTATGTTTTCTTTTGATGCTGGTATATCTCCATCTATTAATCGTTCCGCATACCAAGTTGTAAGAAGTTCAGGATATGGATTGACTAAAATTCCACCCCAAGAAATTTGTTTTTTCCTATAATCGCTCCACCATTCTTCCAACTCGGTATAACTCATATTAAGCAATTCAGAAGTCGTCTTCATCGTCTTCATCATCCTCTAAATTAATCGCTAATTTCGCTCTTGCACTAGGCGATAATCCTAAATCAGAAGAAAACGACCTCATTTGAGCCGCCGCATCTCTCATACGAATGATAAACGGATTAGGTTTACCATCTATCCACAAACCTTTTTGTTTTACTTGTCTTTTATAAGAAAGATACTGAGAATAAGCATCGCAATACATCGCTAAGTGTCCTACGTCTGCATCATTAATCAACTCAACACTTAAAAGTAATTTTGCCAACCTGCGAAATTCTTTTTTTGCCGTCCCATCTAAAAAAGAAGGAGGAACGACATTGTCGGAACTCATTTTCATTTTTTCTTCATTTCTTGCTCTACGTTTTAATTCTTCTTTATTTTTTTTGGCCGGATTACCTTCGAGCAGTTGTAATCTAGCAGATTTTGCCGGTGTAGCCATATCGTTCTCACCTCCTTATAAAAAATAGAAAACAATCGAGTAGAGAGGAAAGTTGAAGTACTTTCCATCCCTCTCACACCACCGTACGTACGGTTCCGTATACGGCGGTTCAATCTATATTTCAGTATGAACTTCTAAATAGTAGTCTAAGGCAA
>Ga0079226_10004797_pt1 | contig 10342 bp, 9 predicted proteins | sample Poulit2014_FD_76345 | JGI IMG/M metagenome (GOLD analysis project Ga0079226, IMG submission 76345) | Agricultural soil microbial communities from Georgia to study Nitrogen management - Poultry litter 2014 | ecosystem: Environmental > Terrestrial > Soil > Agricultural land | place: USA: Georgia...
CCTACAACAGGAGTAGATCCAGTGTCAAGAAAAGAGTTTTGGGAAATGCTAAAAAGATTACAAGAACAAGGGATTACCATTTTGGTTTCTACACCCTACATGGACGAAGCTGCACTTTGCGATAGAATTGCTTTGATTCAAGAAAGTAAGATCTTGGATATCGATACACCGGAAGGTATTGTAAGTAAATTCCCGAAAACCATTTACAATGTAAAAGCAAATAACATGTATAAATTAATTCAAACCCTTCAAAAATATGAACATACCTATAGCGTATTCCCTTTTGGAGAGTTTGTGCATTATACCGATAAAAGAGAAGCTTTTAGTGAAGAAGAATTAAAGAATCTTCTGAAATCAGCTGGATTAGAAAATGTTACTGTTGAGGTGACCCATGCCGATATTGAAGATGCTTTTATGGAATTAGCAAAATGAGGAATAAAGAAAACGTCATAGAAGTCAACAATTTAACCAAAGCTTTTGGCGATTTTAGAGCGGTCAATGAGATTAGCTTTGAAGTTATGAAAGGTGAAATATTTGGATTTTTGGGTGCCAATGGTGCTGGGAAAACTACCGCAATTAAAATGCTGATAGGAATCTCTCATCCCACATCAGGTCAGGCAAAAGTGGTTGGCTATGATGTATACACCCAACCCGAAGATATTAAGAAGAATATAGGTTACATGAGCCAACGATTTGCGCTCTACGATGATTTAACAGTCAACGAGAACATCACTTTCTTTGGAGGTATTTATGGCATGTCGAGAGCAAAAATTCAGCAAAAAAGGAAACAGTTAGTTGAGGAGCTTGGCTTGGAAAACATTGCAAGCGAATTAGTAGGTTCGCTACCATTAGGATGGAAACAAAAGCTGGCTTTTTCTGTCGCCTTGATTCATGATCCTAAAATTGTATTCTTAGATGAACCAACGGGAGGCGTAGATCCCATTACGCGGCAACAGTTTTGGGAAATGATATATAAAGCTGCCGATCAAGGAACTACTATTTTCGTTACTACGCATTATATGGACGAAGCAGAATATTGCGATAGGGTGTCTATTATGGTGGCAGGAAAAATTGAAGCACTCGACACACCAAATAACTTAAAGAAACAGTTTGGCGTGACTTCTATGAATGATGTGTTTTTAAAACTAGCTAGAAATATAGAGTAACAAAGGTTATTTGACTGAATACGTGAAAGTGAAAAATTAAGGCTTAACTAAAATGAAGCAATTTATAGGGTTTGTACAAAAAGAATTCTATCATATATTTCGAGATAAACGCTCGCTGTTTATCCTGTTTGGGATGCCTATAGCCCAGATTTTGCTTTTTGGATTTGCTATTACCGATGAGATTAATAATGTAGATATTGCCATTTTAGATCATTCAAAAGATGTTACTACCCAAGAGATAATCAACAAAATTTCTAACTCTAAGTATTTCAGTATAAAGCAATTTATAGATCGAGAAGCAGCAATTGAGGAGGTATTTAAAAAAGGAAAAATTAAGGCGGTTTTAAACTTCGAAAAAGACTTCGGAAAGAATTTAGTCAAGGAAGAAAGTGCCAAAATCCAGATAATCACTGATGCCACCGATCCGAATACAGCCAATTCTATAACTAATTATATCAATGCCATTTTGCAGCATTACCAACAAGAAAAAAATCGGGGAATTCAATTGGAATACCTAATAATTCCCGAATCACGCATGTTCTACAACCTAGAGCTAAAAAGCGTATTTATGTTTGTACCAGGCGTAATGACAATAATTTTGATGTTGGTGTCGGCTATGATGACCTCTCTTTCCATTTCTCGCGAAAAAGAATTGGGCACAATGGAAATCCTATTGGTTTCACCGTTACGACCCTTTCAGGTGATTATAGGGAAAGTAGTACCTTATATCTTTTTATCCATCATAAATGCAGCAGTTATCGTACTTCTAAGCATTTTCATATTTAAAATGCCAGTGGAGGGAAGTATGTTTTTATTAGGAGCAGTGAGTGTGTTATTTATTATAGTATCGTTAGCGCTAGGAATTTTAATTTCGACCATTGTCCAAACACAACAAGCCGCCCTAATGATATCATTAATGGGACTTATGTTACCAGTAATTTTGCTTTCCGGATTTATTTTTCCTATTTCGAGTATGCCAGTGCCGCTTCAGGTAATCAGTAATATTATCCCCGCAAAGTGGTTTATCATCATCTTAAAAGGCATCATGCTTAAAGGAGTTGGTTTGGAATTTGTGTGGAAGGAAACCTTGATTTTAACAGGGATGATGTTGTTTTTTATTGGCGTAAGCATCAAAAAATATAAAATTAGACTGGGATAATGAGAATCATAGGCTACATCATTCAAAAGGAGTTCAAGCAAATCTTTAGAAATAAAGCAATGCTACCGATTATTTTTATCCTTCCTATTTTACAATTGCTCATTCTTTCCAATGCAGCTACTTATGAAGTGAAAAATATAAAGTTTTCTTATATCGATGGCGATCATACTTCTACTTCTCGTGCGCTAATCGAGAAGTTTAGTGCTTCAACTTATTTTGATGTTTTAGCAAGTTATGAAAGCAACAAAAAAGCAAACGAAGCCATGCTTGCTGGCGAAGTTGATGTTATTTTAGAAATACCAAATCACTTTGAGCGGGATTTAGTAAAAGAAAAGTCAGCCACTCTCGGAATCAGTATCAATGCTATTGACGGCGCAGCCGCTGGGATTCAAAATGGCTATATAACTCAAATCGTGCAAAGTTTTAACCAAGAAATTATGATGGAACATAGAAATGTTTCGTCAAACATGCAAAAACCGATGAAGATTACCAGCATTCCATCGTTTTGGTATAATATTACCTTAGATTATAAAACATTTATGGTTCCAGGAATATTGGTCTTACTAGTAACCATGATCAGTCTTTTCCTTTCGGGGATGAATATTGTAAGAGAAAAAGAAATCGGCACTTTAGAACAACTTAATGTAACGCCCATCAGAAAAGGCGAATTTATTATAGGTAAACTGCTTCCTTTTTGGATAATCGGCATGGGATTATTGACTATCGGATTGATACTTGCGAAGCTTATTTTTAATATGCCGATGTTGGGTAGTATTTTACTGCTATATTTTTACACTTCTATTTATATATTAGTAATTTTAGGAATGGGATTGCTTATCTCTAATTTTACCGATACCCAACAACAAGCCATGTTTATCGCTTGGTTTTTTGTGGTGATTTTTATTTTGATGAGCGGTTTGTTCACCCCGATAGAAAGCATGCCAAAATGGGCGCAAATAATTACGGAATTCAATCCGATAAAGTATTTTGTGGAAGTTGTTCGTATGGTGTTGTTAAAAGGATCGGGATTTAGAGACATCCTATCTCAGTTGCTAAAAACCTTGGCTTATGCTTTGGTAATGAGTATTTTGGCCGTATGGAGTTATAAAAAAGTAAACTAATGGAAGAAAATAATAAATACCATTTACAAAAAAGTGAATCTCGATTTTTAAAAGGACCACGTTCAAGACTCAATGATTTAGGTTTTGTTTTTAGAGTCCTTTATCAATTTTTACGTGGTTTTCGCACAATGCATTTTATTGGTCCATGTGCTACGGTATACGGATCAGCTCGCTTTACGCCAGATTCTAGTCATTATAAAAATGCAGAGAAAATCGGAGCCGATTTAGCAAAATTAGGATTTACTGTAATGACAGGAGGAGGTCCTGGAATTATGGAAGCCGCAAACAAAGGGGCATATGAAGCAGGTGGGTATTCTGTGGGTGTAAATATTGTTTTACCTTTTGAGCAAAAACCTAATCCTTATTTACATAAGTGGATTAATATTCCTTACTTTTTTGTTAGAAAGTTTCTGTTGATGAAATATTCCTATGCGTTTGTTATAATGCCTGGAGGAATGGGAACCTTAGATGAGTTATTTGAAGCGCTAACCTTGATTCAAAACCATATGATTAAAGATTTTCCTGTGGTGATTTTCGATAGCGAATATCATAAGGAACTAATGAAACATATTGAATTGCTGTGCGAAACAGAAAGCATTAGCCCAGAAGATATGGAGTTGATTTATGTTACCGATTCCCCAGAAGAAGTGGTGGAGCATATAAAAACACATGCCATAGATAAATTCGGACTGGTAAAAGAACCCTATAAACCTAAATGGTGGTATGGTGAAAATCGAAGAAAATTTTAAGAAACTATCGGATTATTTATCCAACTTTAGCTTGATTAAGATTGTTACGATATGTTTCTCAGACAGCTTCGAAACACATTCCGTTTAGAGATTATGACATGTTTTTTTCGATTTTAAAAATAAAACAATAATGAAGTATGGAGGAAAAAATAGTAAACATCGAGAAATTCAATGGAGATATTGAACCCTTTAAAGTAGAGAAATTAAAAACTTCTTTGCGTCGAAGCATGGCTACTGAAGAGGAAATAAATACTATTGTTGAGCAGATTATGCCGACACTTTATAATGGGATATCATCTAAGGAAATCTATAAGAAAGCGTTTTCCTTACTAAAAAAATATAATCGTACTTCTGCTTCAAAATACAGTTTAAAACGTGCCATATTTGATTTAGGCCCCACAGGATATCCGTTTGAACGATTGATAAGTGCTTTGCTACGACATAAAGGATTCGAAACTAAAGTGGGTGTAGTCTTGCAAGGCGAATGCGTATCGCATGAGGTTGATGTTTTAGCAGAGAAAGATGGATTTTCCTATGCCGTGGAATGTAAATTTCATTCCGATCAAAGAACTGTGAGTAATGTGAGGGTGCCGTTGTATATCAATTCTCGTTTTATAGATATTCAAAATCATTGGAACAAAGATCCGGACAAAGCAGCGCATTTAAAACAAGGATGGTTGGTTACTAATACAAGGTTTTCAGCAGATGCAATAACCTATGGCGAGTGTGTAGATCTGCAATTGATGAGTTGGAGTTATCCAGAAAATAATGGGATAAAAGATAATGTAGATGCCTATACGCTGTATCCTATAACCACGTTGACCACACTTACAAAACATGAAAAAGATCAGTTGATCGAAAAAGATATCATTTTAACCATAGAACTCTTCGATACTCCTAATGCATTAAAAGAAATAGGAGTTTCTAAAACAAGAATAAAAAGAGTGCTTACCGAAATACTGCATTTATGTGATTTATAAATTCTTTAACCATATAAAAAGAAGGACTAACATAGCGGTAAATCAAAGATAAATAGAGAACTTTAATCAGCCTAAAACTAGAAAGTTATGAAAGAGAATTCAATAAAAGTCCACTTCCTAGGTGCTTCGGGAACCGTGACAGGTTCTAAGTTTTTACTAACTACACCAGAAAAGAACATTCTTATAGATTGTGGTATGTTTCAAGGAATAAAAGAACTTCGTGAGATAAACTGGAAGCCGCTACCAGTAGATGTGCCCGCAATTGATGTAGTGTTACTCACTCATGGCCATTTAGATCATACAGGTTATTTACCTCGATTGGTAAAAGAAGGATTTCGAGGAAAGATTATTGGTACGGCACCCACTTTGGCCATTGCTAAGATAATTTTACTCGATAGTGGAAAAATTCAAGAAGACGAAGCTCAGAAAGCCAATGAAGAGGGTTATTCTATACACAAACCCGCCAAACCTTTCTATACTGTTGCCGAAGCCGAAACAACACTTCGTTTTTTTCACGTAGAGGAAAAAGATAAATGGATAGAACTTTCTGAAAATATAAAATATCGTTTTCGATATAATGGACATATTCTTGGAGCAACTTTTATAGAACTAAATATTTTTGGGAAACTATTTGTGTTTTCTGGTGATATAGGTCGTGAAAAGGATCTTTTATTATATCCGCCCGAAAGACCAAAATATGCCGATTACCTTTTTATGGAAAGTACCTATGGGAATAAATTACATCCTGAAGAAAGCGTTTCGGATACGTTAGTAAAACTCATTAAAAATACCATTCATGAAAGAGGAAATTTGATTATCCCATCCTTCGCAGTCGAACGTTTGCAAACACTGATGTTCCTTTTATGGAAATTGAATAAGGAAAATCGAATTTTTAATATACCGATTTTTGTCGATAGCCCTATGGGCAACAATGTTCTATCTGTTTTTAATAGCTTTCCAGAATGGCATAAGATTTCTAAAAAAGAATTCGGTGCAATGCAAAATCAGATGAATATTATTACCTCATACAAAGAAACATGGGAAACGATAGATGATTCTAGACCAAAAGTGGTTATCGCTGGAAGTGGGATGATTACTGGAGGAAGGGTATTAACTTACCTGAGCCAATTGATCGATAAGCCAAGCACAACGGTTCTAATGGTAGGTTTTCAGGCAGAAGGTACTCGTGGACGTCAGCTGTTGGAAGGTGCAAATGAAATAAAGTTTTTTGGGAAATATCATCCAGTAAGAGCAGAAATACATCATATAGAAAGTTTGTCAGCACATGCCGATCAGCAAGGACTTCTAGACTGGACCTCCAAAATAGAAAACACGCCAGAAGAAGTTTTCTTGATTCATGGAGAAGCTACCGCACAAGATGTGTTGCGTGTAAAGCTAAAGGATGTCTATGGTTGGAACGTAAGTATTCCAAAACTTTATGATGTAAAAGAGATACGCATTTAAACGAAAAGCTATTACGCAGAGATTTTTTATGGAGTTTGTTTGGGAAGAGGTTTCCCGCAGATTTCGCAGATTCTCGCAGATTTTTTTATTCTTTTGCGGGTCTTTGCTTTTTCGCGAATCTTTATGGCACAGCTATAGGCTATTACCCAGAGAGCGCTGAGTTTTCGCTAAGTTTTGCAGAGATGTTTTTCGAGTGGGCGACTTGGTGGCTGGGCGAGTGGGCGGTTTTACACCTAGCAACTAGAAACTAGAAATTAACAAAAGTTATTTCGTTGATTCTCGTATATTTATTTTCATCTATTTTATTATGTTACGCTAAAAAATCCTTTGCGAACCTTTGCTTCTTTGCGATCCTTTGCGGCACAACCTTACCACAAACAACTAAGTCGTAAAAAAGCTATCCCGCCAAACAGTTGACTGAATCTTAAATAATAAGTTCCAGTTTTATTTAGCGGGATATATATTCTTAGTTAACAGATGGTTGTTTTTACTTAGATCGCAGTATAACCTCCATCGATAACCAGTTCGCTTCCAGTAGTAAACTTAGACTCGTCAGATACTAGGTACAGTATTCCATAGGCAATATCTTTTGCTTCACCAATATGTCCTATCGGATGTAAACTATCTAAATGCTTACGGAAACTAGGGTCGTCTTTGCCTAGCTCTTCTACTAGTGGTGTCCAAATAAAGCCTGGATGTACAGAGTTCACCCTGATTTTATCTTTTGCATATTGCAAAGCATCGGTTTTCGACATTACTCTAACCGCTCCTTTGGAAGCATGGTAAGGCGGTAAGTCTGCTGCACCAACGATTCCATAGATAGAAGAAATATTGACAATACTTCCACCACCTGATTTTCTCATATGGGGAACGGCATGTTTGGTACAAAAGAAAACCCCTTTCACATTGATGTCCATGACAAGATCCCATTCCTTTTCGGTTACTTCTTCTGAGGGTTTATCTGCTCCGGCAATTCCCGCATTATTTACCGTTGCATCTAGCCTACCAAACTCTTTGACTACTTCACCATAGACTCTTTCTACTTCTTTTTCTTTAGCTACATTAAGGTGCCAGTACTTGGCCTTTCCACCTGATTTATTAATTTCTTCAACCAAGGCTTTACCTTCCTTGTCGAGAATGTCGGTCACCGCAACTTTTGCTCCGTGCTTAGCCAATAAAATACTCGTTTCGCGACCAATGCCCAATGCACCACCCGTTACTATTACAACTTTGTTTTCTGCTCTTTTCATACTATATATTTTAATAATTAATACAATCTTTATAAAAACACTAATGACAGGTAAAGCTATTTCATAGAGGCACGCAGAGATTATTTTTTTTTTATGTTATAACGCAACGCAGATAAAAAACTTTGCGAGTCTTTAAGGTATAGTCATTCCACAATCAAAAGCTATTCCCCAAAGAGAATTAAGATTCCATCAAGTTATGTCGAGGAAAATAATACTTTGCAGTGCCTCCTTTTCACAAACTGTTTATACTTATCTGCTTATTTCATTGTACTCTATAATCTAAAGTATTGCATTAGCTTTACAGTGTTTTCTTATATTTTAAAGATACAGATTTTTAGACAATAAGCATGAGTAATTACCATCATATATCTGTAGTTTAGGGAAGTTGTGATTCCATATATAAGATGGTTTTACAATTGTTTGGCAAAGTGAAAAAATGAGGGGGTATTGTAATTATATAAAACGATTATTGTTATTATTTCTTCGGATTACTTCCCATTTTACTTTTAAAAGCATGAGCTAGAATTAAACCAAGAATTCCACCTAGAATGGAAACAAGCAGATTGATACTAAATAACAAAAGATTGGTGTCGCCCGATGCCATAATTGCTTTTGGTCCAAAACCCAATCTTCCAAATATTTTGATGAAAAGGATACTGCCAAATATTCCTGAGATAGTATTCCCTGTGAGTCCAAAAGAATATTTTTTCTTAAAGGCTCCAAATATGTTGGCGCTAATTAGTCCTATAAAAATGCTTAATAGAGAGATTAAGGTGTCGGTCATAATTCTATTTTAAAACAATCAACGCTTGTTTCCTGTGTGGTTCTGGTTTAATGTTCTCCGTAACCCGCATCGTCTAGCTTGCCTTTAAATACTCTGTATTGTATAATCATATAAATAGCAACTAGTATGATAGCAATGGTAAACCAAAACACCCCTACCGATAGGCCATAGGTGTCGGTTGCGGTATTATATAAAGTAAGCGATGGGTTTACAGCATTGGTTGATGGTAATACATTTGGGAATATAGAAACCATGGAGGTAGCCAATCCGCCAAACAAAAATATACAGGAAAATAAGAAACCTAAACCGTGCCTTTTAAATTGCTTCACTCTAAATTGACCAAATAATCCTACAAGAGCAATTATTGGGAAGATCCAAAAGCCTGGATATTTAAAGAAACTTTGGAATGGGTTAATCTTGATATAATTCAAAAGAACTATAGATAGAACTATCAGTAAAACAAGGAGTATATTTAAGTTGAAAACTGCTTTTTTGAGCCTTGGATTCATATCTGAATCGGTTTTAAATATAATCCAATTCGCTCCATGAATAGTCAAGCTAACTACTGCAATAATCCCTATTAATAAAGTAAACCAGTCGATAACTCCTAGGGTTTCGGCTAAGGGGCTAAATGAAGGGTTCCAAAGTTGCACGAAGAAATAGTGTGGTTCTTGAGCTGAAACACCATCGGCAACCATTCCAAGGTTTACGCCTCTTACCACATTACCAAGTGCTATCCCAAAAAACAGGGCTAGCATTAAGCTTGCAATACCAAATGCTCTATCCCAAACAACTTGCCATAACCTATTGTTTACTTGGCCTCTCAATTCTAGGCCAGTAGCTCTAAAGATCAATAACCATAAAATTAAAATTAGAGGTAGGTAAAAACCACTAAATGCGGAGGCATATAATATCGGAAAGGCAAAAAACATGACGCCACCTATGGCGACTAACCAAACTTCATTGGCATCCCAAAATGGACCAATAGAATTTATTATAGCTTTTTTATCCTTTTCTTTTTTTCCGAAAAATAAATGTACAATCCCAGCACCAAAGTCATAACCGTCCAAGATAATGTAGACGATAAACATGTTCATTAAAACGATATACCAAAGTAATTCCATAATTAGTTCTTTAAAGTTGTTGGGCCTTTATTAATAATTTTTCCAGCTAACATTAAGAACAATAATCCTAACATCAAATAAAGTCCTATAAAACCGAGTAGTGTAAACAGTGTATTACCAGATGAAACAGTTGGCGAGATGCCATCTACGGTACGGAGCAAATCATATACTAACCAAGGTTGTCTGCCCAGTTCTGCCGTGTACCAACCTGCGGTATTGGCTATGTAAGGGAAAGGTATCATAATCATAAGTGACCATAATATCCAATTTGTCGTATATAGCTTTTTACGATATAACTGAATGGCGGCGAGTGACATTAACCCCAAGAATATTGTTCCAAGTCCAGCCATTATGTGGTAGGCATAATACACGCCTGGAATATTTGTAGGGTGTAAACTTTTATCAAATTCATTCAAGCCCTTAATTTCGGCATCCCATCTTTGGTGGGTCATGAAACTCAGTAACTTTGGAATGGCAATTTTATTGTCCAATCGCATGTTTTCTGTATCGGGTTGCCCTATAAAGATCAACTCTGTTCCTTTTTC
>Ga0079226_10004798_pt1 | contig 10340 bp, 5 predicted proteins | sample Poulit2014_FD_76345 | JGI IMG/M metagenome (GOLD analysis project Ga0079226, IMG submission 76345) | Agricultural soil microbial communities from Georgia to study Nitrogen management - Poultry litter 2014 | ecosystem: Environmental > Terrestrial > Soil > Agricultural land | place: USA: Georgia...
ATAAGTAATTCGCGGGTGTGGATCTTCCGGTACTACCATCGTTACCGACCGCTGCTTAAATGAAAATAGTAGGAGGGTTGTGGATATGAAGATAATTAGTCGTTTCATAATGCTGAAAAATGTTCCCGTGACTTATATATCATTTCAGTAATAGAACACTAATGCTAATTAGACGTTTCAACACAGATAAATATAGTCAGTGCCAACCCGTTCTACCCGCATCATCTGCGTTCCATACTCTTTTCTTTTATACCCTGCCTCATCTGCTCAGTTCGTTTTTGCAGGACGTCTTTGTTGAGTTTCAGCTTCACCATCCCCAGCGGGTGGAAGCGCTTGTCGTTGTCTATAGCGGCGTAGACCACCGTATAGACGCCATTGCCCTCGGGGATCAGCCCCATCGGGGTCCGCATGATGTCCCACCACTTGTTCACTTTGGTTCGGATGGGGAAATAATGGCTTTCGGTCCAGTGGAGGCCATCGAGGGAAAGTGAGTACCCAAACATATTGGGCAGATGCAACCCCCACCCATCAGGGCCGCCATCATAAATAGCAATATACACGCCGTTGGGTAGTTGGCTCACAATCGGGTTTTCGATGAACCACGGATGCATACTGGTGATCGGATTCACCGTGGTATCCATACGAGCCCAAGACCCATCCAGGGAATCAGCTTTTGCTAAACCTACATACCAGCCCTGATGTGTGCTGTCGGGATAATTGCTCCATTGCCCCCAGGGAAAGCCGCCCCCATAAAAAGCATGCCAGCCATATTCAACTTTGAAGGGGAAGAAGGACTGAACACCCTGCCGCCCCTCCCAAAGCTGTGAGTTTATTCCCGGCTCCATAATTTTTCCAATATTTTCATAGGGTCCCCCAATTCCATCCATCCCTTTTTCTACCGATTTTGCCTGCCAGATTCGACCAAACGAATGGTTGGGTGCAATGGTCCGGTGCGTAGTATACCCCACATAGGTGCCAAACCATCGGTTATCTTTCTCATTGAAGATCGGCATAAACGACCAGAGGGCGCTGCGCCGGTCGTTGGCGGGATTGTCATCGTCGGTTACTGCATAGTCCCCGCTGGATTCAAAAAGCGTGGCCTGGCGAGTCCAGTTAACCGCGTCCTTACTCGTCCAATGGGCAATACGGGTTTTGACGCGGTCTTGGTAGGAGCCGACGCCCGCCTCCCCAATACGTTCAGTGGGAAACATATGATAGGTCCCATCCACCTTAACCAGGCGACCGCCTTCGAAGCCGCCGCGGTTGCCCTCGGTGCCCGGCATACCTTCATCAACTACCGGCTGGTCTTTGCCACCAGCAATATCAAACAGGGCGGCCTTCTCAGAGAAGCCTTCCACGATGAAGGTCTCCCACACCCGGCCATCCATCCGGCCGGCATTGCGGGGCGTGATCGGCTGGCCCGCCTCAATAACCCCCACCACCGAAAACAGCCCGCTGCGTTCGGGTCGGAGGGTATGTTCCCCGGCTTCCAGCGGCAGGGCATAAATATCCACCGGCGGCAGCCCGGTGAAGGTCAACCCGTTTTCCAGGATGGGCTGGGATGAAAGATCATTACTGAAGTCAGTGGGATTCAGATATTTTTTATCATCCTCCCCCTGAAACAGGGCCAGCAGCACTTTTCCCGGTTGCTCAAGCTCCAGGGTAATGGTCGGCGGACTGGGATCCTCCAGCTTCTCCTCAGGAATCTTGATGCCCGTCAAACCACGGATCTCCGGAGCCACCCGCACCAGGCAGTGCTCCCGCCCGGGGTACGGATGCCCCAACTCATCCACCTGATATGGTGAATAACCGGGGGATAGAATTTCGAAAGAAGCCTCTTGCCAGGTGGAACTATCCGGTTTGGCTTGCTTATATAATCCACCGGCATTTGCATACAAAAAATCGGTGAACTGAAGTAGTAGAATCCCAATTAATACAAGAATAATACTCCTTAAACTTCTCATAAAACTATAATTTTGGTTAACGAATCGACCGTTCTATTCTGTTTCAAACCGAAATACAACGGCGTGCTCATCCGGCAGACGTGCATCGGGCACCGTCAGCGTAATACCTTTGCTGGCCTGCTCAAAGGATGCGTCGTGGATCTCTTCCAGGCCTAACAGCTTCACATCCTTGAGAGGAGCATCAAGATTATTCTCGTTTAACTCCTCAAGGTTGATCTTGGTATTCTCTCCTGGCCAGTCCATAAAAATGGCATATACGTAATCACCCTTTTGAGTATATCGCACCTCGTATTCATTCTCGGTTGTTTCTCCGTGCACTGCATATGGCCTGGTTTCATAGATACTTTCCCCGAAAGACCAAAGCCAGCGGCCTACACGATGTACTACATCTTTCTGATTCTGTGGAATCGTCCCGTCGGCTTTGGGAGAAAGATTTAACATCAACTGCCCATTTTTACTCACTACATCAATAAGATGTTCGATGATGTATTCGGGCCCGTGAATTTTCATAGCATCCACATAGCCCCAGGAATAGGACGCCCCGGTGCCAATCGGCATGTCGCTTAGCCAAGACTTATCCAGTATTTTCTCTGGACCATCAATCTCAAAATCTTTCATACCCACATCTTCCGGCAGTCCTTCCTCCTTATAGGTAATGATCACATCCTTGTCTTTCTCTTCAGCTGCATTCAGGTAGTGTGCCACATAGTCCTTTACATACTTATCGGGAATTTCTTTTAGCCAATAATCGAAATACATAAGGTCGGGCATAAACTTGTCTACCACCTCATTGCTTTTACCGAGCCACATGTCCAGCCATTCGTCGCGGGGCATTGGCGTACCATAGAGCTTGTCATATTTGGGATCGGATGCCTCCCACTTCGGTTTGGGATCAACATAGCCGTAGTTGAGTGAGTGGTGCAGCGAGGCCACGAACTTGACATCCTTTGCGCGCAACGCTTGGCTCAGCTCTTTTACGATATCGCGTTGGGGGCCCATCTCTTTTGCATCAAACGGAGTCCATTTACTGTCCCACATCGCAAACCCATCGTGGTGTTCGGCCACCATGCCGGCAAACCGTGCCCCGCCTTTCACAAAGAGTTCGGCCCACTGCCGGGCGTCAAAGTTTTCTCCTTTAAATCGGGGGATAAAGTCGTGATATCCAAATTCAGACAATGGCCCGTATACCGCCTCGTGCCGCCGGTGGGTCCCGAGCTTCGCGTAGTCTGCAGTGTTGTGCATGTGGCTGTAGTAGTGCTCGTTGTTGTAGGCAGGTACAGAATACACCCCCCAGTGTACGTAAATGCCAAACTTGGCATCCCTTATCCACTCTGGGACCTCCTGGTGTTTGGAGAGCGATTCCCAGTCAGCTTTATACGGTTCTTTTGTTTGACTATTAGCGGAATTGACTGAAAAAAAACCAAATAGTAAGAATAGTGAGACTTTTAAATACATCGGTAATTTCGATAAAATATTAAAGGGCATTTTCGTTGTCCGGGTTTTGCTCAAGGGTGGAATTGGCATTGAGATCATATCTGGGAATTTTCCATAAAAAATTCTTCGTCGGAGCGAACTGGAGAGGAGAATAAAGATAAAGCCCATTCTCATTTCCATAAGCCACTTCCTCTTTCACCGCTGAAGTTATATTACCCGTTCTTATTCCCTCATAATATAATTGCCCTTCTCCTATAAATTCCCATCCTCTTTCTCTATACACCGAATCAGCAAATTGTTCTTTCGTCAATCCAGTTGTTAAATCTGGTAATTTTGCTCTATTTCTTACCAGATTAATTTTACTGTAAGCATCAGCTGTAGGACCATTTATCGCATTTTCTGCTTCTGCATAATTCAATAAGACTTCAGCATATCTTAGAACATACATATTTGTGCCTGCATAACCTGTGCTATAAGATTGAGCCGTTCGGTCGTAATATTTGATATTGCCTGGTGTTGCCGATTGCCATCCCTGGCTCCCGGGATAAAATCCCTTATCTGATTCAAGCCACTCTACCGTATCTCCTGTAGAAAGAATAGTTGATGTTAAGAACGTTGAAGATTTACGATAATCCTGATCGTTATAAGAATTATAGGCTATAAATGACGGACCGTATCGATGATACATTTGAGCTCCTACATTTTCATCGGCTATATTAATTCCAGCATATGTATGAAGGGTATTATCTTCACCATCTTTGTGGCCGAGTTGTATTTCAAAAATAGATTCTATCCCATTTTCGTTATTAGCATTCCACCATTTCCATAAATCTCGAAAATCTGACTCAAGTGCATATTCCCTGGAATCTATAACCATTTTCGAATATCTATTGCTTTCCTCAAAGTATTGCGCTTCTCCAGTCATGCTTCCACGGTAGAGATAAACCTTGCCAAGCAGAGCACGGGCTGCCCCTCTGCTTGCCCGCCATATTTCCTCATTTCCATATTCTGATTTTAAAGGAAGATTCTCTGCGGCGTACGACAAATCTTCAATAATGTAGTCGTATGTTTCCTCTACAGATTTTCGGGGAATTTCAAGGTTGTCGAGGCCTTGGGTATAAGTTTCCGGGATTGGTACCCCTCCATATAGGCGCAGAAGATTGAAATAAGTCAAAGCCCTTAAAAACATGGCCTCGCCAAATCGTTGCTGTCTAAGTTCCTCATCCATCTGGATACCCTGGCCTTTGCCTATCACCAGATTTGCAGTATTGATAATTTGATAGCTATCCCCCCATTTATCTATCGTCATATCGGGATTGTTTACATCACTCCAGACATTATATAGATGGGGACTGTCTTCGGTCCTGTTCGGTGCTCCAAACTCTGACAAAGACTCGATTTTAAGATAATAACCGCGTGCATCGCGCCCATAATGCTCTTGGTATCCGTCATAAACTCCTATTAGGGCTTTATTCAGATCCTCAGCATCCTTATAAAAATCATCGGGTGCTATAGACGTAAAGGGATCTTCTGACAAATCACTGCACTGAGCCAGAAAAACTCCAAGCACTATCAAACTTATGTATTTTATTCTAAGTAGCTTCATAGTTCTGGTATTTTAAATTAGAAACTTGCTTTTATACCTATCCGTATACTTTTTGCTAAGGGGTAGTGAATACTGCCCGACTCTGGATTATATCCCCTGAAATTTGTAAAGCTAAAATAATTCTGGGCATTAAGAGATACTGTCATGTCCTTAAAAACCTTTCTTCCTATCAAAGATGGATTAACATCATAACTCAGCTTGATATTTTTTATAATGAAATAGTTTCTATTCCCATTACTTCTGTCCGAAAAATGGACCTCTTTAGCTCCCGGTCGGGGAAATGTACCATCGGGATTATCTTCCCGCCACATACGATCATAAGCGTACTGGCTTGGAATATAGTTGCGATTTTGAAGTTGATACTCGCCAAATATCAAATACGTCGTACTTGGCGTAGCAATACCTGTGGCCCCTTGACTATATACATCCAACCTGAAATCTTTGAATCGAATACCGGTAGATAAACCATAATAAAAATTCGGGTCTGTAGTTCCGATAAGAACATAGTCGTCTTCGTTGATGAACCCGTCTCCGTTTATATCCACATATTTTTCTCCTCCCGGTTCAGCAAACGGCTGTACATCTTTTATGGCATCAGCTTCCTGCTGATCCTGAATAATACCACCTGATTTTCTGGCCCAGAGTCCATTAATTGGTTTCCCGACTTCCAAATATCGAATCATCCCGTCTTTCTCAGCTATTTTTATTTTATCTACATCTCCATATAGCGATACTACCTCGTTTTTATACTTAGTCGCATTACCGCCTATACTCCACGTCAGGTTTCTGGTTTCTATAAGACGTACATCAGCAGACACTTCGAAACCTCTATTCCGTACCTCACCGATATTCTTCAAAATACTTCTGTAACCAGAGGTAGATGGTATCGGCACAATATACAAGAGATCTTTTGTATTCATTGTGTAGTAGTCGGCACTGGCCGTAAACCGATTATTCAATAACCCCAAGTCCAAACCAATATCAAGCTGGGAAGTCCGCTCCCATTTTAGATCTGGGTTCCCCAGGTTTTCCACCAATCCCAATAACAGCTGATCATCGCCGGCCACGTAATTAACCTGTGATAATCTTGCGAGTGATTGATAATTGCCAATTTCCTGATTACCAGTTATTCCATAACTACCTCTTAATTTGAGATTTGATATAATGGAGGATAAGCTTTCCATAAAAGGCTCATCGCTTAAACGCCAACCTACCCCCACAGATGGGAAAAAGCCCCACTTGTTTTGTTTTCCAAATCGCGTCGAACCATCATATCTTCCGGTTATAGTTAACATATATTTATCTTTATATGTATAGTTTAGACGACTTGTCCACGATATTAATTTACTGGAATACTTAGCAGAAGACGGTGTATTTAAATTGGACAACAACCCAATATTATTCGCTCCGGTTATATCTGTTGGAAAACCGATCCCACTTACCCTTAGATCCTCATAGGTATGTTGCTGGTAGGAATATACTCCATTAAGGGTTAGACTATGATTTCGCCAATCGTTGGAATAAGTAAGAATATTTTCCGAGATCAGGGTAGATCCCTGGCTATAGGTCTGAGCCCCTTCACTCGAGGAATTGATTTGGGTCTGTTTGAAATAATAATTCTTATCCCGAAACAAATCGGTTCCAAAGGTCGAACGAAATGTGAAATGATCTAAAAATGAAAATTCAGTGTAGGCATTTCCAAAAACTCTTTGCCCAGTTGTACGATTGGTTATATCATCGGCTTGTGCAACCGGATTCCAATAGCTGTCCACATATCCGGCATGTTGTGGATCTTCTTTTGCATAATAAAAAGACCCGTCTTCATTCCTCACCGGCATCGTTGGCCAGCCAAACCGAAATATATCGATGATATAGGGAATACCCGGGTCGAATACATCTGTTATTGTACGCTCTCTCGCTTCCAGTTCTTCGATACCATACCGTACGGACAAATCTAAATTATTTTGGTTTCTAATAGACTTATTGACCTGCAAATTTGCACCTGCTTTGAGCCAATCAGTAAAATTATGATCCAGATTCATCCGGAAATTGAACCGTTCGAAATTAGAGTTCTCAAGCAATCCATCCTGTCCAAAGTAGCCACCGGATAGCATGTAGCGTGTTTTTTCATTACCTCCATCAAAAGTCAGGGTAAGGTTCTGTATATACGACCTATCTTTAAATGCAACATCCTGCCAATCAGTATTATGTTGTGGAGCGGGGTTTTCATCAGTGTAGACAGGTTGCCCTGTCTGATTCATATAAGCAGCATTAATAAAATCGATAAAGTCGTCGCGTTCTAATGTTTCTACCTTCCGGGCTGGGGCCTGTACACCAAAATGTGTGTCGATTGATAAATTATTTTGGCCTTTTATACCCTTTTTGGTAGTAATCATAATGACCCCGTTTGCTCCTCTTGACCCATAGATAGCTGTTGCTGATGCATCTTTCAGTACCTCCATCGAAGCAATATTGTTCGAATTAATATCATTCATTTCGCCGTTAACCAAGGGAAACCCATCCACGACAATTAAAGGATTATTACTGGCTGTAATAGAGCTGGATCCTCGTATTCGAATCGTTGGAGCACCTCCGGGTGAATTATCAGTAGAAATAGATACACCAGCTACTCGTCCTTGTAATGAATTCGCAGGATTGGAACTGGAAACACTATTTAAATCAGCTGGCTCTACCTGACTTATTGAACCCGTTACGTCTCTTTTTTCCTGGGTCCCATATCCAACCACCACCATTTCTTCTCCCTGAATAGCCTGGATCTGCAAGGCCACGTCAATTTCGGTTCTGCCATTGATGGGGACTTCTTGCGTTTGATATCCTACAAACGAAAATATCAGCGTATCCTGCAGGGAAGGGACACTAAGTTCGTAGTTTCCTTCGCTACCCGTAGAGGTGCCGGTTGTGGTCCCTTTCACCGCTACATTGACGCCGGGCAGGGTTTTTCCTGACTGGGCATCCGTTATGGTTCCTATGACCGTTTCCAGTTGAGCCTTAAGATTCTGACTCAGTTTTTGTCTAATGATCAAAATATCCCGGTCTGGAGCTAAGACCACTTCTAAGTTTGTTCCCTTCAGCAAGGTATCCAAAGCTTCAAAAATAGGCACCTTATTTAAGCTAACGGTTACTTTTTTATTAGGAATGGCATACTCCTGATACGAGAAACCAACCCTTACTTTCTTCGCCAGACTGCTAAGTGCGGAAATTAACATCTCATCTTTTACCTCTAAGGAGACCGTTTGCTGATTAGCATCTTTTTTCTGGCTTAAAGCAAACTGATCCTCATGCTGGTTGGAGTCATCCTGCTTAAACTGTATAGCACTATGCGAAGCCAAACCCAGCGATACCGATGGAAAAGCCAATAGCATAATCCCAACAAAGACAATCGTCAGACTACTCCTCTGACACTTATACAGAAGTTTTTTTGCAACTATATTTAGCATCTCCATAAGATTTATTTCTACCTTTGATATTCATTGTTATCTTCGTTCTGATGTTTTTGTAACCAGATCACTTCTTTCCCTTTTATCTGGTAATCGATTCTCAAGGTCATGGCAATAACCTCCAGAACCTTGTTGAACGACGACTTGCGTTCAAAATCCGTAGTGAGTGTTAATTCTTTAAGAGATATATTGGAATACGAAAAAGATGCACCATAAATGCGACTAAGTTGGCGACTTACCTGATCCAGCCGGGCCTGATCATACCTTAACCGGCCATTCATCCAGCTTAGGTAGTTATCCACACCAAACTGCTCAATTTGAAGAACTCCTTTTTGAAGATCCAGATGACCAAACTGCCCCTCTACCAGCTGTGTAGCTGCTTCTTCTCTCTGATCATCCGACCATACTGATATTTCCCCATCTGTCACGGCTACTTGTACATACTTCTTTTCGGGCACGGCCTGAACGTTAAAGGCGGTCCCCAAATCTTTAATCGTTGCCCGGGGCGTATGCACCACAAACGGCTTGTCTTCGTTATGGATGACCTCAAAATAGGCTTCTCCTTTTAATCTCACCTCACGGGTTAATTGATTGTAGTCTTGGGGAATCCAAATTTGGGTATCGCTATTGAGCCGGATTACCGTGCCGTCGCTCAGTGTAAGGGTTTTCTGCTGGTTGGCATCCGTTACGTAGGTAATGAGCCGGGATGGCTGCTCCTGCTTCCCGGGTATCCCCAAATAGCTCCAAACAGAAAACAAGGCTGTAAATAATAAAAGGACGACAGCGGCCGCTGCCCGCCAGGATGAAGTGTGTTTTCGGTCCGGCCGATATCTGTAATCATCAGCCGATGTTGTGCCGGCCTCAATCTGATCCCACATTTTACCGGATCGTATTTCGGAGGTTAGGGGTTTTATGCGATTCTCCTGCAAATACGCAATATCCTGGTCCAGTTTTTCATTCAGGTACGCCTGTCCCTCCGGCGTTTTAAACCACGCCTTCACTTCCTCTACCTCAGCAGGCGTACACTGATTTTTGAAAAATTTTTCTACTTTATTCTGGTCCATAAATAGCTCTAAAATTATTGTATGAGTGAATTTTCCATCCCCGTCTACTATTAATACGTTTGCGCGGACCGAAAATATTAGACGAAATCCAAAATAATCCATGCCTTCCTTTTAGCCTGGATTATTCAACCTTTCCACAATTATGCCCAATGGGGGACATTACAATTCCTGCCTGCAATCGCTATATCCATTACTTCGGGTGTGGGGCTCCCTCAGAACCATGAGATGATGAGAACATTGAATCCATCTCCCTTCAGCTCCTCTGCGGCTGAGGGGGATAGCCTTTTCAATATATACAGCTTTCCTTTTTCTACTTGTATAAACCAACTGGAAATAGGCCAAGCCAAAAGGCACCTATATATTTAAGCTCAGGCGAAATAAATAACAATGATATTGAAAGCCATCAGTGAAATACTTCTTGTTAGGCTCTTAAAATTCAGGATTCAATACCGGCATGTTTTTTTAAATAGCTCCGGACATATTTCGATCCTAAGTAAAATTGTGTCTTAACCGTATTGACCGACACCTTTTTCTTGTCGGCCACTTCGGCATTCGATAAGCCTTCAAAATTTTTCATCTCAAAAACTCTTTGTTTTTCAGGCGACAGGTTTTCCAGGGCCAAGTCTGCTATTTTTTTATATTCCGCATAAATAACCTTTTCTGTGGTCGTATCCTTACGATGCCTGTCCTCTGATATTTTTTTAAACTCTTCTTTAGTCTTTATGCTGCTCTTTTGCTTCCTTATCGTATCGATCAGATGATTTTTCATCATGGCAAACAGATATCCTTTTATAGAAGATTGCTTTAGTTTTCC
>Ga0079226_10004799_pt1 | contig 10339 bp, 8 predicted proteins | sample Poulit2014_FD_76345 | JGI IMG/M metagenome (GOLD analysis project Ga0079226, IMG submission 76345) | Agricultural soil microbial communities from Georgia to study Nitrogen management - Poultry litter 2014 | ecosystem: Environmental > Terrestrial > Soil > Agricultural land | place: USA: Georgia...
AGTCGCCACTCCGACGGATTCTAGCTATGCACTGGTTGCCCGTCTTGATGATCGTGCTGCTGCTGAGGCGTTACGTCGTTTACGGGGTCTGGACGAGCGCCACAATCTGACTTTACTTTGTCGGGATTTGGCAGAAATCAGTCATTTTGCCAAGGTTGATAATGTACAGTACCGATTGCTCAAATTAGCGACTCCTGGTCCTTGGACTTTTATTCTTGAGGCCACCAAACAGGTGCCACGGCGAGTATCGCATACTGCTAAAAAAACTATTGGTATCCGAGTACCGCAAAATCCAATTTTGCAATCTCTCATAGAGCATGCAGAGACTAATTTGCTTTCGACCACGTTAATCCCCGAGGGTGAGGAGGACCCTTTGAATGATGCACAACGTATTGCCGAGCGCTACAAGGGCCGTGTTGCAGCCGTGATAGATGGTGGGCCATGTCCTTGGGAGCCCACTACCGTGATTGATTTGACTACCGACGTTCCAGAGGTACTGCGTCAAGGCCAAGGAGATCCACAAAAGATTGGTTTGGAGTAGACTTGTAGTCTCTGACTAATTACTATTAAAAACCATACTCAAGGGCTCACTGCCGTTGAAGCCTATTTGTACTTAGTGAGCTCCTTGGGTTTTTTATTGTCTGACTCTTACGCATTTGCATGGATTCCATCATACAAACCATCACCGTATTGGCGTTGCCAGTTCTTTTTGCGATTACTCTGCATGAGGCAGCGCATGGGTATGTAGCACGTCATTTAGGTGATCCCACAGCATATTTGGCTGGGCGTATCAGTTTAAATCCGCTTCGTCATATTGATCCGATCGGGACGATTGCAGTTCCGTTGTTTTTGTTGTTTACAGCTAAGCTCATGGGTGGGGCTGGTTTTATTTTCGGTTGGGCCAAGCCCGTGCCCGTTAATTGGTCGCGTTTGAAAAGGCCCAAACAGGACATCCTTTGGGTTGCTTTAGCAGGTCCAGCAGCCAATTTTGCCATGGCGCTGTTTTGGGCTTTATTGCTCAAGCTTTTGTTTATATGGGGCGCGGCTGGTACGGACTTTTGGGCTCAGATGGCTGTGGCCGGCATACAGATTAATATTATTTTAATGGTTTTTAATTTGTTGCCTTTGCCTCCACTTGATGGAGGGCGTATTGTTTATAGTCTATTACCCATGAAATGGGCTCAGCCTTATGCCCGTATTGAGCCCTACGGGATGCTCATTTTGCTGCTTTTATTGTTCAGTGGCGTGCTTTGGCAAGTATTACAACCCATTATTTGGTTTTTTTACGGGTTTTTTAGCTGGTTTTTATGATTTTTTGGGCGGATCCGTTAAACTGATGCTTTCAACCTTTCGCTTAGATTTGTCTTACCAGGAGACTATTTAAAAATGGCTACTTCGGATATTGCAACCCCCTACTTTGAGGGAAGCATGGTTGCCCTCGTGACACCCATGTTTCCAGACGGACGCTTAGACTTTGAGTCCTACAAGAAACTAATTGACTGGCATGTTCAAGAGGGCACCAAGGCGGTAGTCGTGGTTGGGACTACGGGTGAGTCTCCCACGGTTAATATGGACGAGCACGCCGAACTTATCGAGGTGGCTGCCAAACACGCAGGTGATCGTATCCCTGTGATTGCTGGGGTGGGGGGTAACTCGACCAGCGAGGCCATCCAGCTGACACAACACGCCTATGAGGTTGGGGCAACGGCTGGATTATCAGTGGTCCCCTATTACAATCGACCCACCCAAGAGGGGTTGTATCAGCATTTCAAAAAAATCGTCGAGACAGTGCCTTTGCCCACATTGCTTTACAATGTGCCCGGCCGCACCGTTGCCGATATGGCCAACGAAACAGTGCTCCGACTGGCACAGGTACCTGGTATCATTGGCACCAAAGAAGCGACTGGCGATATGGCTCGACTGGGGGCGCTGTTGCGTGATTTGCCCGAGGACTTTATGGTTATCAGCGGTGATGACCCCACCGCAGCTGCATTGATTTTGCTGGGCGGCAAGGGCAATATTTCTGTGACCGCCAATGTGGCACCACGGCTAATGAGCACGCTTTGTCAGGCTGCACTTGATGGTGACGTAGCCACAGTGCGCAAATATAATGGCATGCTTGCTGATCTTAATCGTCAGCTGTTTATCGAGGCCAACCCAATTCCTGTGAAATGGGCGCTGGCAGAAATGGGGCGCATTCAGTTGGGCTATCGCTTACCCATGACCCCATTAAGCGAACAATACCATGAGCGCGTGCGTCAGGCGCTGCGAGAGGCAGGATTATTAGCATGAAAAAGTTTCGAATCAATATGCGCTTAACCCCAATTGCTTTGGCATTGGGGTTAAGTGTAATGGTGGGTTGTTCAACAGTCGAAGAGCTGATTGGCGCCGAAGAAAGTGTTGATTATAAAAGCACCGTTCGGGGTGACCCGCTCAGTATTCCCCCGGATCTAACGCAGGCGCATTCTGATGCGCAATATCGTGCTCCAGAGGGGGTGACCACGTTTTCGCATTATGCAGCATCCCAGCAAGAACGTGATGCCGCACGCAAGCAAGGCGAAGTCTTGCCCGAGCAAGATGGTATGCAGGTGATGCGCGAGGGGGATATGCGCTGGCTAGTGGTAGAACAACCCCCCGAGGAACTCTATTCTCAAATTATTGAGTTTTGGGGCCAACAGGGCTTTACCATCGATAGCGAGGATCCACGCACTGGGGTGATTCAAACCCATTGGGCGGAAAACCGGGCCAAGATACCCGAGGGCTGGATTCGTCGTGCTTTGGGCACCATTATTGATCAGGTTTTTGATAGTGGTGAGCGTGAGCGCTTCCGGACACGTCTAGAGCGTGTTGACGGCAAGACCGAGATCTACATCAGTCACCAGCACATGGAAGAAACCCCCACACAAGATGGAACTACCTTCAAATGGGTTTATGGCCAAGAGGATCCCGGCTTGAACGCCGCGATGTTAGCTCGGTTGATGGTGTTTTTAGGCAGTGACCGACAAACCGCCAGTGACCGCGTCAAAGAGGCCGAAGAGCAGCAACGCCGTCCAGAAGTTCAGATCCAAGAGCATCAGGGCGAAGCGTATATGACGCTCAATGAGCCCTTTGATCGTGCCTGGAGACGTGTTGGCTTGGCGATTGATTCAGCTGGCTTCTCGGTAGAGGACCGTGACCGTAGCACAGGTGAGTTCTTTATCCGTTATCTGGATGCGGATACCGGGGTCAAGATCGAGCAACAAAACATCATGGGCCGACTTTTTGGTGGTCGGGATACATCCGTACCAGAAGAGTTACGCATCCGCGTTCGCGAACAGGCGGGGCAAACCATGGTTCAGGTGCTTGATACTGAGGGGCAGGTCTTGCAGACGGATACTGCACGACGCATCATCCAGGTACTCATACAGCACATGGGTTCAGACGCCAATTAAAAAAAGCCTCCCATCTTGTTGTACGACTTATAGTCGTCGGCTCGAGGAAAAAGCGCCTTATGCTTAGCATCTGGCGCTTTTTTATGCGTATACGCGGTTGGGTACGTATTAGTTTAGTTTATCTTGTAATTCGTACAGCATATCCAATGCTTGACGGGGTGTCAGTTCGTCTAATGAAAGGTTGTGTAATGCTTCTAAAGCCTCCACGTGCTCGGGGGGTAGGGCTGCTTGCTCATTGCTCTCTGCCTGTGTGGATAGCCCACGGCTTTCAGGGTCAGGTTCACTGGTTTCAGCCGAGAATAAATCCAACTGTGGCAAGCCCTCTTTTTGTTCCTCTAGCTTCATGAGCTCTCGGGTGGCTTGTCTGATGACTGCGGTAGGGATACCCGCGCGCTGTGCGACCTGTATACCGTAGCTACGGCTGGCAGGGCCTTTGCGTACCTCGTGCAAAAATACGACGCCACTGGGGGTTTCTGCTGCTGCCAGGTGAACATTGACTGATTGCGTATATTGTTCAGCAAGACGCGTCATTTCAAAATAGTGCGTGGCAAAAAGGGTGAGGCTTTGATTATTTTGAATAAGGCGGGTAGCAATCGCCCATGCCAGAGCCAGCCCATCATAGGTCGAGGTCCCGCGTCCTACCTCGTCCATTAAGACCAAACTATAGGGGGTTGCTGCTGCCAGTATTGAGGCTGTTTCGGTCATTTCCACCATAAAGGTCGAGCGTCCTCCCGCTAGATCATCAGCCGCGCCAATACGGGTGAAAATGCGATCTATGGGGCCTATCCGTGCTGTTTGTGCGGGGACATAGCTGCCCATACGCGCCAGCAGAGCAATGAGCGCAGTTTGACGCATATAGGTGGACTTACCTCCCATATTGGGGCCAGTAATTAATAACAAACGTCGTTCATGATGCATACTGCAGTCATTGGGTGTGAAAGGCTCGATGGTATGTTCTACGACAGGGTGTCGACCTTGAGTGATCTCTATTTCAGGTAAATTGCTTAGTTCAGGACGAACCCAGTTGTGCTTATGAGCATGATGCGCCAGTGCGCCCAGTGCATCGAGCTCGGCCAAAGCCTGTGCTGCACCTGACACAGCGCCGACATAACCCTGTAATTCTAGTAGCAATTCATCGTAGAGTTGTTTTTCCCTAGCCAAACTACGCTCTTGTGCAGAGAGTACTTTGTCTTCCCATTCCTTGAGTTCAGGGATGATGTAACGTTCGGCATTTTTTAAAGTCTGTCGACGCTGATATTCCTGGGGGACACGATCCGATTGGGCGCGGCTAACTTCAATAAAAAAACCATGCACACGGTTATACTCTACTTTGAGGTTTTGAATGCCGGTGCGCTCGCGTTCACGTTGCTCGAGTTGGGCAATAAAAGAACCACTGTCCTGAGAAAGCTGTCTGAGTTCATCTAGGGCTTTATCATAGCCATTGGCAATAACACCACCATCACGGACCATGGCTGCTGGGTTTTCATCAATAGCACGCTTTAGAAGAGCGTGTAATTCAGGATCTATATCCAAGAGCTCTACCAAAGGCTGAAATAACGTTAGCTCGAAATGTTTTTGTAATTGCTCTTGTAGTTCGGGCAAAACGGTCAGTGCTTGGCGCAGGCTTGCTAGCTCGCGTGGGCGTACTGACAACAATGCCATGCGCGTAGCAATGCGCTCTATGTCAGGAAAGTTTTTTAGCGCTGTTTGCAAACTATCGGCATTAAAGTCTGGGGTTTGTAGCTCTGTGGGTGGTGTAATTAGGGCTTGGATGCGCTCTTGACGTTGATGAATCGTGTGGTTATCACGTAAAGGGTGATGTACCCAGCGCCGCAGCAAACGCGCGCCCATCGGTGTACAGCAGTGGTCAATCACTGAGAATAGTGTGGGTTGGTCTTCGCCACTGAGCGTAGTAGTCAGCTCGAGGTTTTTTCGTGTGACACTATCTAAAATTACGAATTCCGAGCTTTGCTCTTGCTGTATGTGTTGTATGTGACTGAGCTCGCTGGATTGTGTTTCGCTGACATAGCGCAGCAGTGCTCCAGCAGCACAAATAGCCAGATGTAAATCCTCGATGCCAAAACTAGCCAAGCTATCAATACGAAAATGCTCAAGCAAAAAATGGCGGGCACTATCCAATTCAAAATGCCAGTCAGCTGCCTTGGCATGACTGATGGCAGGCAGCAGCTCATTAAAAGACTGGCTTTCGGCGTGCAACAGCTCAGCAGGCTCGATACGGCTAAGTAATGCATCCAGCATTTCTTCGTCGCATTCTTCGATATTAAAGCGCCCACTGGCCAGATTCATCCAGGCTAATCCGAAACTGTGTTTACCACGTCGTTTTTGTGACCAAATAGCAGCAATGCTTTTATCCGTGCGTTGGGGTAATAGTGCTTCATCAGTGAGTGTCCCCGGCGTAATATAACGCACGATTTTTCTTTCTACAGGTCCACGGCTTTTGCTGGGATCACCGATTTGTTCACATAGGGCGACTGATTCGCCCAGTGAAACCAGGCGAGCCAAATAACCTTCGACAGCATGAAAGGGGACACCTGCCATAGGTACTGGTTTGCCATCTGACAAGCCGCGTTGTGTCAAAGTTAGATTAAGTAGTTTGGCACCTTTTTCCGCGTCCTCGTAAAACAGCTCGTAGAAGTCACCCATGCGGTAAAAAAGCAGATAGGATTTGGCCTGCTTTTTTAAGCGCAGATACTGCTGCATCATGGGGGTGTGACCAGAAAAATCATTTTTAACCATTTAAATCAATCACTTTCACTTATGTTTTTGCTATGTTTTGCATCTTCGCCTATCCAATCGGCCTAAGCTATTGCTGTTGTTGGCTCATTAGGCCTCTTGATCCATCATGTGCTTGTTATTCAAAGGCCATTGTCGGGTCTTAAGCATAAAAAGCTCAAACAAGCCAGGGGGCATCGCGCGCTCACCTGCTTCCCATTGCTGCCATGCACGCATAGATGCACTGACGATTCTCGCTGCTTCTGTTTGGGTCAGATTTGCGGCGTGGCGCGCGTGGCGAACCTTTTCTGGGCTTGGGTTGCGAGGCTTGGCTTTGCTCATGACTTTTAGTGTTATCAGTCTGAACTCGTTATGTGGTTAGCGATAGATGAATGGTAACTTGCATCTGCCATGGTACGCTCATTGAGTGCCTTTTTGCAATGCCTTTATGGGTTTAAATGGGTGCAGCAATATCCAGTATTATCAATGTCCTGTATGATTAAATCGTGGTGTGAGGGTCGTTGAAAATTTTGGGGATAGGTAAGGTGGTCAGACGAGACCTATCCATAAGTTCAGCGTGGATAGGAGAGTATAGATGAACGATAAATCGTCAATACGAAAAAAAGAGTTGGAAGAAGCGCTCAACAAAAAATATAAGCAATATCTTCCAGACATTGGCCCAGGTTTGGTCGAATGGTTGTTCAAGGAACACTATGAACGCCCAGGCTTGGATATCAAGATCAGAAAAATAATAAGTGTAGCTGTGTTAGCAGCTTTAGGAAATCAGACAAAGCCACAACTGCGGCTCAATATTTCTGATGCTTTGGATGCAGGGGCTAGCAAAGAAGAGTTAGCCGAAGCAATTTGGCAAATTGGAATATATGCAGGTATGCCTGCTGCTATCAATGGGCTCAACACTGCGTTGCAGGTTTTCAATGAAGAAGCGTCCTAATATGCGCAACATCAAGTTTTTTTGAACTGACCCTAGTATGCTGCCGCTATTAAAAATCGCTATCGGTTAGCTTCAAAATAACTGTTGGGGGCATACTGTCAATCAAAATTGGAGCAGCGTATGAGCGATGTGCTGATTGTGGGGGCGGGTCCCACAGGTCTTGCTTTGGCTTTATGGTTAACCAAGCAAGGCATCAAGATTCGACTCATTGATAAAAGCATTGGCCCGGGCGAGACATCTCGAGCCATGGTCGTTCAGGCGCGTACGCTGGAGTTGTATCGCCAGTTGGACTTGGCAGAGGCTGTTGTTTCTGCAGGACATATAAATCCCTCCATGAACATGTGGACACGCGGCAGGCATCGAGTCAAAATTGTTTTTTCGGATGCTGGCACCAATACAACGCCCTATCCATTTGTCACTGTCTACCCCCAAGATCAACATGAACGATTATTAGCAAATAAACTGGCAACGATGGGGATTACGGTTGAACGGGAGACTGAGTTGCTCTCTTTTCAGGATGAAGGAGAGTACGTCACTGCAGTGCTTCGCTTATCCGATGGGAGCGAGTCCACCTTACAAGTGCAATACCTTGCAGGTTGCGATGGGGCGCGTTCTACAGTTCGAGAGCATTTGGGTACCGAATTTAAAGGAGGGACCTACAAACACGTATTCTATGTTGCTGATGTTGAGGCGAGCGGTTTGGAACCGGTGGACGAAGCTCATATTGCACTCGACCGCGGTGATTTTGCACTCGTGTTTTCGTACGGTACCGAAGGAAAAAGAAGGCTTATTGGCACCGTCCAGGATGAGCGTGCGAGCAATGCAGAGACTTTAACATTTAGGGATGTACAACAGGATGCAATCAGGTATCTGGGGCTGCACGTTCATAAGGTTAACTGGTTTTCTACTTACCGTGTCCACCATCGGGTTGCTGATGAATTTCAGCGCGGTCGAGTCTTTTTGTTAGGCGACGCAGCGCATATCCACAGTCCGGCTGGCGGACAGGGAATGAACACAGGAATTCTCGATGCTAACAATCTTGCGTGGAAGTTTGCCGATGTCATTAAAGAGCGTGCCCCAGACAGCTTGCTCGAAAGTTACGCTGTCGAGCGGCAGGCATTTGCTCAAAGACTAGTAGCTACCACCGATCGTGTGTTTACATTGGCAACTAGTGAGGGCAGTCTAGCAGACATCATTAAAACCAATATCGTTCCACTTATTGCAAGCGTGGCGTACAAAATCGACAGCGTACGCGAGTTTCTGTTCAAGACTGTTTCTCAAACGACATTGCACTATCGGGACAGCAGGCTCAGTGAGGGCAAAGTTGGGCAGGTTCAGGGTGGTAACCGATTGCCATGGACGGGTTTGTATGGTTTGGATAATTATAAGGCGTCCGAGGCAATCACTTGGCAGGTTCACCTTTATGGTAAAGCTGATCCTGCACTGCGTGAGTGGTGCGAAAAACGTAGTATTCCGCTTCAGATTATCGACTGGAAAGCTGACTATCAAATTGCAGGCATAGAATACGGTGCAATGTACTTGATCCGCCCTGATATGTATATTGCTTTAGCTACTGCTCAGTCCGCTCCGGATATGTTGGACCGATATTTTTCCATTCAGGGCTATAACTGGATTTGAGTTTGCATACTTAACATGCTTATGAGCCACATCAACATAATTTGACTCGATTTTTTCTGCATTTATGGGTTCCTGGGCATCGCTACTGCTGGACGCTGGAATGCCTAAAGTCCTGACATCATGAATTGAATTACGGGCGAGGTGAACGAATGAAAGTTAAACGCATTTGGTTAACTTTGCTGCGACAAACTTGGAGCAAACCGGATTTTTTTACCAAGAGATTTTGGGCTTGGATTTATTGATGGACCATGGATGGATTCGAACTTATGGATCAGACGTGCAAATGCCTGTTCAGATCAATTTTGCTTCCGAAGGTGGTTCTGCTACGCCGGTGCCGGATTTGTCGATCGAGGTGAATGACCTTGATAAGGTATACCAAAAGATGAAAAATGCTGGCTTTACGATTGAGTACGGACCGGTTAATGAGCCTTGGGGAGTCCGGCGATTTTATGTGCGTGATCCCTTTGATAGGCTGATTAATATATTGGCCCACGTTTAGCCAAGCTTTTTATTTAGTTAGGTTGCTGAACATGCCGATCTGTGTTGGTATCAGGTCAGAGGTAAAACTAACCATTAATGGTAATGCTCGGGCATGAATCACCCGAGCAAATGCCTATGCTTACAGTGTAAAAGAGTGCCCTTTAGGCTTTTTCAGATCAGCATGGATGTCCGCTAATATTTCATAGCTATTAAGGCGATCCTGCGCATGATACATATTAGTTGCGACGATGAGCTCATCGGCTTGAGTTTCGTCAATAAATTCTTGGATTTGTTCTTTCACGGTATCAGGGCTGCCAATAGCCGTGCACGATAACACATGCTGCATGATGTGCTGTGCAGGGGCGCCAGCTTTTTCCATATAGTTTTCTACGGGTGGAGGTAGTTGGATAGGCTGACCAGTGCGTAAACTTACAAAGGATTGTTGCCACGAGCTAGCTAAATGGTGTGCTTCTTCATCGGTATCCGCAGCAAAGACGTTGTAGCCTAGCATCACATAGGGCTTGTCCAAATACTTGGAGGGGCGGAAATGCTCTCTATATACATTGATGGCATCGTTGAGTTGGGCAGGCGCAAAATGCGAAGCAAAGGAATAGGGCAGGCCAAGCATAGCTGCGACTTGTGCGCCATAGAGGCTGGAACCCAAGATCCAGATGGGTACATTCAGCCCCTTGCCTGGTACCGCAGTGATGGGTTGCTGAGGTTGTTCCGAGAAATAATCGAGCAGCTCCATCACATCATGTGGAAAGGCATTCGGGTCAGTATCTAGATTGCGTCGCAGAGCACGGGCGGTTTGGGGGTCCGAACCGGGGGCACGACCCAGGCCCAAATCAATACGCCCAGGAAACAGGCTTTCCAGGGTGCCAAATTGCTCGGCAATTACCAATGGAGCATGGTTAGGCAGCATGATTCCACCTGCACCTACACGGATGCGCTGTGTGTGGTGTGCGACATGAGCAATTAAAATAGAGGTCGCGGCACTGGCAATACCAATCATGCCATGGTGCTCGGCCATCCAATAGCGATTAAAGTGTAAACGATCGCAGAGCTTGGCTAACTCTATGGTGGTAGCAAATGATTGCTCGGC
>Ga0079226_10004800_pt1 | contig 10338 bp, 12 predicted proteins | sample Poulit2014_FD_76345 | JGI IMG/M metagenome (GOLD analysis project Ga0079226, IMG submission 76345) | Agricultural soil microbial communities from Georgia to study Nitrogen management - Poultry litter 2014 | ecosystem: Environmental > Terrestrial > Soil > Agricultural land | place: USA: Georgia...
AAACTGCAGCGCACGATCAAAACACCGTAGCACTGCAGTTTCTTGCGCGTGAGTATTAACTCACGTTCCTTTTCACATACTTCGAATCCAATTGTTCAGTAACTGTTTTATGAGCATCAGCATCTAAGACAGGATACGAGCCTTCATTAGTTTTGTTAATGACCTCTTTAAGATTCAAAAGGACTCGACGAGAATAGTCAGCATCGGGAAGTGCTGAATGAGCTCCCTCATCATAGTCAGTTATACCTGAGATCCGTGAACATTCTTTCAAAGTGTTATTCTTAGAACGCACAAGCAATCCAAACAATGCACGAGTGTCAGTCTGCATTTTAGCATTTGGGTCCATCGGAATATTATACGCTTCATAATAGCCTTTGATTTGTGCATTAAAGAATGAATTCTCGAACTTCTTGTTATGCGAAACAAGAACATCAGGATTTTCTACAAGGAGTTCATATAACTCTTTTTGAACATCAGGGTCGCTGATCTTTCGTTTACCTTCAAGATCGCTAGAACTGATTCCATGAAGTTGTTCAAAAGGAACTCCAAATTCTTCACGAACATTCAAATTTTCAAAATCAAAACGCTCATTGAATTCTTTAGTCACAACACCGTTCTCATCAGTTTGAACAATTCCCACTTCAATAATTTCAGCATATGATGGGTGTCCGCCTGTTGTTTCAATGTCAACATAAGAACGCTTAAGACCATCATTGAAAGTATTCCAAAAGATACGATTGAGATTGTTTTCTCGATTTTCTGATGGGACTGATTTCAATTCTTCAATGAAATCGAGAACATCATCTAGTGGCCAACCCGTCCAACCTCTCACTTCATCAATGATGCTTGTAATGTATGCTTTAAGATGACGGTCATCTCGCATGTCAACATTCTTATGAAGAGTTCTAAAAGAATCTTTATTCGAGCGATCAGCAATAAGGGTCTCATTTGGGAGTTTCTTGTCAGGAATTCCGAGTGCTAGATCAACAAGTTCAGCCCATGCAAGCTCGCGATCCTGCAAAGCTTTTCGTAGATCATTCTGTATTGACCAATATTCATAATCCTCTTCGCGCCATTTTTCAAGAAGTTTATTTGACGGGGCCTTTTCATATTGACGTGATACATCAATCATTGAATTGAAAAGATCGACAGATCTAGTGTCAAGGTCTTCAACAATATCTTTCGATGAAGTATATAGCTGATCAGCTTTATCTTCAAGTTCAGCAAGATCCCAAATGAGATCATTCATTATAAAAACTCCTCAATATTATGAAATACCACCACGCTGAAGCGGTGGATAAATCACTTCAGCATCACCAGCTTTATACAAAGCAGGTTGGCGGTTCGATTTTGCAGATGCTTTAACAGTTTCTACAAAACCTTTTACGGATTGTACTTTACGTCGAAAATTACTTGGAGTCAAATCAACACCCCATACTGTTTCATAAACTTTACGAAGTTCAGACATAGTGAACACATCATCAGTCAAGAAATGATGCGCAATAGGAGCATACTCAATTTTCGCTCTCACTCGCTCAAGACCATCAGTAATGATCTGACGATGATCGAATGCTAACTCAAAATCATCACTCAAAACTTCATCAACATTAAAGAAATGAGCATTATTAGCATCAGAACCTGCAGTTACTCCACTAATATGCGGAACAAGCGCAACATATGCAACTGAAACGATATATCCCCGCTTATCACGATTAGGATTACCATATGTTTGAAGCTGTTCAAGATAACTTTCATCAAGCGTTAACCCAACTTCTTCTTCAAGTTCGCGCGAAGCTGCTGTAAAGAGATCTTCAGTTGTTTCAACAAAACCACCCGGAAGGGCCCACTTACCTTTTTCAGGGTGGCCACCTCGCTCAATAAGAAGAATTGACAACTCCCCATCACGAATAGTGAAGACACTCAAATCGACAGTTACGCCAACACTTGGGTAATCTTTAAGATTATATTTAGAAAGAAATTCCTCTTCAGTTTGTGCGTTAGTCACTTCAATCAACTCCTTTGAGTCAAGCTCGAATTACACCAGCGGCGGGAAGCTCTTCAGTAAAAGTATATTCAGTCGCTTCAGGGTCAACTCCTGCAGTCATATCCTCCCAAACTTCAACTGTTGGAATATGTTTGACTGCATCCAAAGCAGTGGCACGGACACAATGATCTGCTGCAACTCCTGCAACTACAACTCGGTCAACATTATGGTTCTTCAAAAGATCTTCAAGCTTTTCACCATTTTTCTCCCCATCGAAACCTGAGTACCCATCACTGTATTGTCCCTTTTTGAACGAGCCTAGGTAATTTCGAGCATTACTCAAAGCCTTATGAAGATCTTCTTGAATCTCAGCACCGAAACGACCAGCAACACAATGGACAGGCCATGTTTCAAAATGTTCACCTGGATCAATATGCCAATCCTGTGTAGCGACTAGGTAATCAAAGCCTTCAGCTCCTTCGTTGACGAATTGTGTGAGCTCTTTCGCTACACGGCGCCCACCTTCAACACCGAGAGCTCCACCTTCGAGAAAATCATTTTGTAAATCTACAAGAATAAGTGCTGTAGTCATTTTGTTTTCACTCCTTAAAAAATATTTTTAACACTTCATTTTAGAATTTTTTATTTATCTTACACTAAACGGTTCAGGTAAACTCCCGACTGTCGGGGTTGGAGGAAGTAAATCACGCTTCCAACGATTAGCTTTGATTTTAGAAATTACATCGTTTACTAGATCTTTTCCGAATCGTGTTTCAATTGATTTCACACTATAGCCAATACTCAATTCTCGAAGAATCTGATCAAGAATTTCATACGTGGGAAGTGAGTCAGTATCCTTTTGGTCATGTGACAGTTCAGCTGATGGTTCTTTCGTAAGAATTGTTTCAGGAATTGGAGAATCAAGATTATTGTTCCTGTATTCTGCAAGCCTGTAAACATCAGTTTTGAATACAGATCCTAATGGCGAGAAACCTCCTACCGTGTCACCATACATTGTGCAGTAACCAACCATGATTTCTGAAAGGTTACTTGGGCAGAGTACATAACCTTTATCTGCATTTGCGAAACCCATCAGAATTGTTCCTCGAATTCTTGCTTGAAGATTTTCCTCAACCCCAGGCGCAACAGGAACGAGCGCATTCATTTCAGTCAATACATCATCAATAGGAATCACACGACTTTCAACTTCAAGTTTTTGTGAAAGTTCTTCAGCATCAAATTGAGAATTCCTAGTAGTGTATTGGCTGGGCATCATAACTGATACAACATTTCTATGCCCGACTGCATCAACGGCTATAGCAAGAGTCAATGCCGAATCAAGACCTCCTGAAACCCCAATATAGACTTTCTTCATGCCACTTTTCTGGATTTTCTCTCGAGTTTGCTTAACGACCTCCATGTAAACATCAGGAATTCGCTGATCGTTAATCATTTTTCAAGCCTCCTCAAAAGTTGGAACAATGAAAGCACTTCCAGCATTAATGAGCTTGCCCTCAACAGGGAGCTTACTCATGATTTCCCTATGGCATCGTTTTGAAAGCCTTGCAGTTTCCTTCTGTTCAGGTGCACCATCAGCATACAAGAGAACTTGTAGTGCTCCATTAGGGCGCTTATCATCAATCATGATTCGTTCGCCCTTAAGAAAACCATTTTCAAAATCACGAATTGACCATTTAACTCCACCAACAGATGCTTTCGAAGAGGATTTCTTAGCGACTGGAACCATTTCACCATTCGAGTTTTCACGTTCAACAAGTTTGAAAACCATTCCAGCAGTTGGATGACCAGAACCAGTAACAAGTCGTGTTCCGACACCAGCTCCGTCAATCGGGGTTCCTCTTTCTGAAAGCTCCATAAGTGAATATTCATCAATGTCCGAAGATACGACAATTCGAGTATTCACAGCTCCAAGTTCATCAAGAAGCCTTCGAGCATTATTTGGCTCATCATGCAGATCACCAGAATCAATGCGAATAGCTCCAAGTTCAGTACCTGCAACTTTGACAGCTGTTCGGATACCTTCTTCAATGTCATAAGTGTCTACAAGAAGTGTAGTGTCTTTACCTAAAGATTCAACTTGCGCTCGGAAAGCATCCTCTTCAGTTTCGTAATTGAGAGTAAAAGCATGGGCAGCTGTTCCTGAAACTGGAATGTTATAACGATGACCAGCTTCGAGGTTTGAAGTTGCATCAAACCCTACAATATAAGCCGCACGAGCTGAAGCGACTGCAGCTTCTTCGTGAGTTCTTCTTGAACCCATTTCAATAAGTGGAGTTCCTTCAGCCGCTACAACCATTCGGCTTGCCGCGGATGCAACAGCAGAATCATGATTGAGAATTGAAAGAAGCACAGTTTCAAGAATTACTGAATCTGCAAAAGTTCCCATCACATTGAGAATCGGTGTATGTGGGAAGTAAAGATCCCCATCCATAAGGCCGTAAATTTTGCCTTTGAATTCGTAGTCACGTAGATATTCAACAAATTCTTCAGTAAATTCAGGATCATTTCTGAGGAATTCAAGTTGATCTTCAGAAAATTTGAAGTTCTCTACAGCATCAATCGCTCGTTGTGTTCCAGCAATGACACCGTAACGGCGACCTTTAGGAAGATCACGAGCAAACAATTCAAAGTTAGCCTTTTTGTGTGCATCTCCAGATTGAAGAGCCGCCTGAAGCATTGTCAGCTCGTATTTATCAGTAAGTAGGCCTGTTGTGTCCATTCTATCTCCTTGTTGTTAAGTCGGCGTTGGAGCAACCCGACTGATCGTGTGGATCATTTTGATCCAATATCACTATATCATAATCTTAGCGTGGCCTAACATTTTTCGTGAAGAATTCAGAAATTTTTAATTAATTTTCCTTTGTACTCTAATTGACAATATTAATAGAAAAGAATATTATATAAAGTAACTTATATTAAGGGGTTTATGATGAGTAATCATGCTAATGAGTCACAAGCTGCTATTGCTTCAATGGCTACATGGTCGCGGTATATTAAAGGTGAAAGTACCGCATATGAAGTGAATGAATCGTTACAAGCAATTTTTGCGGATTTTAGTACTGATGAGTTTATGAAAGTTATTCAATATCTTTCTTGTTTTGGTGCTCATCGAGTACATAACGAACTAGAAAATGCTGATGTTACAGCTGAAGAGTTCTTTCAACAATTAGCTGTTGATAATGCGGTAAACAATAACTAACTTACTGAAACATTACTTATACTTATGAAAGAATCGAAATATGGTCATTCCAATTTTTCTTCCAGATTCTGGCAGTTCACTTAATAAACGCGAGGCATGGACTGCGACTATTATTGTCATTCTTATAACTCTCGGATCCGCAATAGCAAAACTTTATTTCTACAGTCCGAACATTCTCGAATACGATAGTTTTATAGATCTTCTTCTAACTCTAACTGCAGTATCAGGATTCTTACTTTTAGCAATCCTTGGGCTTATTGCAATTGTTGGCTCTATTGTTGATTTTGTTGCTGATCGTTTTCAATACGCGAAGGCTGCTAAAAATGCTGAAAAACGGGCTAAAACTGAAAAGCGAGTAAAAACAATTGTAGAACTATCAAATCTCAAAGGTAGTAATAAAGATAAAGAAGAATTCATTGCTAATATTATGAATGAAATTCAAAATCAATCTAAATAATATAAGCTCTAATTTAGAAACGAGTTAGATTTATATGTAAATCCTTTTTATAAAAACAGGAGTTAAATCCATGACTGCAAAATACCATATTAGTGACAATGGTGAACCAGCAATATGCAATGCGACTGTAAGATCGTGCCCTAAAGGTGAAGATGCTCCACACTTTGAAACAGCTGAAGGGGCTAGAAAATTTCAAGAACAACAAATGACTGGTAAAAATTTTACGGCTCTTTCTAAAGACCGTTCATTAGATCCTACAGAAGTTTTTACTGCTATTGACAATGCTCCTGAAGATGTTTCACTTATTCGTAAAGGTGATTTTTCATTTGCACGTGGAGTCGAAGTTAGTGAACCCTTTGATACAGTAACTATTAAATCAGTCACTCCTACTGATGTTTCTGTTAATCGTGAAAATATTGAACATGATGGGACTATTGGACTTCGTATTGGCATTATTGTTGATTTTAAGGGTACTAGTGGGAACAAATATAAATCAGAATCAGCGGCCTTTTGGGTCACTACTGACGGACGAGAAGTGGATGCAGATATTATTGATCTTCCAGGTGAATCTGACATTAAATTTGATTTTAAAGAAACTAAAAAGCTTGCCTCTCGATTCGGGCTAGCTTGATAAATTTTACTTAAAGAAATACTAATCATTAGTCAGATTCAAATTTAAGAACAGGGTGTATCTTGCCTCAAGAAATGATTCAAAAGAAACATAGTCGGAAAATTCCTAAACCATTAAGTATCATAGCGCAAGTGATACTAATTTCTATAATCCTTGGATGCTTTGGTTGGTATGGAATTAATTATGGAAAAGTTCTTGCAGTAGAAAACTCAGGATTAGATGAACTTGTGAATAATCTCTTATTTCTTGCAACTCCTGCAGTTATAGCTGTAGCAAGTCTTTTCGGTTGGATTACAGTCATGAAGCATTCAGCTTAGTATTGATTTTTGCATGAAACTTAATGGTAATTTACCTTGAAACTAGGTTGCATTCTGTGTCAGTCATATGTAAAATAGTTATTGAAATTGACGCGAACAAGGAGTAATCATGGCTGACGTGAAGTCCACCCTTTTCAATAACCTGACTGATGAAGATGCAATGCAGGATTATCTTGACGCTCCTGTTGAGACTCTTTGGTCTATTGACTTGATGGAAGCTAACCCGGATATTCGAAATTATCTAAATCGTGGTTCTGTTTATGAAATTGAAGTGAACAAGATCGTTTTTAATGGTCAGGAATATTTTGAAGCTTATGAAGCTGAAGAGACTGGCGGTGACATTTTTGACGAAATGTTCATGCACGAAATCTTTGACAACTTTGAAGAAGCCCGTGATGCAGCTGATGAAATGATTATGGGCTGGAAGGATCGTTGGGACATCGTTATGCGCTGACCCCTCTTTAGCTTTTACTTACCCATTAATCTTAGAAGGTGTAATGCTCCGCCCCAGCCTTTTCGCTCTCTTCATTGCTCTAATAATCTTTGCATTCATGACAATTGCACTGTATTCTATAGCAATATTCCGGAAAAAGTACTTTTGGGATGACACTGTATTCTGCGCAATTATTACGGCGACCCTTTTTCTGATCACGTCACTAGCATTTATTTAAGAGTTTGCTGTTGACATAAAAATTGCGCCTTTACTTGGCCCTACACTTTAGTACTCGAAAGTAAAAGTTAGAAATTACAATAACGTACTACTGGGTGACAAGCTAGTTATTAATTAATGTTTTAATAAAGAGCCAAATCTTGTCCTTGAATCTGGAGCGTTAAATCCATTTTTATAGGAGAAAATTATGCGTTATCACATCAGTGACAATGGTGAACCAGCAATCTGTCATGCAACAGTAAAACCATGCCCAAAGGGACAGGATTCACCACATTTCGATTCTAAAGAAGACGCACAAAACTATGTAGAATCTCAAAATACTACACTTACTTCAGTCACTAAAAAGTCTTCCAGACCAAATTCTAAAAGCATTAAAAAACATGAAGATTATGTCAACTCTTGGAAAGAGCGATGGAATCAAATCTATCTCAGGCACTACAATGAAACTTGGGAAGACATGCAAAAAAGAACTGGCCGCGACCTTGTACTCGAAGATCGTAAAAATAAAGGCACATATGATGGAGCTTGGTATCCAACTGATCCCGATGGTGCTAATCACATTAAAGCAGGGGAATATTATTTTGTTTCAGCTGATTCAATAGATTTTTATAAAAACGAGAGCATAGAGAAATGGCAAAATCAAGCATGGGCTGGTACACCTCCAGGTGAAGCAAATGGAGCATACCTAGACGGAAAACCTGCCTATTTTATAGCTGCTTCTGACATGGGTTCAAATCACGGTTATGATGGAGAAGTGCTCTTCGAGAAAGATACATATAAAAAACTTAAAGAAACAGGTATCATTACAACTGATGATCTTAGTAGTAAAGTAACTGTTACAAAAGACACTAAATTCTATGGGTACAGAGGAAATCCCGAAGAAATTCCTGATACTGCTGTTAGTTACGATGCTGACCAACTTGCCCCCGAAAATGACGATTATTTTGAAAGAGTTGCTTTAGGCGGCGTAGAGGAACCTGGAACAGCGGATTCAATCGTTAATCACCCTAACATTAAATGGGATCTCTAAAGAGAATACACTATACCCTATAGATAAAGTGCAGCTAATCAATTGTAATTATGGTTAGCTGCACTTCAATATGTCTTAAAAAGATAAGTTAAAATGTTTTCAACAAATTAAAATCTCAGTATAAAAGGAAAAGAAATGGTTCAGAATTTAGACGAAAAATGGGAAAAAGCAAGACAATCATATAAAAGAACAGAAACGTTATGGGTTATAACTCTCGGTTTATCGGTTTTTAGCATGATCGGTTTAATTACTTCAGGTATTATAGAACACAACATTTCCGCAATGGTTTTCTTCGTTTTGAGTCTTGCAGGTTATCTTTCTTTAAGACATTTTGGGAAGAACCTCGATAATCTTCAATTTGAAATCAAAACATTAGAACCATATGCTAATTCTACATCTAAAGAATTCTAGCTCACCATATGAAATGATTTTTAAATAAGTATTTTGTTAATATTGACATTCACCGATGAGAAATTAAGGAATAGTCTAAAGTTTGAGATAAACAATACTTTATATTCTATAGATAAAGTGCGGTCAACCATTTGTAATGGCAATTGATCGCACTTTTTAGAGTTATAGCTCGATAATATATTCGTATGGGAAACAACGATAAAAGAAGTTCTAAAATGCGCACCATACCTGCAAGAAAGACTTCTTTATCAGAAATAGATAATACTACAGCTTTCGAATTCATTTCAGAACACCACCGGTCTGGAATGGCAAAACCAGGGACAAATATACAGAATTTCGGACTTTATTTCAATAATGAGCTTTTAGCTGTAGCAGTATTCTGTAATCCCCGAACTAAACGAAAACAACAAGAATACACAACAGAACTCTTCCGTTTAGCATTCAAAGACAACGTGAGAATACAAGGTGGTGGTTCGAAACTTATTAAACATTTTATGAATCAGCCTAAAAGTATTGATCTTTTCACTTATCAAGACACTTCAGGCGAATCAACAAATGTTTATAAACATTCTGGAATGACTCTCATTGGTGAGAAAAATCCCACAAAGAAAATTGCGGTACTCGATGGTTTGACCTTTAAAACAGTAACTAATAACCGAAAAGATTGGTTCTCTATAGAGCAAATCGTTAAATTCGGCCCAGACGCACTTATCGGTACACAATTAGGTGAAGTTTTCGAAAATGGAAAACGAGTTTCAAATCTTGATCTATTTCTCAGAAACGGTTATCATTTAGAAGAAATCCCAGGTGATCGCATTTACGAGTGGCATAACCCTAAGTTTAAATTCTACACGTACAAAATTACTAGCAAAACGGATGACAATTACTATTACGGTAGACATAGAACAACTCTAAATAGCATTGATGAAATGCTTTCTGACGGATACATGGGATCAGGTGGAGTTAAATACCAAAACTGGATTAAATCAATAGATGAAGAAAATCTTCAAAAAGACATACTTTCAATATATGACACCTGGGCTGAATCTGTAAAAGAAGAAAAGAAGTTAATTGGAGACAAATATAAAACTGACTCAAATTGCAAAAATAGTAAACCAGGTGGAGTAGGCTTAAGCTCTTATTTTCCAGAACATATTAAAAAGTTTTGTTCAATTCATGGGGAGTCATTACATTTAGGAAATACATGTAAAAAGTGCTCTGTACAGAAAACTTTTAAAGAGAATAACTGTCCAGTTCACGGTAAAACTATTTTCCAAAAGGATCACTGTGTGAAATGCTATATTAAAGGTTCTGTAGAAACAAAAATATGTCCGATACATGGCAAGAGTAAGCATAGAGGCGAAGTTTGCAGTAAATGTATAGCAGCAAATCTATATACTCTCAAAAATTGTACTGTACATGGTGAAACCCTACACATGGGAGATGCTTGCAAAACTTGCATTTCTCAAAAGTCTATCTCCATAAAGATTTGTTCAAAACACGGTGAAACTAAACATATAGGTGACTTGTGCAGAAAATGTATTAATGAATCGCATCTAGAAGTAAAAGAATGCTCAATCCACGGATTAGTTTTACATCAATCTGATTCTTGTACTCA
>Ga0079226_10004801_pt1 | contig 10338 bp, 10 predicted proteins | sample Poulit2014_FD_76345 | JGI IMG/M metagenome (GOLD analysis project Ga0079226, IMG submission 76345) | Agricultural soil microbial communities from Georgia to study Nitrogen management - Poultry litter 2014 | ecosystem: Environmental > Terrestrial > Soil > Agricultural land | place: USA: Georgia...
AATAGAATTATAATAAACTATTTATTAATTAAAAAACTTGTACTTGAAAGTGGGACATGTTTTGATTAAAAAAGAAGATTGGTTTACAATACCAAATATTTTATCTTACGTAAGGATAGCAATGATTCCTTTATATATTTATTTATATGTTAAAGCAGAAACAACCGAGCAGTATTATAAAGCAGCAGGAGTTTTAATTTTGTCAGGATTAACGGATTCACTTGATGGCATTATTGCCCGTAAAACGGGGCAAATAACGGATTTAGGGAAAGCTTTGGACCCTTTAGCAGATAAACTTACTCAAATAGCTGTAGTTGGTGCTATGTTTATCGAAAAGCCTTATATTTTACCCTTATTACTTTTGTTTATAGGTAAGGAACTATATTTATTAGTAAGTAATGTATTGCTATATAGGAAAGATATATTTATGGATGGAGCAATGTGGTTTGGGAAATTAGCTACTGCATTTTTTTATATTAGTATGTTAGTTTTAGTCGCTTTACCACATCTAGATCGAAACGCTAGTATGCTGATCATTAATATAAACATTATTTTACAAATTGTAGCATTGCTTGGATATGGACAATGGTTCTTTAAAAAATTTAAGAAGAATAAAGAGATGAGTAAATAGAATAGAAATTAGAATGGATGAACAAATAATGAGTAGAGAAGAAGAAGCTCTTAGAGTACTAACAATTTTACTACGTGCTTCAGGTAGTGTTTCAAATATGCTGAAAAAAGATATGCGTACATACTCCGTAAATCCGACTGAATTTGCGGTATTGGAAGTACTCTTTAGTTTAGGAAAACAACCAATCCAAATTATTGGAAATAAAGTTCTTTTGGCTTCAAGTAGTATTACTTATGTAATCGATCAGTTGGAGAAAAAAGGGATGGTTGAGCGTGTACAAAACGAAGATGATCGACGAGTTACTTTAGTTTCTTTAACTGAAGAGGGACAAGAATTAATGGAAAGTATTTTCCCACAGCATAGTGAAGTGATTAAACAATTATTTAACGATTTATCTGATGAAGAATTACATCAACTAGGCGAAGCATTAAAAACAGTTGGCTATAAAGCTGTGGATTTATTTGATGTAATAGAGGAAGAAGCTTAAATATCGCATTATTGTTTAATTTTTGCTATAATATAGGATGACAAAAAATGAAGAGGTTGATAGTATTGGCAGAAGAAAAAATCACACCAAAGATTCAAGATCTTGTAGAAACGGAACTCCGTAAAGGTGCAAGTAACTCACGTATTGCAAATTTATTAGACTTGCCATATAAAGAAGCTGTTGAGATTATCGATGCAATTAAAGAAAAGATTCGCCCAGAAGTAGGCGAAAACATTGCTTTTAAATTTCGTGGAGAACACATGGAAGGCACAATTGAAAAGTTACTGACAAATAGTGCGATTGTTGTTATTGATTGGGATAACTCTCCTAAACATTTATATGATCTTATGGAAGAAAAAACAGTTGTAAACTTTAAGGATATTGATGCATTCCTTAAAACATTTAATATGAATGAAGTAGATATTGAAGACGTAGAAGAATAGATTTAATGGCCTGTTGCAGTCTGTTTTAACGAAACTGCACAGGTCTTTCTATTTGTCTATTAATTGGGGTGAGCATATTGGGTGAAAAAATTGAGTTTCCATTTAACAATGAAATGTACTTGAAAAAAGCAACTATTTGCATTGAAAAAAATGATTATGAGCAAGCATTGATATATATTGAAAAAGTGTATGAAACAGATAAAGATTTTTCTATTAATTATTTTTATACATTCGTGCTTTTTACTTTAGAAAAATATGAACAAGCTCTGAAAATTGCAAATGACTATAAAGATTCCTATTTAAAGAGTGAACACCATATACTCCTATATACCATGTTGTTGATAAAAAGCCACCAATTTTTAGAAGCAGAAGTTATTATACAACAACATCAGACGGAGACTTCTTTATTTTATGAGCAGGAATGGGTGAACATTGAGCAGGAACTTAATTCAGAGCGTGAACGGCTTAAACTGGAAATAGAGATGAAAAGAAATGCAACAAAGAATAAACTTTCTCAAATTAGCAGCTATTCATTAATCGAACAAATTCAAGTTATTGAAGAAGCACGTTCTCTACCTTTAGAAGATTTACAAGAAGTGGCTGTTCAAATATTTAGTAATCCCTTCGTTGCTGGGCAAATACAACGAGGTTTTTTAGAACGTCTTATTGAATTGAACGATGAAAATTATTATGAGTTTTCTTGGTTTAATCAAATAAAAAAAGTTTGTCCTAATGATTTAAAAACATTCAATGAATTACCAATTCTTCAAGAAATCGATTCTACTTTAGAAGATAAGTTACAAAAAAATCCAAGTTTATTTCAAGTGACAAAAACTGAAATAATCAATGATCTTTTAATGCTCTATCCATTTGTTGAAGAGACTATTACAGATATTTCTTATTGGTTAGATCTATATATTGCGTACTTTAGTGAGCTAACTTCATTTGATTTAGAAAAGGCTCCTCTTGATTCTGAACAAGAAAGTTTGAGGAAATGGTTTGACCAACTAAACCAAATCGCTCAAAGAAAATAACAGAACAAGGGGGATAATAGGTTAATACAGTTTATGGTGTTGATGGATTAATTTTGGTTCATTATACCTTTTTATTTTCTAAATAATAAAAGGGCCAAGAATCTCTATAATTAAGTGACTAGACAAAATATAGAAAAATTCGCATGGCCCTTTCACAGCATATAAGAAAAGCATGAGAAATCGATAATCGAAATTATGGAATTTATTAATTAATGTAAAGGTTTCTTCGGCTTGGTAACTAAATGTAAAGCTAATCCGGTTAGTAACATTCCGCTTAAGAAATTTCCGATTGTGACTGGAATTTGATTCCACAACCACCAATCAGAAAAACTAATATCAGCTCCAAGCATCATCCCGGCAGGAATAACAAACATATTAACGACAGAGTGTTCAAAACCTTGCGCAAAGAAGATAAAAATCGGCAACCACATAGCTGCAATTTTTCCAATGGTAGACTTTGAGGTGAAATTCATAACAACACCTGTTGTGACCATCCAGTTACAAAGAATAGCATTAACAAATAATACAATCACTCCATCCATTCCATTTGCTTTATAAGCTAAAGTTTTAGCTTCTGCAACGGCGATAATTTTTTCAATCATTAAGGAATCTGTTACATGGCCGAATTTGGTGACAGATATTGTATAGAGTGCAGCATAAAATAAACAACCTAATAAATTACCAACAAATGCCAATGTTAGATTTCTAAGAATGAGGGCAGTCGTTGTTTTATCTCTAAATTTAGCAAGAGGCATCATAGCAAAAGATCCTGTAACAAGTTCTAGACCTAATAATAAAATTATCACAAAGCCGGCGGGAAAAATAATTGCACCAACAATATCTAAACCTGTTTGTGTGGAACCAGTGTATGCAAGTGTTGTCGCAAAGCTTAGAAATGCACCAGCCAATCCACCTTTTATCAGTATATTGCCAACTGAAAGCTCACCCTTGTTTTTTCCAGCAGTAGCTATTGAATCTACAACATCATTCAGATTTACATAGTCCATTTGAGTTCTCCTTTATATGAAGTATCTACAGAAGTTTATGTGAAGACAAAACATTAATTAGTGATATGGATCACATAACGATATAGATTATAGCATAAATGTGTAAAATTTGTATAAATTTGTCGCTAATAAGAGGAGTTTCTTTGTGATACTGGAAAAACCCAGAAACTATTGATTATTCATTTACAATTCTTGTGAAATATAGTATTCTTACAAGGTATGTGAAGTCTGGTAAAGACTTTTTTATAGAAATTAATACTTAAATATCGGAGGAAACAATAAAATGACAGTGAATTTTGAAAAAACAGGGTCAATCACAGGGGAAGTAAAATTTACAATTGACCGTGAAGTAGTAGAAAAAGGTTTAAATAAGACTTTTAACCAAGTAAAAGGTTCTCTACAAATTCCAGGTTTTAGAAAAGGACGAGTGCCTCGTAAATTATTTAATCAAATGTATGGTGAAGAGTCACTATACGAAGATACATTAAATGACATTTTCCCAACAGCTTATGCTGAGGCTTTAGAAGAAGTCGAAGAAGAAGTAGTTGGACAACCTTCAATTAAAGATATTTCATGGGAGCCAGGCAAAGACTGGGAGCTAGAAGTTGAAGTTTCATTAAAACCAGAAGTTAAGCTTGGACAATATAAAGATTTAGAAGTTACTAAATATGACCGTGAAGTAACAGATGAAGATGTTGAAGAAAGCTTAGAAAATCGTCGAACACAATTTGCTGAGTTAGTTATCAAAGAAGATGCACCAGCAGAAGAAGGCGACACAGTAGTCATTGACTATGAAGGTTCTGTAGATGGTGAAGTATTTGAAGGCGGCTCAGCAACAAATTATTCACTAGAACTAGGTTCTGATTCATTTATTCCAGGATTTGAAGAACAATTAATTGGTGCTGAAACAGGTTCAGAAGTAGAAGTAAGTGTTACTTTCCCTGAAGATTACCATGCGGAAGAATTAGCAGGTAAAGAAGCTGTATTTAATGTAACCGTGCATGAAATCAAATCTAAAGAGTTACCAGAATTAGATGATGAATTTGCGAAAGATGTAGACGAAGAAGTAGAAACAATTGATGAATTACGTGAAAAAATTCGTGAAGAATTAGAGACTACACGCAAACAATATGCAGATGAAGCTCGTGATGAAGAAGCGATTCGCAAAGCTGTAGAAAATGCAGAAATCCCTGAGATTCCACATGACATGACTCATGAAGAAGTTCATCGTCAAATGGATATGTTCTACAACAATTTACAACAACAAGGCATGACACCTGAAATGTACTTTAATATTACACAAACTTCAGAAGCAGACTTACATGACCAATTTGAAGTTGGAGCTGAAGAGAGTGTTCGTACAAATTTAGTCATTGAAGCAATCGTTGAGGCTGAAGGATTAGCAGCAACTGAAGAAGAACAAGAGCAAGAAATTAATGAACTTGCCGAGCAATATAATTTATCTGTTGAGCAAGTAAGTGAAGTATTATCTCCTGAATTGCTAACACGTGACATTGCCATGAAAAAAGCTGTAGAATTAATCAGTTCTTCTGCTAAAGAAGTGTTAGAGCCAGTTGAAGAAGAATCAACTGAAGAGTAACATTGATTAGTATTTAAATATTAATAAGATTGGTCTGCGCAATCGGCTGCAGACCAATTTTTATAACGTCTAGCGGATCAAGAAATATCTATTATTGGTACTAAATAATAACCTGTGTTATTATAATTAGGCGTCAAAGGAATTAGATAGAAGGTGAATATAAATATATGTACAATAATGATGAAAATATGAATATATCTTGTTCTTTTTGCGGAAAATCTCAGGATCAAGTAAATAAAATTATTGCTGGACCAGGAGTTTATATTTGTGATGAATGTATTAATTTAAGTAAAGAGATTATTGATAATGAATATATATCACAACGAACAGCTGAATTTGACGATATTCCAAAGCCTCAAGAAATTTATCAGGTTTTAAATGATTACGTTATTGGTCAGGAAGCTGCTAAACGTACATTATCAGTAGCTGTTTATAATCATTATAAACGAGTTAATCATGTATTACAGGTAAAATCTGAAGAAGACATTCAATTACAAAAAAGCAATATTTTATTAATTGGACCAACAGGTTCAGGGAAAACGTATCTTGCTCAAACAATGGCTAGAATTTTAGATGTTCCATTTGCAATCGCTGATGCTACAAATTTAACAGAAGCAGGTTATGTTGGAGAAGATGTCGAGAATATCTTACTAAAGTTACTTCAAGCATCTGATTTTGATGTTGATCGTGCAGAACATGGAATAATTTATATTGATGAGATTGATAAAATTGCTAAAAAATCTGAAAATGTATCTATCACTCGCGACGTAAGTGGTGAAGGTGTACAGCAATCTTTATTAAAAATCTTAGAAGGTTCTGTAGTGAGTGTTCCTCCAAAAGGTGGCCGTAAGCATCCACAGCAAGAAATGATTCAAATTGATACAACAAATATTTTATTTGTTGTTGGTGGAGCTTTTGCAGGTCTGGATGATATTATTAAGAATCGTGTTGGAGAGAGACTGATTGGATTTGGCTCATCAAATGAGAAAAATTCAAAAGAAGATATGAAAAATATTATGCAAGAAGTTCTTCCAGACGATTTACAAAAATTTGGGTTAATTCCAGAATTTATTGGTCGTTTACCAGTAGTGGCTGTATTGGATGAGTTAGAAGAGTCCGATTTAATTGATATTTTAACAAAACCTAAAAATTCACTGGTTCGTCAATACGAAGTTTTACTAGAGTTAGACAATGTTGAATTACAATTTGAACAAGAAGCTCTTAGTGTGATTGGCCAACGAGCAATTGATCAAGGAACGGGCGCACGTGGTTTGCGTACAATCATTGAAGAGATTATGCTTAATATCATGTTTGATATTCCAAGCCGCGAAGAGATTCATAAAGTGATTATTACAAAAGAAGCAGCCGAACAGTCAAGTGATCCATTGTTCTATGATGAAGAAGGAGAACTTGTTAGTTAATTTTAAATATATAAGCTAAAATGAAAAGTCATCGATCAACTTATATTACAGTTGATCAATGACTTTTTATTCATTTTTTTAAAATGTCAGATTGTTTCGATTATAAAGATTTAGTAAAAATATTTGAAATATATCTGTAATATGTTACTATTTTAAGGTGACTGAGAAGTCAAATGCTAATTTTACAAAAGAGGGTGACCGAATGAAATTTCCAATTCAAAAAGCAGATATTATCATTAGCGCTGTGAGAGAAGAACAATACCCAGACTCAATTTTACCCGAAATCGCTATTGCAGGACGTTCAAACGTTGGAAAGTCATCTCTGATAAATACTTTATTAAATCGAAAAAAATTGGCACGAACATCTAGTAAACCCGGACGTACTCGTACAATTAATTTTTTTAATATTGAAGATGAATTATTGTTTGTTGATGATCCAGGTTATGGCTATGCAAAAGTTTCAAAAAAAGAACTAGAAAAATGGAATACAATGATGAACCACTATTTTTCTACACGAGAAACTTTAGCTAAAGCAATACTTATTGTCGATTTAAGACATAAACCCACACAACAAGATGTTCAGATGTATGAATATTTAAAATATTTAGAAATACCTGTTTTAATTGTTGCTACGAAAGCTGATAAAGTAAAACGTGGTGTGAGAAATCGTCATTTAAATCAAGTCTTTAATACATTAGGTGTTGTAGAAGGAGATGCAGTTATTCCATTTTCATCGGAAACTGGAGAAGGAAAAGATGATGTGTGGAATAAAATTTTAATAGATTTAGGGATTGAAATGCAATGAAACTATTAATGTATGGTGTAAACAAAGAAACCATTATGAAAGAAGACGTTGATAAATATCGATTGTTTGGTGAACAAAAAAAAATCCAAATGAATGACATTAGTAAGTTTGATGGTGTAGAAGAAATCATTGTACTGACAAATGATTTTCGAAATGAATATTATTTGTATGTCAATGAAAAAATTTTTAGTCATGGAGATTTTTTACGTTATATCGCTGATAAAACGGATAAAACTTTACAAGAGATTATTCTAGAGACGTACAGTAAATTTAATGAAGATGTTTTACGTCATTTATACGAGGTGAGCAGTGGCTATTTGTCAGATCCTGTTGGCTCATTTGATATATTAGAGTCGGTTGAAAAGGCGGTTCGCTGTGCAAGTAAGCTTGACACCGGCGGAGAAGTCTTATATAAGTTATTTGAAGAAGCGATTCAACTTTCTTATGATTTTAAATTAAATGAAGAAATCCAACCTTTAAATAAGAGCAAAATTTCTAAATATATTTTCTTGTTAAAACAGAAAATGAATACCTTAGCAAGAAAGCATTTCTTAATTTCAGGAAATGATTTTGAAATAAGTTATTTAACAAAGCTTCTCTTGTTGGCAGGAGCTCAAACTGTTACCATCATTCAAAAAGATGAAAGAGAAAGTTTAAAGCAAGTGAAGAAATTATCTGCACGTTTAGCAGATACAGAATCAGCGAAATTATTTGCGGCAACTTCAAAATCGATTTACTATCGCTTATCAAAAACTGATGCAGCTATTTGTGATATATCAAAAATAGATTTATTGGATGAGGAAATAAAAGAAGAAATATCTATTATGAGACAGACCAAGAAAATCCAATATCTGATTGATACGAGTAAAGATCCAATTAAAGATATCCATGAAGAGGAATTAGATTTTCATGTTATAGATGCTACAGTAAACTTATCTTTTAATGATGAACAATTAAATAATGCAATTGTGGCACTTGATGAGGAGATCCAAGCCCGCATAGAATTTTTTATGCAGCATTTTGAAGATTTAAAGGTAGAAGATGGCCAAAAAATAACACAATAACACAATAAATTTAGCTCAAATAAAGTCAGCTGGCTTTGTTTGAGTTTTTTCATGAGTAAATTTATTTTAACGACTTCATCCAAAAATATAATAAATTGAATGAAGGATATCCAATTATTGTTTATTTTTCATAAAGAATACTGTAACATGATAATGGATGAAACCCGAAAGGAGGAGATAGAATGTTTATAGATCAAGCGAATATATATGTAAAAGCAGGTGACGGAGGAAATGGCATGGTTGCTTTCCGTCGTGAAAAATATGTCCCAGATGGTGGCCCAGCCGGTGGCGATGGGGGAAATGGTGGAGACGTCGTATTTGTTGTTGATGAAGGCTTACACACCTTAATGGATTTCCGCTACAATCGACATTTTAAAGCAGATAAAGGCGAGAACGGAATGTCAAAAGGGATGCATGGACGAGCAGCAGAAGATTTATTTATCCCAGTACCTCCAGGAACTATTATTAAAAATGAAGATACAGATACAGTTCTTGCTGATTTAACTGAAGAAGGCCAACAATTTATTGTTGCAAAAGGAGGTCGTGGCGGGAGAGGTAACACTCGCTTTGCAACATCACGTAATCCTGCACCAAATATCTCTGAAAATGGAGAACCAGGAGTTGAATTGAATCTAGTCTTAGAATTAAAATTACTGGCAGATGTAGGTTTAGTAGGATTTCCTTCTGTAGGAAAATCTACCTTTTTATCAGTAGTTACTGCAGCAAAGCCTAAAATAGCCGCTTATCCTTTTACAACCTTAACTCCTAATATAGGAGTTGTAGAATTAAAAGACGGTCGTAGCTTTGTTATTGGAGATATGCCAGGAATTATTGAAGGAGCAGCTGAAGGTGTAGGTCTTGGATTACAGTTTTTACGTCATATAGAACGTACAAAAGTTCTTCTTCATGTGCTAGATATGAGTGGGATTGAGGGACGAGATCCTTTTGAAGATTATCAGACAATTCAAGAAGAATTGAGAAATCATGATCCAAATATTTTAAACAAACCGCAATTAATTATTGCGAATAAAATGGATATGCCTGATTCTGAAGAAAATTTAGCTTTATTTAAAGAACAAATGGCAGAAACTGACGAGGATTATGAATTATTCGAAGTTTCTACAATTAAAAATGAAAGTATTGATCAAGTTCTTTACCGTACAGTTGAATTAATAGAAGAATATGAAGAAGCAGAATTAGAAGAAGAAACACCAATTGAAGTAGATAGTCATGTCGTTTATACCCATGAAGAAAAAGAAGAGCCTTTTACAATCACTCGTGATTCAGAAGGTGTTTGGATTCTTTCGGGAGAGGAAATTGAAAGACTATTTATTATGACAAATCTAGAGCATGAAGAATCAATTATGCGTTTTTCAAGACAATTACGTCGAATGGGTGTGGATGAGAAACTACGAGAACGTGGAGCTAAGGATGGAGATCTCGTCTCTTTATTAGACTTTACATTTGAATTTGTCGAATAATAAATAAAAAGTAGAAATTAAACTTGGAATATTAGATTGAGGGAAAATATGGAATTGCTATTTTTAGGAACAGGTTCTGGGGTTCCATCTAAACAAAGAAATGTAAGTAGTCTAGCTTTGAAATTGCTAGATGAGCGAAACAGTATTTGGTTATTTGATTGTGGAGAAGCTACGCAGCATCAAATCCTACAAACAACCTTAAAACCGCGGAAAATTGAAAAAATCTTTATTTCTCATATGCACGGCGACCATATTTTTGGACTTCCAGGTTTGTTGAGCAGCAGAGGCTTCCAAGGTGGAAAAGAACGTATTACCATCTATGGTCCTCCTGGTATAAAAGGATATGTTTTATCCAGTTTAAAATA
>Ga0079226_10004802_pt1 | contig 10337 bp, 7 predicted proteins | sample Poulit2014_FD_76345 | JGI IMG/M metagenome (GOLD analysis project Ga0079226, IMG submission 76345) | Agricultural soil microbial communities from Georgia to study Nitrogen management - Poultry litter 2014 | ecosystem: Environmental > Terrestrial > Soil > Agricultural land | place: USA: Georgia...
TGGGGAGTTAAACAAATTTATGGTCTTCCAGCTGGTTCGTTGAATGCAGAAATGGATATGTTATATGAAGAACAAGGGAATATAGATTTTATTCAAGTACGTCATGAAGAAGTTGGTGCTCTAGCGGCCTCCATGCAGGCTAAGTTTTCCGGGAATATTGGAGTTGTTTTAGGTTCCGGTGGACCTGGTGCTACACATCTGATGAATGGCTTGTATGATGCTCGAGAAGATGGTGTGCCGATGCTTGCAATTATTGGAACTCGTCCTCATACCGAATTAAACTTAGATGGTTTTCAAGAATTAAGTCAAAACCCTATCTATTCCGACGTATCCGAATATAATGTTCGAGTGGCTTATGCTGAACAGTTACCAAAAATTATTGATCGAGCGATTCGTGAAGCTATAACTAAAGGTGGTATTGCAACTATTGAAGTCCCTGTTGACTTTGGATGGGAAGAAATTGATAATAATTCATGGTATTCTTCCGCAAATGGTTTTCGCAAACCAAATAAACCACCTATAGATGAAAAAGACATTGATAACGCTGCAAGTTTATTAGATGAGACTAAACGTCCTGTTATTTATGCAGGTATTGGTACTCGAGGACACGGAGAAGATGTAATCGCTTTGGCTGAAAAACTCAAGGCACCAATTGCTGTAACTGGTAAAAATTACGATACTTTCGACTTTGAATATGAGGGTCTTATTGGATCAACCTGGCGTGTGGGCTGGAAATCTGCAAATGAAATTATCGAAGAAGCTGATACTATTTTGTTTGCCGGTAGTGATTTTCCCTTTGCAGAATCTACTGGTGTTTTTGATGGAAAGAAATTTATTCAGATTGATATTGATGCTTCTCGTTTAGGGAAGAGACGATCTGTTGATGTTGCTATTTTAGGAGATGCAGCCGAAGCCATACGTAAAATTACTGAGAAGATCAATCAAAAAGATGAAAGTTCTTGGTACCGTGCATGTTTGACGAACAATAAAAACTGGCGTGAATATATGAACATGTTAGAAACAAAAAAAGAAGGAGATTTACAAGCTTATCAAATTTTTGATGCGGTAAATCGCTATGCAAATGAAGATGCTATATACTCAATTGACGTAGGGAATGTTACTCAAAATTCTGTTCGACATCTTCATTTAACACCCAAAAATTTATGGCGTACTTCTCCAAAGTTTGCGACAATGGGATGTGGTCTACCCGGTGCACTAGCTGCAAAACTAGAATTTCCAGATCGTCAAACTTGGAGTCTATCCGGTGATGGTGGTTTTGGAATGGTCATGCAAGATGTTGTTACTTTTGTTCAGCATAAAATACCGAGTATCCATATAGTCTTTTCAAATATGATGTACGGTTTTATCAAAAGAGAACAAGAAGAAACAAATAAAAATTTATTTTTTGGTGTTGATTTTACTGTGCCCGTTGATTTTGCTAAAATTGCTGACGCACAAGGAGCAGTTGGTTATACCATAAACTCCATTGATGAAATTGATGAGATTTTTAAAGAAGCTATCAAAGATGAAAAAGCTGGTAAAGTGGTTGTCATTGATGCAAAAATTACCAATGAACAACCTATCCCTGTTGAAGCTTTAAGATTAGATACAAAACATTATTCTGAAGCAGAAGTTAAAACGTATAAAGATCGCTTTGAAGCATGGGATTTAAAACCTTTCCGTGAATTTTTAGAAGCTGAAGGTTTAAGTTCAATAAAATAATAAAAGTAAAAGCAGAAGTTGACAGAGATTAAATTTTCTCTGTCAACTTTTTAATTTAAAATGATTTTATTATGCTTCGGTCTTACGATAAAAATAGTAAGAAGCAACTAAGGGAATGAAGACCAAGATAATAACAATTGTGATAAATATCCAAGCAATTGCTCCGACAGGTAAAAAAGCACTTACCAAAATAACGATTCCTCCAAGCACCCAGACTTTCCCTGTAAAACGATGAGTCAAGTACCAAACTTTCTCAGAAGCTAGGGTCCAACTTGTTTTAATGCCGACAAAATAATTATGTTTAAATTTAGGCATGATATTTCCTAAAAAGATAAACATAATTCCCATTATGATTGGCATAATTCGAGCAATATTTAATTCATATCCAAAGGTATATGCAATTGTAAACAATTGTATGCTTCCCATCAGAACTGCCACAAAAAACATTATATTATAGTAATGAGATTCAAATTTTTGGTAGGTTTCGGATTTAGGATCAATTTTACGAAGCCCTTCCGCTAGTAAAATCATAACAAAATTAATTGTCGGTGCTAAAAATATCGTCCAACGACTTCCATATCTATCCACTTTTCCTAGGGCATTAAAATGTACTGGAATCCTTTCAGGAAGTCTTGGAAAAACAATAAGAGCTACAATTAAAGTAATTAAGCATACGATCCAAATTTTTCGGTTGTAGTGGTGAAAAAGCTTTTTCATTTATTTTCATCCTTTCCAATAATACCTGCTAGCCACTTCATCGCTTCCTCTACTACTGAAGTATTTAGCTCATAATAAACATATTTACCTTCTTTTGTATCACTAACTAGCCCTGCATCTTTTAACACAGAAAGATGCCGTGAGATTGTTGCTCCTGTGACATCAAATTTATTTACAATCTCTCCAGCAGTCATTCGACCAGGTTTTAAGAATTCTAATATATACCTTCTAGTCGGATCTGATAGAGCTTTAAATGTTTCTTGGAATTTCATTTTGCTCTCCTTTTTTCTAAATTCTAGAGTAGATAATTGACTTTAATCATTTAGCTAATCATCTAAATGTAGTATAACAAGAAAATTTGTTTTTGTCACTTTTAAATTTGCAATATTGAATTCATATGAGTGGCTAAAAACTACAACTGATGATACTCTAAAACTGAACAAAATTTAAAGATAGGAGTTGTTTATTGATGGAAAATGGGAACTTAAGAGATCCAAGAAAAATGTATTATACTAGCGAATATCCAGATCAAGAACAAGATACTCCCGCTTTACAAGATGATATGGACCCAAAACCAGACTGTGGAGAAAAAAGTTATAAAGGATATGATCGTCTTAAAGGACGAAATGCTTTAATCACAGGTGGCGATTCAGGAATTGGTCGTGCAGCAGCGATTGCTTATGCTCGCGAAGGGGCAAATGTTGCGATTCAATTTTTACCTGGAGAAGAACAAGACGCTGAAGAAGTAAAGAAGATTATTGAAGATGAAGGAAATAAAGCATTACTGCTTCCTTACGATTTACGTGATGACCATGTGGCAACAGAAATTGTTGAAAAAACAGTTGAAGAATTTGGTGCTCTGGATATCTTAGTCTTAAATGCTGGACAACAAATATCTCATACTAAACTCAGCGACTTACCTATGCAACAAGTCCACGATACGTTTAAAGTAAATATTATTAGTATGTTTGAAACAGTAAAAGCGGCTGAAGAACATTTAAAACCTGGTAGTGCAATTATTACTACCACTTCTGTCCAAGCATTTAATCCTAGTGCACATATTATTGATTATGCAGCTACAAAAGGTGCTATTGCAAACTTTACGATCACTTTATCAAGTATTTTTGCCGAAAAAGGAGTACGTGTAAACGGTATAGCACCGGGACCGATTTGGACACCGATACAAATGGATCAAGGACAACCAGAAGGAGCTATTCCAGGGTTCGGACAAGATAGTTTACTTGGTCGTGCTGGTCAGCCAGTTGAGCTTGCCCCTGTTTATGTACTTTTAGCTTCAGATGAAGGTAGCTATATTACTGGACAAATTTATGGTGTAACAGGTGGAGAACCGATCAACCCATAAAGAATTTTTCATTAAAAAATGAAGGCTGGATTCATCTCCAGCCTTTTTGTTATAGATTGATTTATTCTTGTTTTAGATCTTTTTCATCAGGTTTTTCTTTCTTTGATTTTTCTTCATCTAGCTTTAATTTGCCATCTTGCATATAGTAAACTTTATCGCAGTAACCAATGAGACGTTCATCATGTGTGACCATAATTGTTGCTTTTTCTTTATCTTTCGTTTCTCGTGCTAAAATTTCAACCACCTCAACTGCACGTTCTGTATCTAAACTTGCAGTGGGCTCATCCGCTAAAATTACAGAAGGATTATGAAATAGAGCTCGAGCAATTGCCACTCTTTGTCGCTCTCCTCCAGATAAATCTTTCGGGTATTTATTTCGTAGTTTAGAAATTTTTAAAGACTCAAATAATTCATTTGTTTTTTCTTCACTATAAGTATCACCATCAACTTTGTTTACAAGTCGAAGCTGATCTTCTACCTTTAAAAAAGGAACTAAATTGGAAGCTTGTAAAATAAAGCCAATCTCTTTAAAGCGTAACTGTGTCCGTTTCTCATCTGAAACTTCACTAAATTTGTTCCCGTTTATTAAAACTTTACCTTCTGAAGGCTGTTGCAATCCTCCAATAATTGTTAACAAAGTACTTTTTCCAGATCCACTTGGTCCAATAACAGCCACAAACTCTCCAGCTTCTATAGAAAAGTTTGTTTTCTCTAAAGCCATTATTTCGTGGCTACCATCTGTAAATGTTTTTGAAATATTATTTACTTCAATTAATTTCATTAAAATACCTCCTAGTCTATCGCATCAAGCGGATCAATTTTTACAATTGTTCGAACAGAGAAAAATGCACCTAGTATCGCAAACAACATGATTAAGGCTGTAATTCCGAATAAAAATAAAGGATTTGATTGAAAAGGAACAGTTGCTGGCAAAAAGTATGCCGTAATAAGCGTAAGTGCCAAACCAGTTAATGTTCCTATTCCTGCTAGTAAAAATGTCTGCATTACGACATATTTTGCAATATAGTTTGTTGGAATACCTTGAGCTTTCATAACCCCAAACATACTTGATTTTTGAACGGTTAATACATACATAAAAATACCTATAACTACTGATGCGATCACAATCAAGAAACCAATCATCAAAGCAAAAGTTAATAATTGAGCCATATACCCTGGTATTTCAGCAATATAGTCACTAAGTGAATATAAAACTAAATCATCATTTTTTACTTCGATAGAATTAGTATCTTCATCGCGAATAATAAGAGCACTAATTCTTCCTTCCTCTGAATCATCAATTGCTTCAAAACGTACATCTTGATAAGTTGGAACAGTAGTATATAAAACGGGTGTTACATTGAACTTTGCCTCTTCTGTAAAACCAACAACTTCTACGGTTATATCGGAACCAGCTAATTTAAGCGTATCGCCCAGTTCAATTCCGTCTTCTTCATGAAGACTAAAATCAGCTATTACTTCATAGTCTTCAGAAAATTCTTTTCCTTCTATAACCTCAGGCATTAAAAACTCATCAGTCTTAATACCAAAAAACGTTACATTAATTTTAGCTTCTTCACTCGTCTCCCCTTCTTTGCGGACAACATTTGGAGTTTGACCTAAAACAGCTACTTCATCAGCTTCTATATTATTTTTTTCTTTTTGCGCCATCATGGACATGCTGATATTCGCATTTGATTCATCGGTTAAAACTATCGCATCCGCTTCCCATTTATCAACACTTGTTCGATTATCTTGAGATAATCCATAAGCTAAGCCTGTCAAAAAATAGACGAGATAGCTAACCAATACCATTACACCAATAATTAAAGCAAACCGCATTTTTGAATATTTAAGTTCATTCCAAGCTAAAAACATATATACACCTCTTTATTAAGTTTCATCTTCATATTTAAAATTATAAATTTAAAATTAATGTATAGATATTAGTATGAAGTATACTACAATTTATCCATAATGGTATCACAATATGTATTGCTTATAAAAAAGAGAAGCTAAATTCAGCTTCTCTTTTGATAAACTATGTTTTTAACCTTTTGTATTGCTTAAGTCTTCACCGTTGGATTCAATTACTTTTTTATACCAATCGAAAGATTTTTTCTTCGAACGATCAAGCGTTCCATTTCCTTCGTCATCACGGTCTACATAAACAAAACCATAACGTTTTGACATTTCACCTGTACTTGCAGAAACAAGGTCAATAGCTCCCCAAGTCGTATATCCAAGCAATTCTACTCCATCTAATTCAATCGCATTTTTCATTTCTTGAATATGTTGCTGTAAATAATCAATTCGGTAATCATCAATAATATTTCCATTTTCATCTGGTGTATCAATAGCTCCAAGCCCATTTTCAACAACGAATAATGGTTTTTGGTAGCGATCATACATTTCGTTCATTGTAATACGGAAGCCTAATGGATCAATTTGCCAGCCCCACTCACTTGCTTCAAGGTACGGATTTTTTAATGTACCCATTACGTTACCTTCTGTTTTACCTTGACTTTCAAGGTTATCAGGATGAGCAGCTAATTTTGAAGAATAGTATGAAAATGAAATATAATCCACAGTATTTTCCTTTAGGAGTTCTTTATCTCCTTCTTCAAATGGTATTTCAATTCCTTGACGCTCTAAATATTTAAGCGCATAATTTGGATATTCTCCTCGTGATTGAACGTCAACAAAGAAATAGCTGTTTTGATTTTCAATTTGTGCTTCACGAACATCTTTTGGATCAGGAGTATTTGGATAAGCAACACCAGCTGCTAACATACATCCGATTTGGAAATCTGGATTAATTTCTTTCGCAATCTTTGTAGCTGAGGCACTGGCTACCATTTCATGATGAGCCGCAATATATTTAATTTCTTCTTGGTTTTCGCCCTCTTCAAAGACTAAACCTGCTCCCATAAATGGTAAATGCATAATCATATTAATCTCATTAAATGTGATCCAATATTTTACTAAATCCTTATAACGCGTAAATAATACACGTACTAATTTTTCGTAAAAACCAACGAGTTCACGATTACGCCATCCACCATATTCTTCAATCAAATGAATCGGCATATCAAAGTGAGTAATTGTCACTAAAGGCTCAATGTCATGTTTACGCAGCTCTTTAAAGACATTCTCGTAAAATTGTAAACCTTCCTCATTCGGCTCATTTTCATCTCCATTCGGGAAAATTCTTGTCCAAGCAATACTGATACGGAATGTTTTGAATCCCATCTCTGCAATTAGAGCAATATCTTCTTTATAGCGGTGATAAAAATCAACACCTGTTTTAGCAGGATAATAATGTTCATTGTCAAAATTCAAATGTTTCATTTGACCTGAAATAATTGGATAGCGGTCTTTACCATGTGGTACAACGTCAACGTTTGCTAAACCTCGACCACCTTCATTGTAACCACCTTCGTATTGATTAGCGGCAGTAGCGCCACCCCATAAAAAATCTTTTGGAAAAGCCATTTTATTCCTCCTTAAAATTATAAAGAACTCAAGTAAATCTCTTGGATAAATGAGTTCTCATATGCTTTAATTATAACATTTTACAGAGTAATATAAAAATTTTTCTTTACTATTGAATCAATACTTATACACTTTATTTAGTGTAATTTCTTCCGTTTATGATCGATAAGTTATGATTTTTTCTTTGTTTTAAATAGAGTAAATTTTCTTTGTTTTTATTCACCTTTTACGGACTTTTTGTAGGCTAAATATAGCAGAAGTAGATTTATTGCTTGAAAACCAACTGCAATTAAGAAAGCGAAACTATAACTTCCCGTAAAGTCAAAGATATAACCAACCATTGTATTTGAAAATGCTGCACCTAGACTAGAGGTAAAAGTTAATGTTGGAAAGACTTTTTCGGATAGTTTTCTTCCAAAAAATTGATTAGACAATAAAGGTAAAGCAACTGAACCAACGCTAAATGCTGAGCCAAACAAAAATGCTGCAAAAATTGTTAAGTATTCTGATTGAGAAACAATCAAAATAAATAAACCAATTGTATTCATTAAATTCATAAATATTGTTGAAGCAACAGCACCAAATCGATCACTTAGCGGCCCAATGACTAATTTAAAGAATACGTTTCCTAACATCACTGCTGATAACATATAACCACTTAATTGTAAGGACATCCCAATCGTTTCACCATAACTCGATAAATGTTGGTTCATCCCAAGAATATTTGTATGCAATACTGAAAAAATAATCATTGTAATAAAGCTTGTCATAGTGATTTTAGTACTGCTAATATTACTTTCTCTAGTGATTGTTGCATCAAATTCTCTTTGAGTAATTTCCTTATAACCATAAGGATCGGCTCCTTCTTCTTCCGGCATTAAATTATATGGATATAAAATGGCTGGTAATGCAAAAATTACAATCGTTGCTCCCATAGCAATAAATCCCATTTTCCATCCCAAATTTGCAATAACAGAAGCGAATATTGGAGCAAAAACCATCCCTATAAATCCACTAAAACCAGATGCGATACTTATCGCAAATCCATTCTTTTCAATAAACCAGTTATTAATTAACATGGCCATTGGAACCATACCGAAAAAACCCGCACCTATTCCACGAAGAGCTCCTAATATATAAAATATAATTAATTTCTCAGTAAAAGCCATCCCAGCTGTTCCAATAAATGACAGGATGACTCCAACGGTTAAAGATAATTTCCAACCAAAACGATGAATCACACTAGGAACAATTAAAGATACAAAGCCCACTGAAAGCATTGTAATCGTTGAATGAAGAGCAAAGTTTCCTCTTAAAATCCCTAAACTCTCAGATACAGGAGAATAAAAAACGCCAATAACATTATTTATAATTCCAGCATGTGCTGCGAACATAAAGGACACAACGGTAAGTATAATCCAATGTTTACTACTATTTGTTTCTGTTCTACTCATGTTAAAACCTCCGAACGATAATGTAAAATACATATTTAATAAATATATATTCATCTATCAAATATCTTAACATAGCACAATTATATTCATAATACTTATATTGTATAGCGTTATGCCTAAAAAGCATGTAAAAAGAAAATATCATTTTCTCATTCTTTAAGTTATATTAAAATGTCCTAACGATATTAAATGGCAAAAATCAAAAAAGGTGCTAAAGAACCAATATTTGGTCCATTAACACCTTCAATTACTTTAAAATATTTTTATTTTACTGCAGTAAATAAATAATCTCCTTGTTCAATAGAGGTTTCATTTGTAAATAAAACATCTTCTAAATCATTACTATTTGTAACAACTACTGGTGTTTGAACAGAGAACCCTTTTTCTTTAATGAAATCAATATCAAAGGTAACTAGTTTTTGACCAGCTTCTACTACATCATCTGTTTCAACAAATTTTTCAAAGCCTTCACCGTTAAGCTCTACAGTATCTAAACCAATATGAATCAAGATTTCAGTCCCATTATCTGTTGTTAGGCCAATTGCATGCCCAGTTGGGAAAATTGTTGTAACTGTAGCATTTGCTGGTGCATAAACAACACCTTCTGTCGGATTAATGGCAACAGCTTTACCCATTGCTCCGCTCGCAAATACTTCATCTTCAATATCATCTTGTTTGACTAGATTACCAGTCAATGGACTTGCAATAATTTCTTGTTTTGCGGATTCGAGTAATTCTGCTTCATCTGCTAATCCACTATCATCTGAATCTGTTGTTCCAGCAGGCTCAGTTACTAATGTTTCATCTTCATCATCATGTAGTTTTGGAACTTTAACAAACATCATAATTACAAAACCTAAAACAGTAGCTATGGCAAAAGAAATTACTCTATGCCAGAAGTTTGCTGACAAGTTTCCAGAAACATCGATATAATTTGGAATTGAGAAAACGCCTAGTCCACCGGTTCGATAAGCAACAAGCTCAACAAATCCTGTGTACGCTCCTACAATCGCATTAGCAATAAGTACTACAATAAATGGAGTTTTCATCGGTAAGACGATACCATAAATTGCTGGTTCAGTAATACCAAAGAATGCAGGAAGAAGTGAACCACCTGTAATTTGTTTTGTTTTTTGTTCTTTTGTTTTCCACATAATAGCAAGTAAAACTCCAAATACTGCAAATGTTGAAGTACTTACTTGTGCAAAGATTGTTGAATAACCTAATTCAGATAATTGTAAATAACCAATTGGTACAATTCCCCAATGTAAACCAAAAATAACGATAAACTGCCAAGAAGCAGTCAATACAATTCCAAATAAGATTGGACTAAAGTTATTCAACCCTGTAAACAGCCAACCAATTAAGCTAGCAGCCCATGTAGCTACTGGTCCAATAACTAACAATGAAATCGGTGCTGCAATAGCAACCGTTACAAATGGCGTAAAGAATGTAGCGATTAGCTGAGGCATCCAGCTTTTTACCCATTTTTCAACTTTTGATCCAAACCAAATAGCTAAAATAATTGGAACTACTGATCCAAAATAACTTCCACCAGGTGGTAAGATAATTGGTGCTCCTAGGAA
>Ga0079226_10004803_pt1 | contig 10336 bp, 11 predicted proteins | sample Poulit2014_FD_76345 | JGI IMG/M metagenome (GOLD analysis project Ga0079226, IMG submission 76345) | Agricultural soil microbial communities from Georgia to study Nitrogen management - Poultry litter 2014 | ecosystem: Environmental > Terrestrial > Soil > Agricultural land | place: USA: Georgia...
GTCATAGTTACTCCCCCTCGTATAGTATGTTTAGGCATTATTTTAGCCTATTTATTCTAATTCATTTGAGTTATATAGACTATATAACTCCGTTAGCTTTCACTACAGGCGAACGCTTTCCGCGGGCACGGCCTATCGCCTCGAAGCACAGGACGCGCAAATGCAAACGTTGCGACAGGACGTGGCGGTTTTAGTCTGTGTTCTACTGTACTTCCCACAGAAGTCTTCGTACATTTCTTACGCTTTATTTTTCTTTTTACACAATATCTTGAATATAACCTGCATGATATATCAATCTCTTGGGTGTTCCGAGATGTTCTAAGATAATGATCTTAGGATCATTTGGGACAATTCTTTCTCTTCCCATATTATAGTTAGCGAATAATATATCTATGTAAATTGCTTATCGCCTTAAGTAGCCGGTCAATTTCTTCTGCGGTATTATATGGCGAAATACCTGCTCGAACGAGTCCCCCATCTCCTGCTGCTTGCAATCGTTCGACAAGTGTCTGGGCATAAAAGTCTCCATACTCTAAATGTAATGAATAATGTTCCGCTAAATAATGACATACCCCTTTAGCATTCATACCATTTACTTTAAACGCAACAGTTGGTGTCTTCATGACAGAATCATCCGCTTGATAAAGGGATACATGTTCAATTTGTTGTAATCCTTCTCGTAGACGGTTAGCTAACGTCTCTTCATAGCTGACGATCTTTTTATAAGCTGAGTTCAATTGTTCTCGTAACAAATTTCCTTCGCCTATAGATGCGATAAAGCGAATCGCTTCAATGACGCCTACGAGGCCTTCAAAGTTAATCGTGCCTGTTTCCAGCCATTCTGGCATTTCTTCTGGAGCTGGCTCTAATTTGCAAGGCGTTAACTCTTTCCATGCCTCTTGCTTAACAGCAACCATACCAATGTGTGGTCCGAAAAATTTATACGCAGAACAAAATAAAAAATCAGCTCCTAAATCATTAAATTGTACAGAAAAGTGGGGGATAGCATGTACTCCATCTAAAGCTACTAGTGCCCCTACTTCTTTCGCACGTCGAATAATTGGAACTACTTTGTTAATCGTACCTATTGCATTGGATGCCAGACCAATTGAAACCAATTTCGTCTCTGGTGTAATGACGGAATCGATATCGTTGTAAAATAATGTTTTTGTCTCTTTATCCACTTCTAATGTCCGAACGAGTATATTAGAATCTTGCACCGCTGTAATCCATGGATCAATATTAGCATGATGATCCATCTCCGTTACGACGATATTTCCTGTCTCGTTTCCCCATGTATTTCGTAGGGATCGAGCTATTCGGAATGATAACGTTGTCATGTTCGCTCCAAATACAATATTCTCTTGGTTGGTTCCAAGCAATGTAGCAACATGTTCTCTAGCTACGTTTACAATCGATTCTGTTTCTTTAGATGTAGGATGCTCCCCTCCTAAATTTGCGACACCATGTTTCATATAATTACTCATCGCTTCAATAACGCTCTTTGTAACTTGTGTCCCTCCAGGACCATCAAAGTAACCTACAAAGTAATCTTTTTCAATTCGTTGTAACGATGGAAATGATTCTCGTATTTGTTCTATTGGATAGTCATTGATAACCATAGTTTCCGTCCCTCCAAACTAATTGAAAATTCTAGGTAATTTCTCTTACTCTATCTTACATGATTTTATACGGAGTTACTAGGTTGCTATCTTTTTAACCAATCCATGACTTTGTATGGTATGACAAAATGTTCACTTGCTGGTCATGGATACATCTTGACGATACATTTATGACAGATTATAATAAGTATATATTTATAATAATTATAAATGGATAAAAAACCTTACAAACCAATACATACAAGTCGGATTTGGAATGATTACCATTATCAATTATAAAAAGGAGATTGAAAATGACAACGAATGTTACATCTCAACCATCACTTCATGAGGAGGAAACGCGTGCCCCTTTCTTTCAATCGCTGCGTTATCACTCAGAGTTAATCGCCGCATTAACAAGCGGTGCTATCATCTTGATAACATGGACATTAACTGATGTCATCCCTCATTCTATCTGGATTATCTTACACATTATCGCATTTCTTATCGGGGGTTATGCAGAAGGAAAAGAGGGCATTCGCGATACGTTAGAAAATAAAGAACTGAATGTTGAATTGTTGATGATTATTGCCGCTATTGGTTCTGCAGCGATTGGCTTTTGGACAGAGGGAGCTATTTTAATATTCATTTTTGCTTTAGCAGGAGCGCTTGAAACGTATACACTAAATAAAAGTAACCAAGAAATCGCTGCTTTGATGGATATTCAACCTGAAGAAGCTCTCCGAATTCGTAACGGTAAGAAAGAAACAGTACCAACGAAAGATTTAGTCATTGGAGATCATATCTTTGTAAAAGCAAGTGAACGTATTCCTGCAGATGGAAAAATAATCAAAGGTACGACTTCGATTGACGAGAGTGCTATCACAGGTGAATCGGTGCCAGTTTTAAAAGAGGGTGATACGGATGTTTTTGCTGGTACGGTTGCTTTGGACGGTTCAATCACGATTCAAATAACTAAATTATCGCATGAAACGCTCTTTCAAAAGATTATTGATATGGTGCAAACGGCAAAAGATGAAAAGCCACCTACACAACTATTTATCGAAAAATTCGAAGGTCTTTATGTCAATATCGTTTTAGTAGTCGTTGTAATGATGATGTTTTTACCTTATGTACTATTTAATTGGACTTTAACAGATAGTATCTATCGTGCCATCGTTTTATTAGTTGTTGCATCACCATGTGCGCTAGTAGCCTCCATCATGCCGGCTATCTTATCTACTATATCTAAAAATGCACGGGACGGTGTTTTATTCAAAGGTGGGATTCATGCCGAGAACTTTAGTAATATGAAAGTGATGGCATTTGACAAAACAGGTACCTTAACAAATGGAGCCCCTGTCGTTACAGATGTGCATATACATCCTGATTACGATCCTGCTATCGTACATGAAGCGGTTGGTGCCATTGAAAGTGAATCAACGCACCCATTAGCACTAGCTCTTCGTTCTTATACATTGGATTATTTACAGCGTGAGCAATATGGGGTCGACGTCTACCATATGAAAACTGTTAGCGGCAAAGGTGTTACTGGGATGATTCGTGGTGAAACATGGCAAATGGGAAAAGAACTGTTTGCTATAGACGAAGAAACACATATCCCCTTTTATGAAGCACACGCTGACTCTTTAGCAAAAGAAGGGAAAACCATCGTCTATGTTGGTCATCATAATCAAATTGTTGCCATCTATGCGTTAAAGGATACGGTTCGAAAGGAAGCAAAGCAAGCAATTACACAACTTCATGAAGCAGGAATACGAACGTTTATGCTAACGGGGGATAATGAACTAACTGCCAAAGCAGTCGCCAAGGAGACAGGAATCAATGACTTTATTGCAGAATGTTTACCAGGAGAAAAAGTGGAGCATGTCAAACAACTTCGTGAAGAATATGGCCCTGTTGCTATGGTCGGAGATGGTATTAACGATGCACCTGCTTTAGCTTCTGCAGATATTGGCATTGCTATGGGAGAAGGTACAGATGTCGCTTTGGAAACAGCTGATATTATTTTAATGAAAAATAATTTAGCCAAAATTACTAATTCTATGCAAACAACTAAATCCATGAATCGTATTATCAAACAAAATGTAATCTTTTCCTTAGCGGTTATTGCCATTTTAATTATTTCCAATTTCTTTCAAGCAATTGATTTACCACTTGGTGTCATAGGACATGAAGGAAGTACTATTCTAGTAATCTTAAATGGATTGCGATTATTACGGTAACATAAAAAAGCCCCCTTAAAGTAAATCAGATTTTTGTTTTTTTAATCTGTTTACCTTAAGGGGAGCAGTTCAAATCCACTCATTGCGGGGTCTAATCGACTTCACTTTCCCGCTGGAGTCGGCCATCTTCCGTTACCATTAACTCAGTTGGATGAAATAATCGTATAAAATTATGACGTTACCTTTTCTTCACGCTCTTTAATATAGGCATTAATGACACCACCAGTTGTAATAATAATTCCAAACAAGTAAAACCAAATCATTAAGACAATGACCGTTCCTAAACTTCCATATGTCGCCGAATAGTTTCCTAACGTATCCACATAATAAGAAAATCCTAATGAAGTTAATTGCCAAAATACAACTGCAAATACAGCTCCCCATATAGCATGGCGAATTTTTACTTTTTCATTTGGAGCAATTTTATATAACAATAACAAGGCGAGTAAGAATGTAAGGGAAGTTGCTACCCACCGAATAATATTCCAAGCATTTAAGTATTCATCTAGACCAATAAACTGAAAAATCTGTTCTCCTATGACTCTACCAAACACAGTCAATACAAGCGCAAATACGATCATCAGCACAATGACAATCATTAACCCTAAAGCGATTAATCTATTTAATATAAAAGAACGACTTTCATCTACACGATACGCTTTATTAAACGACTTCGTAATCGCATTAACTCCATTAGAAGCAGACCATAATGTCCCTAGAATACTAACGGAAAGTAATCCGCCACTTCGATTATTTACAATATCTGTTAAGTTCGTTTCTACCATTTCTAGTACTTGATCAGGCATAAATGCTCCAATATAACCCAAAAAGGCTTGGTCATCCATCGGTAAAAAGCCTAATAAGGTTACTAGAAATAATAAAAAGGGGAATACAGATAATAAGAAGAAATATGCTAGCTGTGCAGATAACCCCATAACATCTGCATCATTTATGTGTTCTACTAAGTCTTTTCCATATGTTATGAGTTTCTTCATCATGTTCTGCCCCCTTTTGTAACGAACGACTTATTTCTTTATCACTTTATTTAATGTATTTTCTACTTGATCTAGCGTATTCATCGCCCCTGATGAATTACGTTCAATTGTATCTGTTACGAATAACACCGTATTTTTCACACCATCTACCGCTTCTGTCGGGTTCTGCGCATAGTAACTTACTTGATCTGCGGTTTGCTCACTCAGTTCTTTAACATAACTACGTGCATCTCGATTAAATAACGATACTGCTCCACCTACGATTGCCCCTACTATAATTCCTGACCAAAATGTTCTTTTTCCCATCTTTATTCTCCTTCGTGTAAATGATGTTTTGTCCTTATGAATGATACTATATTATCTGTAGCTTCTGAAATAAGCTTATATGTATAGTCAAAGTTACCAGTATAATAAGGGTCCGGTACATTGACTTCCTCTGGATCCTCTACAAAATCCATTAACTTTGCAACATATGTCGTTTCTGACATAGCAAAACTCGTTTCAATATCGTTCATATTTTGATCATCCATCGTAATAATATAATCAAATTGCTCAAAATCATTTTGTTCTACTTGTCGACCCGTCATCCCTTCGTATGAAATACCATACTGATCTAAAATATCTCTCGTACCCTTATGTGGTAGCTTGCCTTCATGCCAGCTCGCAGTTCCGGCAGAATCAACGGAAACTTTTTCTGATAAACCTTGTTTGTCAAGTTTCTGCCTCAATAGCGCTTCTGCCATAGGGGATCGACAAATATTACCTAAACAAACGAATAGTACTTGTATCAATTACATACCTCCATATAAGCAAATCTAAACAATCAAAGGTTCAATGCATGTTGTATCATTGTTTTTTGCGTTATTTACGTATTTGTTTACCGGGTAAGCAGTGAAATGTTCATCCTCTAATGATTGGATAAATTGTTTTGCTTCTTGTGGAGACGAAAAGGACGGTTGAATCCAAGTGCTCTCCGCTTCTTTTGGCAAAATAATTGGCATGCGATGGTGAATACCTTGCATGAACTCATTCGAATCCTTCGTCAATAATGTACAAGTGAAAAGGACGTCATTTCCTGATTGCCATTTATCCCACAGCCCAGCAAAAGCAAACAACGAACGATCTTCCAATTGAATGCGCTGTGGAATTTTTTCTTTACTTGTAGGTTTCCACTCATAAAAGCTGTCCGCAATCACTAGACATCTTTTCCGCGCCATTAACTGTTTAAAACTCGGTTTTACATCTGCTGTTTCACTTCGAGCGTTAATCATCTTATACCCAATTTTTTCATCTTTACTCCAAGAAGGGATTAATCCCCAACGTAAATAGCCTGCTCGGCGTTTTTCACCATCGTGAATTACTGCTAACACGTTCTGTCCCGGTGCAATATTATAGCTAGGTTCATACGCATCGATTGTATGTGGTACTTCAAATCGACGGCGAATATTTAATTCGTCTGCTAATAACGTATAGCGCCCACACATTATTTCACCCCATTTTATGGAACATGAATAACCCTTGTATTACCAATGATATCATGAACTCCTTTTTTGTCATCTGTGAATGCTATGACAACATAGAGCAATTTTAAAATAAAAAATGCATTATGCATAAATCGCCCTACTACTTCTCGGAAAATGAGATCACTCCATTTTGGTTTGGATTGTGTTGTCCCAATTACTTTAATACCCATCACCATTTTTCCACGCGTTTACTGGAAAATTTTCGTCATAAATAAAAAGTACAAATAATATACGAAGCCACTTAAAATACCGGCAACACTAATGACTTGCCATTCAAACATTGGCAAGTCTCGAACAAATGCAATCGGAGCAAGAACAATACCATTGATACTGAATACAATGACGACATCTATTAAATATGCCCAAAACCGTATCCAAAACCCAGCTTTTAAAAAGGCAGGTTGTTCTGATTTAGATGTTTCCTCAGCTTGTTCAACAGCGACTACAGCTTCTTCTTGATAATAAATATCCGTTTGTTCATCTAACTTTTCATCTACATTCAGATTCGCTTCTTGTGTTCGCTGTTCGGATTCGGTCGGGTTACTTTCTCCATCTTTATCCGGAGATAAGTTTATCGAATCAGTCGTTTTTTCTTGTTCATTTCTTCCTTCATCTTCTGTAGGATGATCATCTTTATCAGTTCCGTGTTGATACTTTTGTTCCTCTTGTTTATCCACGACCTGACCTCCTTAGTAAATATACATTGCACGTGGTTTATCTGACTCACGAAGCATGGATAGAATATTAGAAAGTTCTCTATCTCCATCATTTAAAAATTGTTGTGCATTCATAAGTAAATCAGAGAATGGATTCAATCCATAGTTATATTCAATAACTTGTGCATTATTTAAACCATAATCATCCATCATTTCTTGAATCGTATCATCAAATGTTCCAATATCATCTACTAATCCATTATCAACCGCTTGTCTTCCTGTATAGAGGCGACCATCTCCCACTTCACGAACATGAGATTCCGATAACCCCCTACCATCTACAATGACTTCTACAAAATCATCGTACATTTCGTCAATCATGGATTGCATGATATCTTCTTCCTCGTCCGTCATTTTTCGCCCTGGGGACATAATGTCCTTATGCTTCCCACTCTTAATCGTATTAAATTCAATCCCATGATTTTCTGCTAATTCCGCTATATTAATACTTTCCATAATCACACCAATCGAACCTGTCATAGTTGCTTTTTCAGCAAAGATTTTTTCAGCTGGTGCTGCCACATAATATCCACCTGAAGCGGCCATGTTCCCCATCGATACATAGATTGGTTTATCGTAATCTTCTTGAACTTCTACTAAGTGACGATGGATTTCAGCCGTATCAATGACTGTTCCACCTGGTGAGTCTACTTGTAGAATAATACCTTCTACAGTAGGGTCTTCTGCAGCCGTTTCAATCATCTGTAAAAATAATGGATGATTGTACGTTTCATCTACAATAAGACCTGTAGGTGTGTTCTGTATCGTTCCATTTAAATGAAGAACTGCAATTCGTTCATTAGAACTTCCATCTATTAGTATATCTTCTTCAACCATTTCTGTATCAAAGTCAAAAGTATCAAAAAATAGTGCTTCTGCTACAGTAGTTACAAAGCGAAACCCTATTGAAATGATGACGAGTGCAATGACTATTGATAATGCTATCCATCTTCTTGTGTTCATATTCCATCATCAGTCCTTCCCTATCTAAACATATTACTCCTCTTAAAATCGTACAATAAAAAATCTTGAAATACCACCTATTACATATGAATATTATTAATTTATTACTTTTATTATCGGTGAGGGAGTTTGATAACATGACTCATTACTTCTACTCTTTATAGAACTTATTTTATTAAATGATAAAAAAAGAAACCTTCTCTATGATTAAGAAGGCTTCTTCCAACATATATTTATTTTCCAATAAATTGTTGTGTCCATACGTTTTGTTGTTCGACGTACCCAACACCAATGTGTGTGAAACTACTATTTAGTATATTTTCACGGTGTCCTTGACTATTCATCCAAGCATTTACTACTTCTTCAGGTGTATTCTGTCCTTTTGCAATGTTTTCTCCTGCTGCTTGATACTCAATGCCATAAGCTTTCATCATGTCAAATGGAGAGCCATATGTAGGGCTGTCATGTGAAAAGTACTGATTGTCTAACATATCCTGTGATTTATCTCGAGACACTTTACTTAACTCTATATCAATTTCCAGCGGTGCTAAACCATGCTTTTCTCTTTCTTCGTTTGTTAACTCATACACACGTTGTTCAAATTCATGTAAATCATTTGCTTCATTGTTCGATGGCTTCTCTTCTACTTCTGTATTATCATCTACATTTACATTTGGTTGTTCTGTTTCTTCTACTTCTGGTTGCTCGTCTTCTGCTACATTATCTTGAGTATCCTCTGAAACATCTTCTTCTACTTCCTCTGGTTCAGACGATTGATTATTCCACTTTCCGAAATATTGCTGTAAAATCGTTATCCAACGATCCTCCGCTGAATGATATGCGTCGTCTGATTGTTCTTCTTTTACTTCTAAATTCGGTGCAGAAGGCCCAGCGCTAGCAGATGCATCGACTGTTGTCGCGTACCCCCCACCTAATAAACCAACCATCAATAAACCTACTACTAATCTATAAAACTTACCCATGAATTTATTCCTCCTGAAAAATTTGATGTCTTCATCATAGCACTACTTTTTTGTCATATTTCACCCAGTTCATTCCAGTAGGCACATTTCATTATCACTTTTAGAAAAAGTAAATATTCATGCATACTTGGTCAATGGAAATAACTAGTACATTTGGATAACCTCGGTTGGACGACCCTTTTTTTCAAGAAAACAACGGTTGACAAGAAATTTTTTAGCTCTTTTTATTACAAGCAAACCCCCTACTGTCATCGTTTTGTTACATAAACAACAATAGAAATATGAAATAAATCTACTGCTAATTTACAAACAATTCAAAATTGTGTACAATATAGTTCAATAGATATTATCATATACTGTCTATCTTGTTTACAATCTGATGCCCAGGTTGTTCCAACATGAATGAGCCAGTTCAAATCTACTTGATGTTTACATGAAGTTTGATTTGAATTGGCTTTTTTTATTGAAAAGGAGGTGATATATCATCATGGCTGGTGCTTTAGAACATATTAAAATTCTAGATTTATCCCGTGTACTTGCAGGACCTTATTGCACGATGATTCTGGGTGACCTAGGTGCCGAAGTGATTAAAGTAGAATCGCCAGACAAAGGAGACGATACAAGAAGATGGGGGCCTCCTTTTCAACACGAAGTCAGCGCATATTATTTATGTGCGAATCGCAATAAAAAAAGCATTACGATTGATTTAAAATCAACAATCGGACGCGCCCAAATTAAAACTTTAGTAAAAGAGGCAGATGTTATTGTGCATAATTTTAAATCAGGGACGATGGAAAAGTTTGGTTTGTCCTATGAAGCGTTACAAGCAATCAATGACAAAATCATTTACTGCTCGATTACTGGCTTTGGAGAAACTGGACCTTACCAAAATATGCCTGGTTACGATTTTATCATTCAAGCGATGAGTGGCCTCATGAGTATTACAGGTACAGATACATCTGGACCACAAAAAGTGGGCGTTGCTATGACCGATGTACTAACTGGACTATATGCCACTGTTGGCATTCAAGCAGCCTTATTAGAACGTGAACAGTCACAACAAGGACAAAAAATAGACTTATCATTATATGATAGTGCCGTTAGTTCACTTGTAAATATTGGCAGTAACTACTTAATGAATGAAGAAACACCTACACGATTAGGTAATTCACATGCAAACATCGTCCCATACCAAACGTTTATTACAAAAGATGGAGAGATGGTCATCGCGGTTGGGAACGATCAACAATTTGCTCAACTATGCCAGCTGATTCGCTTACCTGAATTAGCCACGGATGAAAGGTTTTTA
>Ga0079226_10004804_pt1 | contig 10335 bp, 9 predicted proteins | sample Poulit2014_FD_76345 | JGI IMG/M metagenome (GOLD analysis project Ga0079226, IMG submission 76345) | Agricultural soil microbial communities from Georgia to study Nitrogen management - Poultry litter 2014 | ecosystem: Environmental > Terrestrial > Soil > Agricultural land | place: USA: Georgia...
AGCACTGATATGGGGCTAATTTCAGATAATGCATTATCTGCTTCCGATGGAGTGATTATAAACAGTAAACCATCGCATCTAGAGCTTATGAGTACAATAAAATATGCAAAATTCTTAAACGAAAAAACTCTTAGAGCGGGGTATCATTTTAAAATTTTAGGAACACTGTTTACTCATGATAATAATAAATCTAGTGAGTTTGCAAATGAAAATATACTTCAACATGCGAATGATTTACTACCATTTAGTAGTAGTATTTATGAGGATAGTGAGATTAGAGGAATGAAGAGTTTAAATGAAGGACACAATTTTGAAGACTATGAAAGATTACTGATTGAGCTAAATTCAAATTTAAGCATAAGTAAGAACTCAAATAAGGAGTATACATTTAATTTGAGCCCAAGAACTTATAAAATGCTAGAAAAAATGTCTAAACACAATGGCTATGATAATATATCCGAATTTTTAGACATATGGATACAAGCCCTTAATATAAAGAAATGAATATTGCGGTTAGATAGCTCCACCTGTGCGGACTTTAGTCCCACTCAGTGCGGAGAAATGCTCCGTTGGTGCGAAAGGTGCTCCATAGTTATTAAAATTTTATGAACAAAAGGCTATTAATCCCAAGATTAGGACTAATAGTTGAATGCTATATAGTAAAAGATGGTGTCTGTGTAGCTAAGAAAAGATTAGATGTACCTATTTAGAGTATCCAGTTTTAATTCAATTTATTATTATTAGCATTTTTAAAATAATATATTTCAATACATCAAAAAAACCTCACTCTTAGAATTAATCCAAGAAGTGAGGTTTTTTTGTATCTTGTATATAGTTAAAAATGCTATACACTATCAATAGTAACTGTATCGCTGTTTAATGTGATTTCTATCTTAGTATTTTTTGTTTTTTGTGGTTAAAATCATTATAGCGTGTAGAAGTTCATTCTTACATAGAACTTTATTTTTTTCATAATTATATGAACTTTATCAATATTTATAATATATATTTTTTAATATCTAAAAACCAGTACCTAACATTTACTACTATTTTATTTATATCACTGTCGGTTAATCTTTCTTCTATTATATTTTGATTTGCCTTTAGTTTTTTAAAGACCATTCTCTTACTTAAATTATCAAATATAGGGTCATTCAATTGTATGTTTATACTATCTCTAATGGTTTTAACAGCACCAACATTTTTTAGGAAAATAGTGTACTGTTCTTCTAAAGTTTTATCATTAAAAAATTCAAAGTCTTTTGTAGGAATTAAATATACTTCATTATCTAAGCGATTATAAGTTAAATAGCCAAAAAAAACAGCTGACTCTATTAAATTGTTAGACAACTCAGAAAATTCATTACTTGTTTCAAGTATTAGTTTGGTATTTTTAATATTCTTCCTACTTAAATTACTTAAAAACCAAAATAAATCGTTTATGTGTTTTACCTTAGGAAAAAATAGTTGTGGATTAATAGTTAGTGATTTGGAATTCAAGATATCAAAGAGGTCTTTTTTAGATCTAGGTTTTAGATTAATCTGATGATGTTCCATCAGTTCTTTAGTATTTACTTTTAATGTATTACTATATAAAGACAGATCAATATTACTATTTTCAGAATTTCTTATAAGATAATCCGATACTGCTAAAGAATTATTTCTTTCCTTATCTAAAGACAATTGTGATGGGGTGAGTAATCTGTCAAGGTTTATACTGTTTATTAAAGATTCACTCATAATAATCAACCCTCCTTATATAAACTCATTAATTCATTTAATTCTGAACTTACGTCCTCGTCTTCAAATGATTTATAAAAAAGATATTTTTCATCTTCAACAACTTTTTCTTCAAGAGCCTCAGGATTAAGGAGATTTTCATCAATAATTGAGTCTATAACTGTATCAGTCGAAGTTGAAGATAAAATTTGAGAATACTCTTTTCCTAAATATTCAATACCATAGTAAGCATATTGTTTTAATTCTTCGATTAAATTGACTTCATCATCAATATGTTCTTCGTATAAAAAAACTTCAGATGCTCTTAATGCTCTACCTTGATATAGTTTTTCATGCTGCAGGTAAGTAAAGAGAATAATCTCTAAATCAGGTCGTCTGCTAAAGTATACTCGAGAAACGTTTGTTTCATTATCGGAGGTACTCTCAGGTTCTGCTTTTCGCCCATGATAAAGTCCAATTAAAGCAGCTAATACGAAGCCTTCGGCATGACTATCAAAAAGACTACTTTCTTCTAAGGATCTTAAAATAACACCGTGCTTTCCATAAATCTTTATATCTGAATTTATTAATGACATAATCTATTATCCCTCCAATAATTCTAAATCGTCATTTGTTATAGAGTTTTCATTATCATCATCAGGGATACTAAGAAGGTATTTTTTACCAATATAGTTTTTCATGCTGTCTTCAACTGCTCCCTGGTATTGACGTTCTGTACTAAAAAGAATAATTTGTTCAACCGATTTTGGTAATCTCTCTGAGATATTTTTTGAAAAAGTGTCATCAACTTTAGCAAAAGCTGCATCTAAAACTAAAGAAAATTCTTTCATATTGCTATCCAAGTTAAGGTTTTTATTTACATCGGAATTCGTATTTTTATGAACGGCTATAATAGCTAAAACCAAAGACATACTGATTGCCATGCGTTCTCCTTCTGATGGGGAAGCAATATTACCATTTTCTTCTATAACTCTGTATTCAAAGTTTTCATCAATTTCTATTTTTTTGTTTTTATAAATAATTTCTGAGAAATGCTTATTTGCTATTTGTTCTAATTCAACCTTCTTTTCTTGCCTATATGCTTCATTTCTTTGGATTAAGAGATCTAAACTTTTACCAATTAGATCTAATTTTATTGAATTAAACTTATTTTCTTCGTTTTCTTTCATTTTTTTTGCATATTCTTTCTTCTTACTATCTAAATTCTCATTCCAACCATCTAGTTGGAATTGTAAAACAGATTTTGCTTTTTCTTCTTCAATTATATTATTCTTTAGCGAGTTTCTTTCTTCGTTTTTCAATTTAATCTGTTCGGTATTTGAATTACCAATCTGACTATCTAAGTCATCCAGCAAATCTCTATTATCAGTAATCGATTCTGAAATAGTTATTTGTTCTCCTTTATACCTTTCAAAATCAGAAATCTCTCTCTCTATATTTGAAGAATGTTTATAACTAATACTTTCGAAAGTATTTATTAAATCAGTATTTGATATGGGTGGTTGGTGGTTTCTTTGTTTGGTTAAATGCTCAATGTGTTCTTTAGTTAATTTTTCACCGCAAATACAATACTCACGTTCTAATATGTAATCTATCGCTTCGACTTTCATACCAGGTATGGTATCTTCCTCATGCTCTTTATGGAAATCTAAGTTTTTATATTTTTTATTCAACAGAAATATCATCGAACTGTACTTATAATCAGTATATTGCTTTATTAATTGCTTATTTACTTTTTCTCTTTGGTTCTCATTTCTGTTTAGGTCATTTTCTGTTCTTTTACGTGTACTTACTAGATTTTCTATTTCCTGATATGTGAACAACTCAGTATCAAGTTCTTCTACTTTATTCTGTATTTGATGAAGATTCTTTTCTTTTTTTATAATCAATTCTTGGGTTTCTGCTATATTTTTCTCTAATTCATGAATATCATTAGTGATATTTTTAAGATCTTTATCAGTACTCTCACTAGATATTTCTCTTTGGTAATTTCTATTCATGCTAGTTAAAGAATCTATTGCATTCTCGATAATAGTAAAATTATTAATAGCATTTATAGCTTGCTTTATATCATTTCTAGACTGGCTGTTATTTTTTCCTAAGTTTTCAATTCTCTCACCATCAAATAAGAAGTAATTTGCCATATCTTTAGAGAGTATTCCGTTAATCATTCTTTTGATTTTTTTAATGTCTGGAGTAGCACTATCTGGGTCTCCCTCTAATCTCATCGTCTCTCCTAGGTCCGTTTTATATACTAACTCTACTTTCTCAGATGCTTTTCTATTGCTGCTTACATGGAATTCCTTTGTTCTCTTAATTAAATAATCTATTCCATTTTCTTCTATTTCTACACCGACTATAACTTTTTCTTTGTCATTCATGCTTGTGTCACGTACATCATAATTTAATAAATCATTTAGATTATCTAATTTTGTTTCAGAATCTCCATAAAGGCACCATTTAACTGATTGCATTAGAGTCGTCTTACCTGTGGAATTTTCTGCTAAAATAACATTTACATTACTTTTGGAAGAAACCGAAAAATCTATAACTAAGTCTCTGAATTGTCGAAAATTCCATAATCTTAGCTGTTTAATTTTCATATTTAAGTCCCTCTCTCTTAGAGATATTAAGTGTCATATCTTCTACTTTTTTCCTATATTCTTTTAATTTTTCGTTTTTTTCCTTCCCAGAAGGAACAGGATTTTCTTTATAAGACTGGTTTTCAGTTGAAAGCACAAACTCTAGTAATTTAAAAACATCTTTATCATTGACTAAACTCATATTCTAACTCCTCTAAATATTCTTTGTATACTTCCTCTATTTCTTTAATTAAATTGATGGTTATTTCTTCATTGTTAGCCCCATCCATGTAAGATTTCATTCTTTTCAACTCTCTTAAAACAATATAAATATCAGATTCATCTATATCAACATCGAGCCGTCTGTAATCTTGAGGTAACATAACATAATCTATAATTTTAGATACTGGTTTTCCTTTTTCAATTCTTAAGATACGTCCTCTTCTTTGTATAAACTCAGTTTCAGAATCTGTACTTGACAGTATATACGCATTAGTAACACCTTTTAGATTAACACCTTGGTCTAAACATTTTATTGCAAGTAATGTATTTAAATCTTTATTCTTATATTGATTCAATATAACTTGTCTTTCTTCAGGATTTACCTGACTTCTAATAATTCTATGTTGAATAGTATCTAACTTTCCTAGTTCTTTAGAAACATGCTCAATGTGACTATCCTCGTATTTAATAATAGTATCATTATATCCACCAGGCGAACAATATACTATTCCTTGGAATTCTTTATCAACATCCTGAAGATCATTAATAAGCAATTCTACTTTGGAAGTGGAAGAATTAATAATGGTGGAAGTGACACGTTCTATTTCTCTAACTGCTGAGGGATTATTTTTCAAGTATAAATCTTTATTATCATGGTAAACTTTTCGGTAGTTTCTAAGAGACTCTGAATTAAAAAATAATAATTTAGGATAATATTCATACTCGTTTAAATAGCCATTCTGTATTGCTTCTTTGAGTGTGTATGAAAAGACTACTTTATCAAAAAAGCGTACTAAATGTTTTGTTTCGCTGTCAGATTTTCTAAAAGGTGTTGCACTTACACCTAATTTATATGAGAACAATTTATTGAGTTCATCATATAGACTTCTTAAAGAATCTGAACCGAATGTATGTACTTCATCAGAAATTAATAAACTTTCAAATTTTGCAATCTTAATACAATCTAAAAATCGCTTAGAGGTAAAGGTATCACGAGTCACAATTACATTAAAATATCCTTCTTTTGAGTGATTAATTGCACGTATTCTATTTTTTAAGGTGCGCTCCCATGTAGTATTACCACTAAAGCAAAGCAGTGTCTGTGAACCAGAATTTCTTATATCCTCATCCCATTGATATAACAATTCATTTTGAGGTACAACTATTACAGTTAACAACTTATTGAACCTCTCACTTAGTTTCTCTAGACATGCTAAAGCAGTAACTGTTTTCCCAGTTCCTGTAGCCATCTCTAAGAGACCTTGATATCCATTATTTACCCATTCACGTACAGCTTGTTGTTGATATTCGTATAAATTATACTTATCAGTAATCTCCAACTTCGGATATTTTATCTTCTTTTCTACTGAATAAGTTGGTCCTATTTTTTCTTGAATAACAGTGGTAATTTCATTTTTAACTTGATAAGTAGATAAGCCTTTCTTATTACCTTCCCAGATTAAATCAAAATCCTGTTCAATCTCTGAAACATATCCTGAATTCGTCCAGTCAGGAAGAACAACAAAGGATTCGTAATTGTTATACGCCGCACTTACTGTTTCATTATTTGAACCAGTAAAAGAAATTTTGTTATCATATTTATCTGCAAAAATGCCTTTTTTATCATGAAACATTCCATACAAATTATCTGTGATTACAAATCGGATATCTAAAACCTTATCTGCAATTAGTTTTGAAATATAAGGAAGTATTTCACTATCCTCCTTAAAAAGATTAATTGTTTGACGAATGGATTTTGTAATTTTTTCTCTTATATCATATCCTAGTTGAATATCAGATAAATCCTGTTCTGACATATCAGGTGAACATAAAATTTGAATGTATAAATTGTTATTTTCTTTAGATACATTTATTTCTTTTGCTAAATTTTCTAAAAATTTAGGTGAAAAATAACCAGAAATTCTTTTATAATATATAGCATTACTAATTGCCGGTTTATAAAATTCTTCAACAGGATTGTTGTCTAAAGAGTTATAAGAATTTTTCCAAGCATAGTCTTTATAGTCCAAGAAACTTTCTCCTTTTATCCTAATATCGTATATGAATATTAGTACTATTTTAACATAAACAATAAAGTTTCTGAATACGTTCTCTGAATAATAAATATTTTATCGATTAATTACTATCATAACTTTTGAATGATATACTATCACCTAGGGAATTTTTATTATGTATGTTAAAATAATGAAACGAAAACAAGTAAAAATGAATATCTTAAATCGTAAATCTTTGAAATATAGATAACAGATAAAATTTAAGGAGATAGAACTGTGGAATTAACGACTAAATTAAAACCATTTACAAAATGGACAGGGGGAAAAAGACAGTTACTAGATGTACTAACTGTTAATATGCCTGAGAAGTATAATACTTATTATGAACCATTTATTGGTGGAGGAGCATTATTTTTTGAAGTGCAACCTGAAAATGCTATAATAAACGATTTGAATAGTGATTTGATACTTTCTTATGAAGTTATCAAAGAAAATGTAGAAGAATTGATTGAATATCTAAAGGAACATGATCAAAATAATTCAAAAGAATACTATTACCATATTCGTTCAGCGGATAGAGATGGTAGGTATGAGGAAATGAATGATATCGAAAAAGCGGCACGTTTAATGTATATGCTGCGTGTGAACTTTAACGGCCTATATCGTGTGAACAGTAAAGGTCAATTCAATACGCCTTATGGGAAATACAAAAATCCTAAAATTGTAGACGAAGAATTATTATATGCAATTAATGACTATTTAAATTCTAACACTATAACCATGTTAAATACTTCATTTGAAACTGCCGTTGAAGACGCTAATGAAGGGGATTTTATTTATCTGGACCCACCTTATGTACCTTTATCGGCATCAAGCAATTTCACTGCTTATACATCTGAAGGATTTGGGTATGAAGAGCAAGTATTGTTAAGAGACACTTTTGTCGAGTTGGATAATCGAGGCTGTTATGTAATGCTTTCGAATTCAAGTGCTGATTTAGTTTACGAACTATATAGTGACTATGAAGAAACGACAATAGAAGTAAGTGCTACACGCATGATTAATTCGAATGCTAAGAAACGAGGATCTATTCCAGAGTTGCTTATAAAAAATTATTAAAAGAGGTGAGAGAAAGTGTCGAAAATATATTACCAAGATGAGTTAATAAAGCTAATTCAAGCAGATTCTTTAAAATATTTAGATGAGATAGAAGCCGAAAGTATCGATGTAATTATTGCCGACCCACCTTATTTTTTAAGTAGTGATGGTGTATCAAATTCAGGCGGAAAAATGGTCAGTGTGAATAAAGGTGAGTGGGACAAAAGTTTATCGGTGGAAGATAAGCACAAATACAATAGAGATTGGATTAGGAAATGTAGGAGAATACTAACTAAAAATGGTACTATTTGGATTTCCGGGACTTTTCACAATATCTATTCTATTGGTATGGCTCTTGAACAAGAAGGATACAAAATCTTGAACAACATTACTTGGCAAAAATCTAATCCGCCGCCCAATCTATCTACTCGTTATTTTACACATTCAACGGAAACAATATTATGGGCGAGGAAAAATGATAAGGATGCACGGCATTATTTCAATTATGACCTAATGAAAGAAATTAATCACAATAAACAAATGAAAGATGTTTGGAAGGGTTCGTTAACTAAACCATCTGAAAAAACATTTGGCAAGCATCCTACACAAAAACCAGAATATTTAGCTGAAAGAATTATACTAGCCTCCACTCAAGAAGGCGACTTAATATTGGATCCTTTTGTAGGTAGTGGTACATCGGCTGTAGTAAGTAAAAAACTAAATAGAAGATGTATTGGTATTGATTTAGAAGAAGAATATTTAGATATCGCTGCACGAAGACTAATACATACTCCTATGCAAGGAAGGTTGTTTTAAATGAAGTTATCAGAATACGAAAAGTTGAATCCAACTAAAAAGCTCGAAAATTTTATTAACACTTTATCAATTACAAATAAAATGCCAGATTATTTCGTAAATTGGCAAAAAGTGTACAGAAATACTAGAAAATACGAAAAACATTTAAATACACTAAATTATTTAATTGGGAAAGAGAATATTATAGAAGAAGCAAATGTATTATTCCGTGAGCAACCACGATTACTTGAAGCTGTGCCAAGTCTCTTAGCCAGTAGAGAGCCAGAACCCGATTTTTTAGTAATGGAAGATAAAGAGCTCATACCAATGAATTTGAATTTCGATGTGATAGATACAAGCAGACTTGATGAATATATTAAGTTTATGAAAGAAACAGGGCTATTAGATTTCATTAAAAATCACGCAAATATGTCTTTGGTTGACTTTGTCTATGGTGTAGAGACAGGCTTAGACTCGAATGCGAGAAAAAACCGAAGCGGCACCACAATGGAAAATCTTGTAGAGAATTTTCTTAAAGAAACTAAAAAGCTAATTAATATCGATTATATAGTACAAGCTAGTGCTTCTCAAATTCAGTATCGTTGGGGTAAGGTTGTTCCGGTTGATAAGTCGAATAGAAAGTTTGACTTTGCAGTATACAATGAGGGCAAAGATAAGTTATTCTTAATTGAAACAAATTATTATAATGGTGGGGGAAGTAAATTAAAATCTGTCGCTGGTGAATTCAGTACGTTAAATAACTTAATTAATACTTCGGAAGATCCAATTACTTTCATATGGGTAACGGATGGGCAGGGGTGGAAAACAGCAAGAATTCCACTTTTAGAAGCTTTTGCTGAAATTAAATACATACTGAATTTAGAGCAATTAACTGAGGGATACTTTGAGAAAATGTTTAAATAATATTTAAACATAAAAACTCAACAGCTCTGTGAATTGATATGCTCCACCTGTTGAAAGCTTCGAAGTCAATGAAGAAGAAGTGAAAATTTCTCCAGATGAATCTTATCAAATTGAATATTCCATTGTACCAGAAGGATCTGGAGATTCTATTTCTTGGACAGTAGAAGATGAAAATATTGCAACAGTCGATGAATCTGGAAAGTTTCAGGATTATTCGAAGGAACTACGAGATTAAGAGCAAACGCAGGTGATTTTGAAGATATAATAAATGTTGAAATCTCTTCCTCTCCTAATTTAAAAGATGTTTTTGATGATTTTGTAGAACAGAATGACTTAGAGCCTGTTGAGGAAAATTCATTATTCTATATGACAGTTGCAGATGATGGCTAATATATCGAGATTAATAGCAATCTCCTCGATATGGAAGATTTTTATATAGACATAGCATTTGATGCAGTAGAATATACAAATAAAGAATTAGGTTTTTCAGACTCTTTATTTCTGAAAATGTCGCAAACTAGAGCGTTAGATGGAACACAAAGTGATAGCAATGAGTTTATAAACGTGTTACGGACTTATCATCCTAATAAAGGTTTGTCATTTATCTATGAACTGAAAAACTAATCTATTATTTTAAAAATAGAACTAAGAGTAATTATTTTGAATATCACCTAAACTATATTTGTTAGTTGAAATAACTCGTTATACATAAAACATAGGCGTATGCGTGAAAATTTAGTCTAAACCATTACCAAAACCATTACCAAAACCATTACCAAAACCATTACCAAAACCATTACTATATAGCTATAAACATTGATGTGAAGGGGTTGAGGTGAGCCCCCTCAACTCCATAATAACAAGAAAGCTCCACTAGGGACCTGCTAGTCCTGAGTGGAGCTTTTTTGCTTTCCAAGCGAAAAAATTTAGTTAATGTATAAATGATTTGAAAATGGTAA
>Ga0079226_10004805_pt1 | contig 10334 bp, 8 predicted proteins | sample Poulit2014_FD_76345 | JGI IMG/M metagenome (GOLD analysis project Ga0079226, IMG submission 76345) | Agricultural soil microbial communities from Georgia to study Nitrogen management - Poultry litter 2014 | ecosystem: Environmental > Terrestrial > Soil > Agricultural land | place: USA: Georgia...
CAGGTCGAGGCCCTCCGCGCGGATCGAGACGTCCAGACTGGAGATCGGTTCGTCAGCGACGATCAGTTCCGGCTCAGCGGCGAGCGCCTTGGCGATCACCACCCGCTGCCGTAGGCCACCGGAGAGTTCGTAGGAGAAGCGATTGACGAAGCGATGTGCCGGTGTGAGGGCAATGGTCTCCAGCAGTTCGAGCACCTTGTCCTCGAGTGCCCTGCCTCGAAGGCCCCGGTAGTTGATCAAGGGCTGCCGCAGGGTGTACCCGATCGTCTTGGTTGGGTTGAGAGCCGCCTACGGATCTTGGAACACCATCTGGACGCTGCGCCGGCACTCCCGCAGCCGCTTGCCGCGCATCTTCGAGACGTTCTGGTCGCCCTGCTGGCGGTGATGGAAGACGATCTGGCCACCACCCGTACAGCAAGGGATTGATGGGGTCGTACGGCGATCCGAAGGCCCATCTCCTCCTGGACCTGTCGGACGTTCTCGACGATGTCGTGTTGGACGACCACGTCTAGGACTGCCACTACCGGCGATGGTCACCGTGGCCACAGCGCAAAGGCGCTGCCGGCGACGAGGATCATCATGCACAGGGCTACGAGGATCAGCGAGCCGGGAAGGGTGAGTTGGCCGATCGTGGTGGCGAGTACGGTGGACAGGACAATGCCGGCGACGGCGTAGGGCAGTGGCTTGGCCGCCGCACGCCACACGCCCGGCGAGACTGTCGCGACGCGCGGGCCGAGGGTACACGCACACGCCGCCCAATGAACCCCGACACAGCCCAGCGCAACCGGCACGTACCACCACGGGGCACCCGGCCCGGCGGCCACCGACCACACCACGACAAAAACGCACCACACCGTGACGACATGGCCACGGGGGAGCGCCACCGCAACCAACAACGATGTGGATACGGCGACGGCGAACGGCCAGGCAGGGAGCAGCAGCCACAGAGTCGTGATGGTGATCAACCCCGACCCCGCCATCACTGCCCGCAACCACCACTGCGACCGGTGGACGTGACGCATCCGCGTGAGCAGGTCGACGATCTCGTCGAACAGGGTGATGATCATGTCACCCTCGGATCCGACGAGGAAGCGTGCGGCGGGCGGCAAGCTCGGTGACCACCTGTCCAAGGCTGGCGATTCCCTGCCACGGAACCACTGCGACGCCGACCTGGCTCAGTCCGTCGACCGTCCGCTTCCGGCCGATGCGACGCAGTGCCCACGCCTCCGACCAGAATCGACCCCCGCGAAGGCGGCTCTCCCTCCGATCACGCCAGCGGTGCGGCGTTGTCTCAGAGGCGAGCCGTCCGAGTTGTGTCGGCAGGGTGTCGATCACGAGGACGGTGGCTCCGCGGTGCAGCAGGCGCAAGAGTTCGTCGATGACTTCCGGCGACAACAGCGGCGTGCAGCACAGCACCAGCGTTCCGGTGCGGATCCGACCGATCGGTCGCACCTGTCCGCCCTGGCCGGCACGCTCAGCCTGCCCCAGGGCGAGCCGTTCCATGATCAGCGCGCGCTGGCGCGTGCCGGAGCCGGCCCGTACCGGTCCGACGACCTGACCCAGGTCGTGGAGGCCGACCCGGTCGCCGAGTCCGAGGTAGTGATCGGCGATGGTGGCGGCTGCGGACACGGCGATGTCGATGCTGGAGGCGGGCGTTGCGTCGTGGTCGTGTTCACCCGGGAGTTCCGTGGACAGGTCATCCAACGTGTCGATGACGATGAGGACCTCGGTGTCGCGATCGGCCATGGTGGCGTTGGTGTGCAACGATCTGGTCCGGGAGCTGACCCGCCAGTTGATCCGGTTCAACCGATCGCCCACCAGATATGGACGGATCTCCGCCAGTTCCCCGCCCTCACCACGGGTCCGACTCAGATGAACTCCGGCCAGGCCAGCAGGATGTGGGATGACGTCACTGCCTCCGGGTGCCTCCACGGTCGGCGCAACCGTCAGCGAAGCAGTCCCGGGCCGCCACACCGCTGTCCAGGTTCCCCACGGGTCCGACACGGTGACCACGTCGGGCTTGAGGGCATGGCGTCCCCACCGAAGCGGCCGGATCCGAACAGTTGCAGCGCCAACTCCAACGACCGTCCCGTGCGCCGGATCGATCTCACACCGAGGTGGCCGGGGAAGGTGGACAGTGACGATGGATTCGTCGCGCGGCGTCGACACCGTGTAGTCGGCGATGTCGCCCACCCGGAGTCGGTCGGTGGCAATGTGTTCATCGGTGTCCCCGCGGACGGTGCGCATCCGCCACCAACCCAATCCTGCCCACACGGCGAACGGAGTGACGAACACGATCAACTCGACGCGATGCAGGAGCGCAACCACGGTCCCGGTGATCACGGTCAAGACTACGGCGCGGACCAGATGGACCGTGGGGCGCGGAGTCGCGATGCGCCCCGGCTGGTCCGCGGTCGTCCTGCCGCTCACAAGGCATCGATCTCCATGATCATCTTTCGTAGCTGGCTCCGGCCCACCGAGGGTGCTGGGGTTGTGGTGAGGTAGCGGCGGAGGGGGCCCGAGAGGTCGGTCGGTGTGGGGCGCGCCGCGATCCGTTCCTCGACCAGCGCGGTGATCGCCCGCTGCAACTCGAGTGTGGTGAGCGCGTTGTGAGGCTGGCTCCCGTGCAGCCACCCCTCGATCCGGTGGACCTCAGGATCGGTGTTGCGGATTTGCACCTGCAGACCCTCGTGGTCGATCGGGTGGCGCGCGGGGCGGGACTGTCGTAGCACCCACACCTGCACGACGGTCACGATCACCACAACCACCACGAAGGCAATGTCCAGCCGGAATCCGATCATCATTGCGGCCAGACACAGCGCCAGACCGAGCACACCCCCGCCGACGACATGCCGAACAAGACTTCGCCCCATCGCCTTCGACATCGCTCGTTGCGATCGTGCCTCGCCGGTCACCGGGGCGCACCTGTCAATGTGGCCTCCTGCAGCCGTTCCAGACAACGCACCGCGTCGGTACGGGCATGCTCGGGCAGCCGGGCGCCGGAGAACAGGGCTGCCTGATAAAGGTCGGCGAGCATGTCGACGGCGTCCGACGGCATCATGGTCCGGCTCAGGGTGAGACGAGTGAACTCCCTCGCTGTCAGGGCCGGGCCCCGTGTCACACCGGCCCCTTCGGCAAGCCTCTCCAATCCCTGCCAACACCGCACAATCGCGGCATTGACGTCTCCAGTGAACTCCAGCTCGGCGGAACTTCGCGCAAGCTGCGCACCTACGGCGACGATGTCGATCGAGGCACCGCTTTCGCCGCGGGACTCGTCAGGTTCGGTGGTGGCGTCCTGGCCACCGGCCCTGCGGACGATCACGACGACAGCGGCGGCAACCAGGCCCACGGCGCTCACCACCACGGCCGCCACCAGCAGTTGCACGATCAGATCGAGCAGCCACGTGCCCTCGCCGCTCGACGGGCCGATCGGCGGGCCGGGTGCGACCGAGCGCTCCGGTGGAGGTGGCGGGGATCCGTAGCCGAACCGGGGGACTTGGTGGACAGGTGACTTCGGGGCGGTACGCGCCGTGAGCGCCAGCAGGGTCACGATCGCGCCGACGACGACCAGGGCGCTGACCAGTTGTGCTTTCGCTGTGTCCCACGGACCGTCAGTGTCCATTGGGCCATCCAACCACAAAGACGCCGGTCGATCCTAGCCAGGGCGATCGGTCATTAGGTCCCGAAGCCATCGTCTCACTTGAGTCTCGACCAAAGATCGCTCCGGCGTGGGATTCTGTCCTGGACAGCAACCACGCGGGCCGGTGGCGTCTCGCCGCGAAAGAAATTCTCGCGGGGTTCGACTGCTGTGCCAATCTTGCAGCGGACTCGGGGGACGTCGTCTCAAGGATGAGGAGAAAGAGATGTCCACCCGGACGGTAATGCGGTTGATGGCGGTGCTCTCGCTGCTGGCCGTCGCAATGGCAAGCATGGCGAGCTCGGCCCCGACTGCGGCCGCAAGGGTTGGATCGTCGGTGTCGTTGCAAGGCATCTTCGACGCGCAGTGCTCAGGCCAAAGCTCGAGTCACGTGATCAAGTACTACACAGCCAACGATGGAATGTCCAAGCCTCTTCGCTGTGGCACGGTCACAACCCGTGGCTACCGGTACATCGATGACAAGTACTTCGATGGCTACACGTCACTCATGGAGCAGCAGGTCCAGTACACGCTGAACAATGGTGCAGCGAACCCCCAGGGCGGCGGTATTGTCTGGTGGGTCAACTCTGGCCATATCGTGTCGGTTGATACGAATTCATCATCTGGCAATGGCATCATCGATGTGCTGCAGCTGTCGCCGAACCAGATTGAGGAGCTCGGCCTTCGTGACGGCGCCGAAGGTTGGCCGACGACGCATTGCTCACGCTCTATCGGTTCGACGAACGGTTGCACGGGGCCTCTCGGTGGCGATTGGCACGGTGTGCCCGGCCCTGGGTCGATGGCGTACGACGACGGACTTCCTTGCTGAGCCGTTCGTTGGGGTTGTTGACCCGATCTGTTCCCAGATCTCGATGGTGAAGGCGAGGATGCCGGCGCGGGCATGGCCGAGGTGATGCACGGCAGGGAGCGTTCGGCGACGTAGTCCAGCGCCGGTTCCCGCGCTACTACCCGTCGGCGGTGGTGCCCGTGTGCAGCGTCACGAGTTGGGTGCCAATTGCGTGCGGGCTCGGAGCCGGTGTGGGCGGAGGCGGGATCGATTGCCGAGCACGCCTGCCACCGACTCGGCATTGCGCGCCATGGCGCATGTCCCGGATGGCTGCGGGGCGGTCACCAGCACCTGCATAGAGTTGGCGCCATCGCGACCCGCGATTGGCCACGACTCCGATCCCTGAGGCAGAGATCATGCACGACGATCGTCAGCAGACCCTCGACCGCCTGCGCCGGATCCTCACCCGGCGGCTCCCGGACGCCCAGTCCACCCCCACCGGGGTGGAGTTGGACCTGTCGGTCTGGCACGTGCCCGGCGAGCCGGTCCCCGCGGCCGAAGCGATCGGCCGTGACGACTACGTCGCGATCGCTCCCGGTGACCGCTGGGGCCGGGCCTGGTCGACGAGCTGGATCCACATCACCGGCACCGTCCCGAAGGAGCTGGCCAACCAGCCCCTCGAGCTGGTGGTCGACCTCGGCTACACCGGTGGGCCCGGCTTCACCTGCGAAGGGCTGGTGCACCGGCCCGACGGCACCCCGGTGAAGGGCGTGCACCCGGACAACAGCTACCTCCGGCTGCCGAAGGGCACCACCAGCATCGACTACTACATCGAGGCCGCCGCCAATCCCGACGTGATGGCCGCCGGCTTCGAGAGGACCCCGGTCGGCGACTGGGACAGCGCCGGTGACGAACCGCTCTACACCCTCGGCACGATCGCGGTCGTGCGGCCGGAGCCGGAGGTGCGCGGGCTGGTGCACGACCTGGAGGTGGCCGGGCAGCTGGCCGCCGAACTGTCGGTCGAGCAGGCCCGCACCTGGCAGCTCACCGCCGCGATCGGACGGGCCCTGGACCGGCTCGACCTGCAGGACCTGCCCGGCAGCGCTGCGGCAGCGCGGGCCGAGCTGGCACCGGCACTGGAACTGCCGGCCGCCGCCTCGGCGCACCGGATCACCGCGGTCGGCCACGCCCACATCGACTCGGCATGGCTGTGGCCGCTGCGCGAGACGGTCCGCAAGGTGGCCCGCACCGTGAGCAACGTGTGCACGCTGGCCGAGGAGTACCCGGAGCTGCGGTTCGCGTTCTCGTCGGCACAGCAGCACGCCTGGGTCAAGGAACACCATCCGCACGTGTGGGAACGCCTCAAGAAGGCGGTCAAGGACGGGGTGATCATCCCGGTCGGCGGCATGTGGGTGGAGTCCGACACCAACATGGTCGGCGCCGAGGCGATGGTGCGGCAGTTCGTGCAGGGCAAGCGGTTCTTCCTCGACGAGTACGGCGTCGAGACCGACGAGGTGTGGCTGCCGGACTCCTTCGGCTACGCCGCCGGCCTGCCGCAGATCGTCGACCAGTCGGCGACCACCTACTTCCTGACCCAGAAGATCTCGTGGAACCGGGTCAACAAGTTCCCCCACCACACGTTCTGGTGGGAGGGGATCGACGGCACCCGGGTGTTCACCCACTTCCCCTCGGCCGACACCTACAACGGCACGATCAGCGGTGGCGAGCTGGCCCACGCGGCCCGCAACTATGCCGACAAGGCCGGCAACAACCGTTCCCTGCTGCCGTTCGGGCACGGCGACGGCGGTGGCGGCCCCACCCGCGAGATGGTGGAGCGGATCCGTCGGACCGGGGATCTCGAGGGCAGCCCGCAGGTCGGGATCGACACCCCGGCGGAGTTCTTCTCGCGTTCCCGCGACGAGCTGGCCGAGACCGGCGGGGTGTGGTCCGGGGAGCTGTACCTCGAGCTGCACCGGGCCACCCTCACCTCCCAGCACCGCACCAAGCAGGGCAACCGGCGCAATGAGCACCTGCTGCGAGAGGCGGAGCTGTGGTGCACCACCGCGGCGGTCCGGACGGGGGCCGACTACCCGCAGGAGACACTCGACCGACTGTGGCAGCAGGTGCTGCTGCTGCAGTTCCACGACATCCTGCCCGGCACCTCCATCCGGTGGGTGCACCGCGAGGCCGAGCAGATGCATGCCGAGATCACCGCCGAGCTGGAGGGGCTGATCACTGAGGCGCAGCAATCCCTTGCCGGGGAGGGATCCACGCCGGTGGTGTTCAACGCGGCCGTCGCCGAACGGGACGGGGTGCCGGCCCTCGGGGCCGGGCGGACCCGGGAGCGGGCGAAGGTCAAGGTGACCAAGCAGGCGCGTGGGTGGAAGCTGTCCAACGGACTGGTCACGGTCAGGATGAACTCCTCGGGGGTGCTGACCTCGGTCATCGACCACCAGACCGAGGCCGGGGAGGCCGACCGGGAGGTGCTCGCCGGGCCGTCCAACCTGTTGCAGCTGCATGCCGACCTGCCCGTGCTGTGGGACGCGTGGGACGTCGACTCCTACTACCGCAACACCGTAACCGACCTGACCAAGGTCGACGCGATCACCCAGATCGACGGTGGGGTGGAGGTCCGGCGCAGCTTCGGCGACTCCACCGTCACCCAGACCGTCACCCTGGCGCCCGGGGCGGACCGGGTCGACTTCAGCGTGCACGCCGACTGGCAGGAGGCGGAGAAGTTCCTGAAGGCCGGCTTCACCGTCGACGTCGCCGCCGAGCGCAGCGCGGCGGAGACCCAGTTCGGTCACGTGTTCCGTCCCACCCATGTCAACACCAGTTGGGATGCCGCGCGATTCGAGGTGTGCGCGCACCGCTACCTGCACCTGGCGGAGGAGGGCTACGGCGTCGCGCTCGTCAACGAGTCGACCTACGGCCACGACGTGCGGCGGATCGACACCGGCAGTGCGATCGCCACCGAGGCGCGACTGTCGCTGCTGCGCGCCCCGAAGTTCCCCGACCCCGATGCGGACATGGGCGAGCACACCCTGCGCTACGCCCTGGTCGTCGGGGCCGACCCGCTCAAGGCGGTGCAGGAGGGGTACGGGATCAACCTGCCGGCCCGCACCGTGGAGGGGGCCGGCGACCGCGTGGCGCCGCTGGTGCGCACCGACAACCCGGAGGTGGTGGTCTCGGCGGTCAAGCTCGCCGACGACGGCTCCGGCGACGTGGTGGTCCGGCTCTACCAGGCGACCGGCGGCCGCAGCCGGGTGCGGGTGGCGACCGACTTCGGCGCCAAGGACGTCGCGGTCACCGACATCCTGGAACGCCCCGTCGGCGCCAAGGGCCCCAAGGCGAGCCCCATCCGGGCCGACTCCCGGTTGGGCCGGGTGAAGGCCACCCTGCGCCGCGACGAGGTCGAGTTGGAGCTGCGGCCCTTCCAGCTGGTCACCCTGCGGTTCAGCCGCTGAGCTCGGCCGTCCCGACCCCTCAAGACGGGCGGGGAACGCGGTGAGTGGGTGGTGGTCCATGGCCCGCGGACCGGGGCACGGCATGATGGACCGGTGAGCACGATCGAGCCCGCCACCGCCTCCGCCCTGGTCGACTGGGGTGCCTATCGGCGCAACCTCACCGCCATCGCGGCGGTGGCCCGGCCGGCCGAGCTGATGGCCGTGGTCAAGGCCGATGGGTACGGCCACGGCCTGCTCACCGCGGCACGGGAGGCACGCGCCGCCGGTGCGAGCTGGCTCGGGGCCGCGGTGGCCGGTGAGGCCCGCGCGATCCGGGCAGCAGGCGACACCGGTCGACTGCTGTGCTGGCTGTACGGACCGGACGAGGACCTGACCGATCTGGTGGCCGCCGACGTCGACCTGTCCGCCTCGTCGCGGGCCGAGTTGGACCGCATCGTTGCCGGGGCCCGCACCACCGGTCGCACGGCCCGGGTGCATCTCAAGATCGACACCGGGCTGTCCCGGAACGGCTGCCCGCCCGCGCAGTGGCCGGCCCTGGTCACCGCAGCGGCCGACGCCGTACGGTCCGGGGTCGTCGAGGTGGCCGGTGTCTGGACCCACCTGGCCGTCGCGGAGGACCCGACCCATCCGTCGGTGGCTGCCCAGCTGAGCAGCTTCACCCGGGCCGACGCGCTGCTGCGGGAGGCCGGGCTGGCCCCCCTGCGTCACGTCGCCAACTCCGCCGGCGCGCTCGGGCTGCCGCAGGCCCGATTCGACCTGGTCCGGGTCGGCATCGCCAGCTTCGGCGTGGATCCCGCCCCCGGGGTCGCCGCCCGCGCCGGGGTCGCGCTCGCACCGGTGATGACGCTGCGGGCCCAGCTGGTGAACGTGAAGCGGATCGCCGCCGGGGCGGGCGTGTCGTACGGCCACACCTGGACCGCACCGGGTGACACCGTCGTCGGGCTGGTCCCACTGGGCTACGCCGACGGCGTCCCCCGTCGCGCCGGGAACCGCGTCACCGTACGGGTCGGTGGTCGTGACGTCCCGGTGGTCGGACTGGTCTGCATGGACCAGTGCGTGGTCGACCTCGGCCCCGACGCCACCGACCGGATCGGCGACGAGGTGGTGCTGTTCGGAGCCGGCGGGCGCGATGCGAACCAGTTCGCCGACGACTGTGACACGATCGGCTACGAGATCATCACCCGGATCGGCTCCCGGGTCCCACGGGTGGGGGTCGCCCCCGGGCAGGAGGAGCGCTGATGGCCCGCCCGCGCCCCGGCAACGACAACCGAAACCGTCGCCAGCCCGAGCCCGCCACCCGTGGCGTGGTCGGCCAGACCGTCGCGCTCGTGGCCGGCGCCACCGCCCTGGCCGCCGGTGGGTTGGCCGCCGGGCTGGAGCTGGAACGCCGACTCGTGGGCCGCGGCCTGCGGCGCCGGCGCGCCGAGGTCGACGACGAACCGTTCTTCTCCCTCCGCTCCGGCGGCCCGTCGGTGGTCACCCCGGACGGCGTCGCGTTGCACGTGGAGGTCGACGACTTCGCGACCGACCGCGATGACCTGACGATCGTGCTGGTGCACGGTTACGCGCTGAGCCTGGACTGCTGGCACTTCCAGCGCAAGCACTTCCGTGACCGGGCCCGGGTGGTGTTGTACGATCAGCGCTCGCACGGGCGCTCCGGCCGGTCGGACCCGGACCGGTGCCGGGTCCCGCAGTTGGCTCGTGACCTGGCCCAGGTGCTGGATGAGGTCGTCGGGGACGGTCCCGTGGTGCTCATCGGGCACTCGATGGGTGCGATGACGATCATGCACCTGGCCCGGCACCGTCCCGAGTGGTTCGGTGACCGGATCGTCGGGGTCGGGCTGTGTGCGACCTCGTCGGGGGACCTGGCCGAGCACTCGTTGGTCCGCGCCATCCCCGGGCCCACCTTCGCCCGCATCGCCCCGCCGTTGCTGGCGACCCTCAACCGGTTGCCGGAGGCCGTCGAACGGGGTCGCCGCGCCGGCTCCGACGTCGGCTGGGTGGTCACCAAGCGGATGGCGTTCGGGCGGCCGGACGTGCCGAGCTCGTACGTCGAGTTCATGTCGGCGATGCTCGCCGACACACCCATGTCGGTGATCGCCGACTACTACCCGGCCTTCGGCGAGGTCGACGAGGCCCCGGCCTTCGCGGTGCTGGCGCAGGTGGAGTGCACGGTGGTCGGCGGCCGCGACGACGCGATCACCCCGTTCGCCCACACCGAGCGCATCATCGACCTGCTGCCCAGTGCCGAGACGTTGCTGTTGGACCGGAGCGGGCACATGGGCATCCTCGAGCACCACGAGGAGGTCAACGCCGCCCTCGACGACCTCGTCGAGCGCGCCCGCCGGCTGACCGGCAGCGATCGCCGTACCGGGGATCCCCGGGCCGACCACTGACCGGTCCGCAGCCGTCACGAACGACCCGGCCCGGTAGGGTCCCGACC
>Ga0079226_10004808_pt1 | contig 10333 bp, 9 predicted proteins | sample Poulit2014_FD_76345 | JGI IMG/M metagenome (GOLD analysis project Ga0079226, IMG submission 76345) | Agricultural soil microbial communities from Georgia to study Nitrogen management - Poultry litter 2014 | ecosystem: Environmental > Terrestrial > Soil > Agricultural land | place: USA: Georgia...
CTTGTAGCAGCGCTGCATAAGCAAGCGGTAATGCCGTATTGCGCCAAAATGGCCTCGCCCCGAGGGTTGCTGCCTAAAATGCACTCATGCGGCGTTGCTCGTCGTTCATTTGGAATGACCAAGCTTCACTCCTCGCGCCTTGCCTGAGCACATTTTAGACAGCAATGTGTGAACCGAGAAACACGAAAAAGGCTCTAGCCCGGCAGCAGCATGGGCGGCAGCTCGCAGACCTCGCCGCGCGCCAGGCGCGCATAGCCGGCATGCAGGGCGGCCGCCAGATCGGCAATGTCCTTTTGCGGGCCGGTGTTGACCAGTACGTCATCAGCCGCTGCCAGGCGGTCGCCGCGGCTGTCCTGGGCCGCGATCATCTTGTGCGCCAGGTCTTCGTCGATGTCGTCGCGCGCAACCAGGCGCTCGAGCTGCACCCGCTCCGGCGCATCGATGACGAGAATGCGATCGACCAGATCGGCCATGCCACTCTTGACCAGCAACGGCACCACCAGAATGCAGTAATCGCTGGTGCAGGCATCGCGGCGCCGGGCCAGTTCGGCGCGGATGCGCGGATGGGTGATCGATTCCAGCCGGCGGCGCGCCTCGGGGTCGTCAAACACGATTTGCCGCAGTCTGCGCCGATGCAAGTGGCCGTCATCATCAAGCAGCTCGGTGCCAAAGGCCTGCGCGATTTCGGCCAGCGCCGGCTGGCCCGGCTCGACCACAGCCCGGGCCACCTTGTCGGCGTCCACGATGGCGATGCCAAAACGCTCGAAGGCGCGGGCCACGGCGGATTTGCCACTGGCAATGCCGCCAGTAAGCCCTACGGAGAATTTTGCGGACATGCGCGAGGGGCCTCTTGGTTCAAATCAGTCCGGCCAGCGAGAAATATGCGTGCATTATTGTATCGCCTGCCACCAGGGTCAACCACCCGGCGGCTGCGAGAAACGGGCCGAACGGCATGGTCGAGCCGCGCCGCAGGCGGCCGCTGGCGATGAGAGCGAGGCCGGCAAGCGCGCCGCTCACCGACGCGAGCACGAGGATCAGCGGCAGCTGCTGCCAGCCAAGCCAGGCGCCAAGAGCGGCCAGCAGCTTGAAATCGCCGTAACCCAGCCCGCGCTTGCCAGTCAGCAGGCGGAACAGGTGAAAGACCAGCCACAACACGAGATAACCAGCGGCGGCGCCGATGATGGCACTGACCGGATCGACAAATGCCGTCGCGCTTGCCGCCAGCAGCCCCAGCCACAACAACGGCAGAGTGATGTTGTCAGGCAGCAGTTGCGTCTGCCAATCGATCACGGCAAGCGCCAGCAGCGCCCACGACAGCAGCAGCGCCAGCAGGCAGGCGAGCGTGGGGCCGAAGTGCCAGGCCACCACCAGGCCCATGCCGGCGGCGGCGATTTCCACCAGCGGATACTGCCGGGAAATGGGCTTCTCGCAGCCGGCGCAGCGCCCGCGCAGCAGGATGAAACCGAGCACGGGGATGTTTTGCCAGGCGCGAATGGGTGTTGCGCAATGCGGGCAGGCCGATGCCGGCCAGGCCAGGTTGAAGGTTTCCTCGGGCGCCTGTTCAGGTTGGCCGAGCACCGCGGCCGCATCTGTTCGCCACGCGGTCATCAGCATGCGCGGCAGGCGCAGGATCACTACGTTGAGAAAACTGCCCACGGCCAGCCCCAACAGGCCGATGCAGCAGAAAAACAGGAACGGCATGTCAGCCAGCATTGGCAGCATTCAGACGACCGAGCCGAGCTGGAAGATGGGCAGGTACATGGCGATGATCAAGCCGCCGACCAGGACGCCGATCACCGCCATGATGAATGGCTCGAGCAGACTGGAGAGGGAATCCACCTGATTATCGACCTCTTCTTCATAGATGTCGGCCACGCGCGCACACATGGTATCGAGCGAGCCGGACTCCTCGCCGATGGCAATCATTTGCTGAGTCATGCTGGGAAACAAGCCGGTGTTGCTCAATGCCAGTTGCAGGCGCTGCCCGGTGGCCACCTGGCTGCGCATCTGGCGAATGCCTTCTTCGTAGACCAGATTGCCGGCGGCGCCGGCCACGGAATCGAGTGCTTCGACCAGCGGCACGCCGGCGGCAAACATGGTCGACAGCGTGCGCGCGAAGCGGGCGACCACGGATTTGTCCAGAATATTGCCGATCACCGGCAATTTGAGCAGCAGCCGGTCCACGAGCCGGTGAAACCTGTACGAGCGCTTGTAGAAGCGAACGAACAGAAACCCCGACAGGACGATGCCGATGAAGATGATCCACCACCAGTTCTGCACGACATCGGACAAATGGATGACCAGGCGGGTGAAGGCCGGCAGGGTGGCGTTGAAGCCGTGGAACAGGGCCTCGAACTGCGGCACCACGAAATACAGCAGGATCAGCATGACGATGAAGGCGACGATGATCACCGAGGTGGGATACACCAGCGCCTTGCGCACCTTGCCCTTGATGGACTCGGTCTTTTCCTTGTAGGTGGCGACCTTGTCGAGCAGCGTCTCCAGCGCCCCCGAAGCCTCGCCGGCGGCGACCAGGCTGACGAACAGGTCATCGAAGTATTTCGGATGCTCCGCCAATGATGCAGCCAGGGTCGAGCCGCTTTCGATGTGATCGCGGATATCCGTGACCAGCCTGGTCAGGGACGGGTTGTCGCTGCCCTTGGCAATGATGTCCAGCGCCTGCACCAGCGGCACGCCGGCCTCCATCATGGTGGCCAGTTGCCGCGCGAAGACGGAGATGTCGCCCGCTTTGATCTTCTTCTTGCGCTGGCCGCCGCCGAGGCCGAACAGCGTGGTCTTCTTGCGTATGCGGCTCGGGTTGATGCCCTGCTGGCGCAACTGCGCCTTGACCAGGGCTTGGCTGGCGCCGAGTGTCTCGCCCTTCATGGCGACACCCTCGCGGTTGGTGCCCACCCAGGTGAATGTGTAGTTTTTTGTGGCAGTGCTGGCCATGTGTCCCCCTCAAGTTTGGCGGCAACCGTGCGCATTCATTCGCTGCCCGCTGGTGCGGGCGCTTATGTATTACGCCTGCCGCGGTTCAATCCTGCTGCGCGGCTTGGTCGCGCCGTTTGCATGCCTCATTTTACTCCAGTCCCAGTTTCGCCATGCGATAGCGCAGCGCGCGAAAGGTAATGCCCAGCGCCTTGGCCGTCTGCGTCTTGTTGTATTTGTTGGCCTGCAGCGCGGTGCGAATGCGCTCGCGCTCCACGGCCTGCAACTGGCTTTCCAGATCCGCAGCCGTCGTGCCGGCTGCCGGCGGCGGCGCCTGGATGTCTTGCTCCGGCTGGCCGAGGCGCGGCTCCAGGCGCAACAGCTCGGGGCTGATGAGCGGCCCGTCACTCAGCGTCACCGCGCGTTCGAGCATGTTTTCCAGCTCGCGCACATTGCCCGGGAAGCGGTATTGCAGCAATGCATCCATGGCCGCGGGCGCCAGCTGTGGCACGCTTGCCAGTTGCAGTTGTCGCGCCAGGCGCGCGAGGATCATTTGCGCCAGCAGCGCGATGTCCGCGCGGCGCTCGCGCAACGGCGGCACGATCACTTCGATGACGTTGAGTCGGTAGAATAAATCCTCACGGAAACGGCCCTTGGCCACTTCCTGCGCCAGGTTGCGATGGGTGGCGCTGATGATGCGGATGTCCACCGGGTGTTCGACGGTGTCGCCGATCGGGCGCGCCGTGCGCTCCTGCAACAGGCGCAACAGCTTGACCTGCATGGCCAGGGGCAGTTCCGCCACCTCGTCCAGGAACAGCGTGCCGCCATTCGCCTGCTGCACCAGGCCGGCGCGATCACTGTTGGCGCCGGTGAAAGCGCCCTTGCGATAGCCGAACAGTTCCGACTCCATCAATTCCGCCGGAATGGCGCCGCAATTGACCGGCACGAAGGCGGCATCGGCACGCGGGCCTTCGCCGTGAATGCTGCGCGCAACCAGTTCCTTGCCGGTGCCGGATTCGCCGGTGATGTATATGGGCGCCTGGCTGCGAGCCAGCTTGCTGATGATGCCGCGCAGGCGTTGCATGGCCGTGGTTTCACCGATCAGCAAGGGGCGGTGCTCGCCACTGTGCGTGGACTCGGGTGCCGCCTGCGGTTGCGGCCGATCGGTCAGTTTCAGGGCCTGGTTGACCAGGTTGCGCAGGACTTTTACGTCGATCGGCTTGGCCACGAAATCGAAGGCGCCGGCCTTGAGGCTTGCCACGGCCGTCTCCGCATTGCCATAGGCGGTGATCACCGCAATCGGGCAGCCTGGCTGCAGCGCGTCCAGCGCACGCACGAGGTCGATGCCGCTGCCGTCGGGCAGGCGCATGTCGGTCAGGCATAAATCGAAGCTGTCCCGCTGCAAATGCGTGCGCGCCGTGGCCAGGTCAGGCGCGGCGACAGTCTCGATTGCCATGCGCGACAAGGTGATTTCGATGAGTTCGCGAATATCGGCCTCGTCGTCAACGATCAAGGCGCGTACCTGATGCTTGCTATGCGTCATCTTGCTGTAGCAGAAGGATCGGCAAACATGATGCGGAAGCAGGCGCCGCTGGTGCGTTCGGTCACCGGCAACAGGCGCGCGCCGTTGGATTCACACAACTCGCGGGCAACATGCAGCCCCAAGCCGATACCTTCGTCCCCCGTGGTAAAGAATGGCTCCAGAATATGATGGACTGCGTCTGCGTCCAATCCCGGCCCATTATCCGTGTTATCGAGGAAAAATGCACCATCTTCATCGTAATGGCCGCTCAGGATGATGCGCAGCGTGGTGTCCGGACGGCGCGCATGGTGTTCGGCGTTCTGCCATAAATTGAATAAAACCCGGCGCAAGTGGGCCGGATTGAAGTGCACCTGCTGATGCTCTGCGACATCGTCCAACAGCAGTTCGGGCGGGTCGTCGCGCTGCTGGCGATATTCCGCCATGGTGTACTCCAGCCAAGGCTTGAGCTGCAGCGGCGGCAATTCGGCCTCGCCCCGACGCGACAGCCCCATGACGTTTTCCACAATCTGGTCGATGCGCTGGCTGTCGCGATAGATGATGTCCAGCAGGCGCCGATCCTCACTGGTCAGTGCTTCCGACTCCGCCAGCAACTGGGCGGCATGATTGATGGCCGACAGCGGATTGCGGATTTCATGCGCGATGCTGGCGCTCAAATGCCCCAGTGAGACCAGCTTCATCTGCTGCACCAGCTCGTTCTGGCGCTGCAGATCCTCGAGCAGGATCAGGATGGAGCTGCCGGCGGCGCCGCGCTTGAGCGCCGGCAACAAGGAAAACGTGGGCAGCAATTTATTGCCGCGCACTTCAATGGGATTGATGCCGCGCCCCGGTTGGCGCAGCCATGTTTGCAGCGCCCGGGCCAGCTCCGGGGAAGCGCCCTGCAGTGCGCTGCCACGGGCTGGCCGCGCATCCAGGCGCAGCAGGCGCACGGCGGCGCTGTTGGCCAGGTGGATGCGGTGCTCGCCGTCGATCGCCACGGCGCCGGTATCCAGACTTTCGATGATGCGCTGGTTCAACTCGCTCAGGCTGTGCAGCATGCGCGAATGGGCGGAAACCATGGCCTGGCTGGTGCGCAGGCGCGATGCCAGCCATTGCGCCAGCAGCGCCGTGATGAAAAACGCAGCACCCAGGAGAACGGCCTGGAAGGTGGCCACGGCGTGCGTGTGCAGCAGAATCTCGCGCAACGCTTCCTGCGCCAGCAGCGCCACTGCGGCCACCAGCGCCAGCAGCATGGTCGGGCCCAGCGACAGCAGCACCCCAGCACAGGCCACGGGCACGATCAACAGGGCGCCGAGGCCGCTGCCGACGCCGGAGCCGGCGAAGCACAGCGCCGCAAGCAGGACGATGTCGAGGGCGCAGAACAGGGTCACCTGAGTGCGCAAGCGCGGGCGGCGCAACACCGTGCAGCCTGCGGCAACAGCGCTGCACAGCAGATAAAGCAGGCTGAGGCCGGCGTAGCGGGCCGGCAGATTGATCTGCATCAGCGGCTGCAGCAACGGGCTGAAGCGCACACCGACGAGGCCGACCGCAATCAGCAGGCGATAGGCATTGATGGTGGACAGGGCGCGCCAGTCCTCGAAGTGCTGCAATTGTCGGCCAACAGAGGTTGCCATGCCTGCTACCGGGGCAGATGTTCGGGACAGCAATAATGTCGGCCGTCGTGCTCGATGGCGATGCGGCCGCTGACATGGACGCCGCAACGTGCGCAGCAAACGGTTTTTTCAAACTGTGGCTCGCTATCCTGGGACGCGGCCGGAGCCGGGCCATGCCACAGCCTGCGCAGCGCCCAGAAGACTATTCCAATCAACACAATGGCAATTAGCAAGCGACCCATGAAATGCCTTTTATATATGGTATTTGCATTGTTGCGCCGGTTGGCATCGGCCCCCATTATAGAACGGAATATGATAAACGAGGTTGCTGTAGCAACCCGTATTCGCCACAATGACATGGTTTTAGCCACCACGTGGACGGGTGCACGGGCATGCCGGCACGCGGTGCGGAATCAGTTTTTGCAAAGGCGCAATAAATGAATATTCACGAATATCAAGCCAAGGAAATCTTCAAGCAGTTTGGCGTGCCAGCCGGCACCGGCCAAGTGGCACGCAGCGCCGACGAGGCAGTCCAGGCGGCCAAAGCCCTGGGTGGTGAGCGCTGGGTGGTCAAGGCGCAGGTGCATGCCGGCGGTCGCGGCAAGGCAGGCGGCGTGAAGATCTGCGACAACGCCGACGAGGTGCGCACAGTGGCCGCGGACATGCTGGGCAGTACACTGACCACGCAGCAGACAGCAGGCCAGGGCCTGCCGATCAATGCGGTTTATGTGGAAAAGCCGGCCGCCATCGAGCGCGAGCTCTATCTGAGCGCGCTCGTCGATCGTGCCACGCGCCGCATCACCTTCATCGGCTCGCCGGCCGGCGGCATGGACATCGAGGAAGTGGCCGCCAAGACGCCGGAAAAAATCATGCAGATCAGCGTGCATCCGGCTGCCGGGTTGCAACCCTATCAATCGCGCCAGCTCGGCTTCTTCCTGGGGTTGAATAAAAAACAGGTGGGCGCGTTCGTGAAATTCATGCATGGGCTGTATCGCGTGTTTGTCGAGTGCGATGCATCACTGGTCGAAGTCAACCCGCTGGTGGTCACTGAACAAGGCGACCTGCTGGCCCTCGACGGCAAGCTCAATCTGGACGACAACGCCCTGTATCGGCATCCGGATTACGCCGCCATGCACGATCCCAGCCAGGAAGATGAACGCGAGGCCAAGGCAGCGGAACATGATTTGTCCTACATCACGCTGGACGGCGACATCGGCTGCATGGTCAACGGCGCCGGCCTGGCCATGGGCACGATGGATCTGGTCAAGCTGCACGGTGGCGCGCCGGCGAACTTCCTCGACGTCGGCGGCGCGGCCACGGCCGAGCGCGTGACCGAGGCATTCAAGCTGATCACTTCCGGCGCCGCGGTCAAGGCCATTCTGGTCAACATTTTTGGCGGCATCGTGCGCTGCGACCTGATTGCCGAGGGCATCATCCAGGCCGTGGAGCAGGCCGGAATCAATGTGCCGGTTGTGGTGCGCCTGGAGGGCACCAACGCCGAGAAGGGCCGCGAGATGCTGGCCGAGACCAGCTTCGATCTTATTGCGGCCCAGGATCTGGCCGATGCGGCCGAAAAGGTCGTCAAGGCCGCCAAGGCCTGATTGCAGCTCTGCCCCAGATTCGATCGTTTCGCATCCAACCGGAAACCATTTATGAGCATTCTCGTCAACAAGGACACCAAGGTCATTTGTCAGGGCATCACCGGCGGCCAGGGCAGCTTTCATTCCGAGCAGTGCCTGGCCTATGGCACGCAACTGGTCGGCGGCGTCACGCCAGGGCGCGGCGGTGAAACCCATCTCGACCTGCCGGTCTTCAATACCTGCCGCGAAGCCGTCGCCGAGACCGGCGCTGACGCCAGCATGATCTTTGTGCCGGCCCCTTTTGCCGCCGACTCGATCCTGGAAGCGGCGGATGCCGGCATTGGCACCATCATCTGCATCACCGAACATATTCCGGTGCTGGACATGCTGCGCGTGCGTGCCGCGCTGGCGGATTCGAACTCGGTCCTGATTGGTCCCAACTGCCCCGGCGTGATCACACCGGGCGAATGCAAGATCGGCATCATGCCGGGACACATTCACCAGCCGGGACGCATTGGCATCGTCTCGCGCTCCGGCACCCTGACTTACGAAGCCGTGCACCAGACCACCAACTGCGGCCTGGGCCAGACCACCTGCGTCGGCATTGGCGGTGACCCGATTCACGGCCTCGACTTCACCGACTGCCTGGCCATGTTCGAAGCCGATGACGCCACCGACGGCGTGGTCATGGTCGGCGAGATCGGCGGCACGGCCGAGGAAGAGGCAGCGGAGTACATCCAGACCAACATGTCCAAGCCAGTCGTGGCCTATATCGCCGGCGTCACCGCACCGCCCGGCAAGCGCATGGGCCATGCCGGTGCCATTATTTCCGGCGGTACGGGCACGGCCGAGGCCAAGTTCAAGGCGCTGGAAGCCGCTGGCGTGGCCACGGTGCATTCGCCGGCCCAGATTGGCGCAAAAATGCAGGAAGTACTGGCGGGGTAGCAGCCCATGTCTCAGCATGGCGCATTGCGTGTCATTCTGGCCCAGCTGCGCTTCCGTGTTGGCGATATTCAGGCCAATTTGGCGCGGATGGTTACGGCCGCCACCCGAGCGCGGGACGAATACAGCGGCGATGTGGTGGTATTCCCGCAACTGGCGCTGACCGGCTATCCGCCCCAGGATCTGCTGTGGCGCGGTGCCCTGGCAAAAACCATCGCCACTGCGCTTGCCGAGCTGCGTGCTGCGGTACAGGGCATTACCGTAGTGGTTGGCTATCCGGAGTTCGACGCGGGGCACATCTACAATGCCGCTGTCGTCCTGCGTGATGGCCAGCAGCTGGCCAACTATCGCAAGCAGGTGCTGGCTGATCCTGTTGTTGGTGATGAGCAGCGTTATTTCACTGCCGGCGCCGGCGCCGCGCTGTTCGAGCAGGCAGGCTGGCGGCTGGCAATCACCATGGATGAGGATTTGGCCGGGCCGGAACAGGATGCGCGGCTGCAGGCACGTGGTGCAGATGCGCTGATCAGCCTCGCTGCCTCCCCGTTTCATGCCAATGTGCAGGCCGAGCGCGAGGCTCGGCTGCAGGCTTGCGTTGCGGCAACCGGCTTGCCGCTGTGCCAGGTCAATCATGTTGGCGGCCAGGGCGAGCTGATCTTCGATGGCAGCAGCCTTGCCCTTGATGCCACAGGCGTGATCACGACCCACGCGCCGTTGTTTGAAAACGGTCTGTACTGCGTGGACTGGCCAGCAGCCAGCGCAACTGCCGGTGTGGTGCCGGCGATGACGCAAGAGCAGCAGGTCTATGAGGCGCTGGTGCAGGCGACTCGCGATTATGTGCTGGAGAATGGCTTTTCCAGCGTATTGCTGGGCGCTTCCGGCGGTATCGACTCGGCGCTGGTCATGGCCATAGCCGTGGATGCGCTCGGCGCCGGTTATGTGCATGCGCTGGCCATGCCGTCACGCTACACCGCGGCCATCAGCAACGCCGACGCCGCCAATCAGGCAGCCCGGCTCGGCGTGAATTACCAGGAACTGTCGATCGAAGCCTTGTTCGACCAGTTTCTGGACGCGCTTGCACCCTTGTTCGGCGATTTGCCTGCTGATGCCACCGAAGAGAACCTGCAGGCGCGCATTCGCGGCATCCTGCTGATGGCGTGGTCGAACAAGTTTGGCTCGCTGCTGCTGGCAACCGGCAACAAGAGCGAGTCAGCGGTCGGTTATGCAACCCTGTATGGTGACATGTGCGGCGGCTATGCGCCGCTCAAGGACGTATACAAGAGCTGGGTGTATCGCCTGGCCCGGTATCGCAACACCCTGTCGGCGGCGATTCCGGAGCGCGTCATCATGCGCCCGCCATCGGCAGAATTGCGTGCCGAGCAGCTCGACAGCGACAGCCTGCCGGATTACGCGACTCTCGATGCCATCATCGAAGCCTATGTCGAGGCGGATGAATCAATCGAAAGCATTTGTGCCCAGGGCTACGATGCCGCTACGGTCGAGCGCGTCACCGCGTTGATTCGCGGCAGCGAATACAAGCGTGCGCAGGCCGCGCCAGGGCCCGCCATCACTCGGCGGCCGTTCGACGGCAGCCGGCGCTATCCGCTCGCCGCCACCTGGCAGGCGCTCTAGTGTTCTGTCACGGATGAACTGTCTCATATAACATGATAGCTTACCCTCTTGTCGCAATCGAAACGAGAGGATAAGCAGATGAAACGCTATAAGGTAACGCTGAAGGAAGAGGAGCGGCA